>Ga0233431_1001780_pt1 | contig 34442 bp, 38 predicted proteins | sample SI_118_April2016_FD_179867 | JGI IMG/M metagenome (GOLD analysis project Ga0233431, IMG submission 179867) | Seawater microbial communities from Saanich Inlet, British Columbia, Canada - SI_118_April2016_200_MG | ecosystem: Environmental > Aquatic > Marine > Inlet | place: Canada: British...
TAAGATAATAAAAATAATAATAAAATCCTAAAAAAAAATGGTTACTACTAAAAACAAAAAAGTTACTAAGTACCGAGCCCACACCACTCACGGCGGAGGTCATCGAAAAAAACGTCGTGGCGCAGGTAACCGTGGAGGTCGAGGTATGGCCGGTAGTGGAAAAAGAGCTTGTCAAAAGAAACAAAAGCATAGAAAATCATTTGGTGGCAAAGGATTCCATTCACATTGCCCAAGAACCATTAAATCCATTCACCTTGGTGACCTAACAAAATTAATTATTAAAACTTCAGATTCTGAAGCTATTCAGAAAAAAGGTGATATCTATCAAGTAGATTTACTTAAATTAGGTTACCAAAAATTAATTGGTACTGGCAGTACTTCATTAAAGTTAGAAGTAAATGTTTCTGCTTTCACTAAAAAAGCAGAAGAAAAGATTGCTGCCGCTGGAGGAAAGATTGTTTATTCTAAGAATGAAGCTGTCAAAGTTAAGACCGAATCTTCCCCAGACCAAGAAAAATCAGAGGAATAAGCAATAAAATGTCTCTTTTGGACACTATTATCAATAATCTACCTGAAGTACGTGGCCCTAAGCAGAAACGTCTTTCTTTTAAAGAAAAATTAAAGTGGACCTTAATTATTTTGGTTCTTTTCTTTGTAATGGGTTTGGTTCCCCTATTTGGTTTAGGAGAAAACGCCCTTCAACAATTCGAATTTTTATCTATTATCTTAGGAGCAAGTTTTGGAAGTATTCTTTCATTAGGAATTGGTCCTATCGTTACCTCATCTATTGTACTCCAACTCTTAGTTGGTACTGGTATTCTTAATTTAGATATGACTTCCACTCCCGGTCGTCAACGTTTTCAAGGAATGCAAAAAATTTTAGCAGTGTTCTTTATTATCTTTGAGGCAGCAATCTATATTTTAATGGGTGGACTCGCTCCATCTCCAGCATTAGCAGGAACACCACTTTTTGCCCAAATGCAAATGATTTTAATCTTCCAATTATTCTTGGGAGGAATACTCATTTTATTCATGGACGAAGTTATCAGTAAATGGGGCTTTGGTTCTGGAGTAAGTTTATTTATTGCCGCAGGAGTAGCCCAACAGATATTTATCCGTGCTTTTAATTTTCTTCCTGCGCCAAACCAACCAGAACTTGCTGCTGGTGCAATCCCTGCCTTGTTCCAATCACTTTCGACGGGAAACCTCACTAATGCAGGGTTACAATTAGCCGCCTTAATTTCCACCATACTGGTATTTATGATCTGTGTATATGGTCAGTCTATTAAAGCAGAGATTCCATTAAGCTTTGGTAAAGTCCGAGGTTATGGAATGAGATGGCCATTAAACTTTTTTTATACCTCTAATATCCCAGTTATCCTAGTTGCCGCCCTTATGGCTAACATTCAGCTATTCGCTCGTCTTCTTGAACGTTGGGGTCATCCTATTTTCGGAACCTTTTCAGGAAACTCTCCAATTTCTGGATTAGTCTATTGGATTAATTCTCCTGATGTAGTTCAAAACATCATCAAAGGTAGTTTTAGTTTAACTCAATTAGGTCAAGCTGCGATCTATGTCTCCCTTATGGTTGGTGGAGCAATAATCTTTAGTATCTTCTGGATGCAGACTGCTAATATGGATGCTAGAAGTCAAGCCAAACAAATCCTTTCTTCAGGATTACAAATTCCCGGATTTAGAAGAGATGAACGAGTTTTAGAAAAAATCTTAAGTAGATATATTTGGCCATTAACCATTGTTGGTGGGGCATCTGTAGGTTTATTAGCTGCTTTGGCAGATTTGACCGGAGCCTTATCTAGAGGAACTGGTATCTTACTTGCAGTTATGATCATCTATAAACTTTACGAAGAAATTGCCAAACAACACATGATGGATATGCATCCATCTATGCGTAAGTTCATGGAATAATTATTTAATATTCCCTAAACCATAACAATTATAAATAAACACAAACAAAGCATAACCAAACAAAATGTCATTTTTAGATACCTTATTAAATCCAGTATTTGATCCTTTACTAAAGGCCACTGGACCTTTTTTATCAATTCTAATTATTTCTTTACTTATCTCTGTAGTCATCACTTTTGTATACAAATGGGTGACTAATCAGACCCTTATGAAATCTCTTAAAGAAAAACAAAAAGAATTTCAACAAAAAATCAAAGGTCTTAGGGATAATCCTGGCGAGATGATGAAAGTACAAAAAGAAGCCATGAAAGTAAACATGGACTATATGAAACAATCCTTTAAACCCACTTTAATCACTATGATTCCAGTCTTAATAATTTTTGGTTGGATGGCTGCTCATTTAGCTTTTGAACCAATCTTTCCCGGAGAACAATTTAGTGTTACTGCTGAATTTGAACCGGGCACTACAGATTACGCAGAATTAATTGTGGGAGAAGAACTTCAACTCCTCTCAGATAGTCAACAAAAAATTGAAGAAAGCGTCACTTGGAAACTTACAGGTTCTCCAGGAGATCATATTTTGGAATTAAAACATGCTGACCAAGCTTATACTAAAAAAGTACATGTAGGTACAGATTTTAATTTGGCTGAGCAGATAACTCCATTTGAAGACTCCTCAATAAAATTGATTAAAATTGATTACAAAAAGTTAAAACCTCTTGGTCCAACATTTACCATTCCTGTAATTAAATGGCAACCTGGATGGCTTGGAATTTACATTATATTTTCTATTGTATTTAGTATGGGTTTAAGAAAAATTTTAAAAATTTATTAATTCTAAACTCATCAAAATTACCCAAACCTTTATAAATAATCTTCTTAACAAGATCTTAAATCCCTTGAGGATTGATCTGAAGGCAACTTAGATCAGAAATGATATTTCTGAGTTGCTTATAAAATAAATAAAAATAAACAAACTAGACGAGGTTAAAAAATGCCCAGAGGAATGTATAAATCCGGAAGATTAAGAAAAATCTTTGTCAAGACACCTGGTGGAGAATCCACCATCCATTATAGACAAAGAAAACCATCCAAAGCAATCTGCGCTGATTGTAAAAAACAACTTGCTGGAGTCCCTAGAGAACTCCCAGGAAAGTTAACCAAAATACCTAAAACGGCCAGAAGGCCAGACCGACCATATGGTGGAGTTCTTTGTTCTACCTGTATGAGAAAAAAACTACTACAACAAGTGAGGGAAGAAAAATGAGCCTATTCACTATTGGAAGATTATGTGTAAAGTTAGCTGGAAGAGACGCAGGAAAAAAGTGTGTAGTTGTAGAAGAAATTGACAATACTTTTGTTCTTGTTGATGGAAACGTGCGTAGAAAAAGAGTTAACACTAAACACTTAGAACCATTAAAAGAAACCTTAGATCTTAAAGCTAAAGCTTCTCATGAACAAGTTAAAGCAGCTTTCGAAACATTAGGCCTATCTGTTTGGGACAAGAAATCAAAACAGTCTACTGAAAGACCTAGAAGAATAAGAGCTATTAAAGAAAAAGTTGCCGAAGCAAAAAAAGAAGCAAAAGTTAAGAAAGAGAAAAAAACAGAAGCTACTTCTAAGGAAACTCCAACTAAAGGAATCGAAGCTACAGTGACTAAAGAAACTGAAACTGAAGAGAAGCCAGAAACTGAAAAACCTGAAGAAACATCTGAGAACCAAGAAGTTACAGAACAACAATAAACTTTTTCTTATTTCTTTTATTTTTATTTAATAAAAAAATAAAATAAAAAATAGATTACATAGGAAAGCTTTTTGAAATCCATCCAAAAAACAAAATCGCCAACCCTAAAAAGATTGCCCCAAAAAGAACTGTTGGAACTAAAACTGCCGCCACACTTCTTGCCAAACTCAACTTCTGTCGTTCACTTAATCCAATTACCTGTAAGATTACAGAATAAATTGAAGCCAGCCAACCCAAAAGAGGAATTGAAGATAATACTCCTGGTGCAGAACCATAAGCCATAGCCTTAAACGTTTCTTTATATTCTTTTATTCCACCAAAAGCCCTAACAAATAAATGTATGACTCCTGCCCCCACAAACATCATTCCCCAAGATAAAAAAATCATCACAACAACTGTTAATATTCCTAATAATAGTCCAACCAAGATTCCTACGCCGCCAAACAATGAACTCACCAAAGAGAATCCCCCACTTGGAATTAACCAAAACCCCATCACTATTGCGACCAGTAACCAAGAAATTGTTTGTAACTTCAAATAAAATATTGAAGGTTCTCTCAACCCCATTTTATTAGGCAGTTTAGAGAAAAATACTTTTGGGTCTAAGATCACTGTTTTCCATGTTTTAAAAAATCCCATTTTTAATTCACCTCATTATATTGGGGTGTCAACTTTAATAAATTTTGTCTTCACTCCAAACTTCTCCTTCACTAACTTCTGCAAGATCTTAACTCCCACAGTTTCAGTGGCATAATGTCCACCTACAATTAAACTTAATCCTAAATCTCTTGCTCGATTGTAATCTCCTAACTTAATTTCACCAACAATAAAACAATCTAGTCCTTCCTTAACAGCTTCACCAATAAACTCTCCGGCCCCTCCCGAAACAACCCCTATGGTTTTAATTTTCTTTTTCCCAAAATTATAAATTTTACAATCTGCCCCTAATTCTTTATCTAAAACCCTCTTTATCCAACTTAAACTCTTAACGTTAGCAAACTCTCCCTTATAACCCACCTTACTAGAACCATAACGACCAAATTTTCTTCTCTTCCCTAACCTCAAGAGCTCACATAAACCAATATTATTTCCATATTTGTAATGTGCATCTAAAGGCAAATGAACAGCATACAAAGACATTCCTGTTTTCTTCACTGCTTCCGCTCTCAATTTATTTACTTTTCTTTCTTTATCAAGTTTCCACTTAATCCCATGATGAACAACTAACAAATCCACCTTCTCTCGACTAGCTTTCTTAAACGTGGGCAAGTTAGCATCCACTGCAAAACCTACATTCTTAATCTCTTTTCTCCCTTTAACTTGCAATCCATTTTTAGAATAATCTTTTAATTTACTTGTATCCAATTCGCGATTCAAGAAACCAACTACTTCTTTTACTTTTACCATTGTATTAAAATTTATTCAAATTATTTAACTAATGAAAAAATCTTTCTTAAATCCAACTCTAATGCTGCAAGTGGCATAGCTAAACCCCAATTATCCAAAACCTGCGGAGAAACCTCTCCAATGATTCCCACTTCTTCCTTGCCAACATAAACATTCCCAGCCCTACCTGAAATAAAAGAACCATGCTCTACTTCATTAATACTATATTCCAAACCAATAAAAGAAAACACCCCATCTAACACTTGCTTAATCTGAGTAAAATCTATTTTTTCTTCACATAACCCACAAACTAGTTTCTCAACATTTCTTGATTTAACATCGGCTTTCTTATCCGGATGAACCACAATCCCCACTTCAAAAACATTATGAGGATATTCTTTATTTCTATTAGCAACCAATGATTTTATCACCTCAGGAATCAACCAGGACCTCACCATACTCAACCCCTTATCTTCAGTATTTTTACCTAAGGCCACATGTTCACTTTCTTTAATATCCATCTTAACATATTGATCTTGGTGATTAGTTAACGCAAAAGTTTTAACTTCCACCAAACCTCTTCCCACCAAAAGATTACAAAGATCTTCAACAAAAATATTAAATGGTAACCTTTCTCCGATAGTAGAAACATTTGGCAAAGTTGGTTTTATATTATTGTATCCATAAGCCCTAGCTACATCATCAGCAATATCAACTTCATGCCAAACATCTGTTCTCACTGAAGGAATCTCTACAGTCACCCCTTCACCCTTAACAGTTGATACATTATATTGCATCTTTGGAAGAAATTTCACCAAATCTTTTGTTTTAAGATTTAATCCAATTAATTTATTAACAAGATTAGCAGTAATTTTTCTTTTCCCTTTTTTCAGATTAGGACAATTTACAGATTTCTTTCCATCCTTAATCTCCACAGAAAAAATCTTTCCTCCCCAATCATTAAACATTGTCGCCAATATGTTCATCACATCATCCAATGCTTCTTCACTCGGACCAGTACACTCAACAAAAATATCCTCAGTCTCTGAATCTATTTTCCCCAATCTAGCCGAATTTATTATTGGGGGCATAGATAAAACTTCGCTATTATTATCTATTTGCAATGGAAACTTATCACTTCCTTCTAACAAATGTGCATAATCTCTTCCAGTTGGATGTCTCTGAAGAATCTTCATTCCACTTAACTCTTCTCTCATCCCTAAGGGAACAAAATTGATTAACTCTGGCTTTTTAGCACAATAAGTAACTGGAAAATTAATTTTACTTAAATCATAAACTCCAATCGCAACCTTCTTTCTTTTCCTTCCATAAGTATCATGGAGTTTTTCTTGAATCCACATTAAAGATTTTATATTCTCATCATCAAAATCTACACCCTTAACTACAAAAGATCGCGTAAACGGACGATACTTCTTCACCGAAGAATCAATCTTATGAACATATTTACTTTTATTAATTTTAATTTCTTCATATTTTTTAACAAATCCTTTGTAACTATTAATTGCCCTAGCCAATCCTTCAGGAGTAATCAAATCTACTCTTTCTGCAGTTATCTCTATCTTAATTTCATCACCTTCAACTTCATCAAGCTCCATCCCAAGATCTACTAAAGTTTCTTCTAGTTCTTCCAAAGAAATTTTCTTCTTTACTAATCCTTGTAATTTTTTAAAGCTAGTATCTACAATTACCATTTTACAAAATCTTAACCCTCTTATGTCTTCTAATCCAATCCAGATCAACTTCTGGACCAAACAACTCCTTAAGTTTACTTTTCCCAGTTAACAATGCTGCAATTCTTGAAGAACCCATCCCCCAAGCAATTACAGATTTTTTAATTCCATAAGGAGCCAAAGCTTCTGGTCTAAAGATTCCCGAATTGATTAATGCATACCACTTCCCCAATTTCTCATTATAATAATGAGCCTCCATACTAGGTTCAGTATACGGATTAAAAGTGGGCTTAAACTTTATTTTTGTTATTCCTAGTTTGGCATAAAACTCTTTTACAAAACCCATCAAATCTGCTAAATTTAAATCATCGCCCATGATAAACCCTTCTGCCTGCCCAAACTCTGGTAAATGAGTTGCATCAGTCGCTTCATTTCTAAAATTGTCTGCAATATAAAAATACTTACAATCGCAATTTAATTTCTTTTCATAAAAATATCTAAATGTCGTAGCAGTACTATGTTGCCTTAAAATTAACTTTTTAGCTGCTCCTTGATCCCACAATTTAGTATGTCCTGTAGATCCAGTACCGCCACCATTTTCATGAGCGGCCTTAACTTTAGAAACAAACTTCGCATCAGGCAAATTTCCATCTTGGTCTAAATAAAAAGTATCTTGGGCTTCCCTCATAGGATGATCTTGAGCAATCCACATTGAATCCATCCCCCAAAAAGCTGTTTCTACCCATGGTCCTTCCATTTCTTTAAAACCCATTTCTAAAAAAGAATCTCTAATAATATTCAAAGCTTCATTGTATGGATGTCTTCTTCCTCCCTGAACCTTAGGAACATTAACTTCTACATCATAAGCCCTAAAATTTTTACCCTTCCAACTCCCTGTTTTCAACATCCCGGGAGTTAATCTATTAACTACATCTTCTCCTAAGTCTTTCTTGACTAACCGCTTTCCAAGTGCAGTCAACATCACAGAAACACTTCTTTCCTCTTCAACCTTCAATAAATTCTTTCTCTTCTTCAACTCATCAAAAGCAAATTTATCAATATCTTTAATAGAATCAAAATCAATAGATTTCTCTTTCTTAAATCTCCGTAAAAACTGTTCTTCTAAACTTCCTTCTTTTAACAGTTTATCTCCTTGTGGCCCCATTTTAAAGATTAACTGTCCTTCTTTCTGAACATCAATTGCTACTTTCCGTTTCAATAATCCAATACAAGCATTAATCTCTTCCTTACTTAACCCAGATTTTTTAGCCACTTCATCTAAATTAATGAACTTATCACCCAATACTGAAAGAAATTTCCTCTCGGGCAATCCCTCTTTAAGATATTTCTTTCCATTTTTATCTAAAACTACAACTTTCTTTTTCTCACTATCAATTTTCAAAACTTCTTTGTTCTCTAACCATTGTAATGCTCGCATAACTTCTACTTCTTTCAACTTAGCAGCCTTAACAATTCTAGAAAGCTCACTCTCCTTCTTCAACACCGGTAGAACAGTTCTCTCTAAGGGATGAAGCTTAGACACCAAAGATTTAAGTTCCATCTCCCAATAGAACCAATCATCATTTATAAAATTAACTTACTCTGCTCAAGATCCAACACATTTAAGATAGAAAACAATGATATCGGCAAACTTTGATAATGCTCTTCTTATAGGAATCGCGTGAATTCTGTCTAAAGGACTAGTTAGAACTTTTACTTTGTGTAAACCCACTTCTTCAACTCCTGCGGTTTGTTTGTTCAAAAACCAACTGGGATATCCTCCAGGCAATGATGTTAATTCTTTTAGAAAGTTTTCGGGACCAGTTCCACCCATACCCATTCTAGCATCGACAGAAAATGCTCCTGAATAGACAATCCCCTTTGGTCCAACTGCAGATTGTAATGTCATCTGCCCCAGATGGAGGTTCATTCCAGTAGCAGAATATTCATCCAAGATCAAAACATTTTTCCCCAAGAGTTCCTTCTTTTGTCTTGGTGAATAAAACTCACCATGTTCTCTAATAAATTTTAACTTCACTCTTCTGCTTTTAGGGATCCGATTAATCACCCATGCCACCACTAACCCCAAGATTCTTGCACTTCTATCTAAAGCGTAAATAAAATCGATTTTTTTGTTGTTTACTACCCTAACTACTCGACTCGAAAAAATCACCAGTGCCCAAATTTCCATCAAAGTGATATGGTTGTAAATCTTTGATTTTATTATCTTTTTAATAGTCTTACTGATAGTGTCCCAAGATGGGCTTACTTTTGGATGAGCATATAATTTTTGGAACAAAAGTAATATCTCTCGTACTTCTCTCATTCTCCCTCTGTCTATTTGGCCCAGAGAATGGCCACCCTTAATTAACTGGTAAGTCAAATCCACCAAATCTCCTATTTCCTGTCTAGCAATTAATAAAAACTTCTTTTCTCCTTCATCCCGAGAGTACTTTAATTTGGCAGATATTTCTTTTTCCAATGCTGTTTGAATTCCTTCTTTTAATCTTTTTTTTGTTCCAGAGTGTTTGAAAGTAAGTTTATCCAACAAAGATAATAATGCAAGAATATCTTCTTCAGCTTCTTTGGCTTCTTTATCCAGTTCATCCCAATTAATATCTTCTTCTTTTAATTCTTTTCCAAACGTTCCCGTCATTCGTGATAATTTTTTTGCCAACCTATTTCCATATAACTCTAAATGTTCTCGTAGTTTTTTCTTAGGAACATCACTAAATGCAATAACCAAATTATTCTCATAACCCATTTCTTCCAAGTTTTTTAATAATTCATGAAGAAGCTTGTCTTGGATTCGTTCTTCTACCCAGAGTCCCCTCCGACTAAATCCCCCTCTTAAAATGCTTTTGAGTTCAGCAACAGCAGCTTGGTTGATTGCCTCAACTTTTTTTGGATCTTTTTCTTTATCTGTATTTATTTTTCTTATTTTAAGAAGTTGTAAAACAATCTTTAGATCCTTGTGTTGTTTAAGCAAGTAATCCCTATCTTCCATAACTGGTAATATTTTCTCCATTTGAAATAAAATAAAGTTAATCTATTTAAACTTTTTTCACAAGTAAAATAAATAAATTAAAAGAAGAAAAAATAAAAACAAGAATTACGCCTTGTTCCAAATTGCATTAAACATGCCATCCATTGCTGATGCAAAATAAGGAGTCTTTACCCACACACCCATATCATAAGTCGGGTGAACTTCTTGATCACTCATCAGCATAAACACTAAATCATTACTATCAATAGTAACAAACCTAGAGCTTATTTTATCTACATGTTTAACCTCAGCAATTCCTTTTAATTCATTAGATAAGTGCTTATTCTCTTTATTCAATGGGGCAGCAATCCTAATCTTAACTCCTTTTTTCTTTGCAAGCTCCAACAAAGGCTTAAGAGATTCAGTTTTTCTCAAGAATCCTTGATGAGAAGTCATAATATTAATACTTGTTTTAGCATCTTTGACCATCATATCTAAGTGATTATAAAGATTATGCCTTCCTCTTAAACAACCACTTAATTCATTTGGATCAACTAAAGAAATTCCATTAGTGTGTAATGAATCTAATTCTTTCAATAAATCAGAACTTTTTAAATTATCTAATCGCTTGATTTTTTCTTGTGCATTTAAATGCATATTTTTCTTTACCCGATCAACCACTTCATTCGGAGGAATTGCAATATACTTAATTGGCTTACCCAATTTCATCATTACAAATCCTTTTTTCTCTAAACTTTCTAGAACATCATAACTCCTAGACCTAGGAACATCAGCAATATCAGATAACTCTCCCGCGGTAGAAACTCCCCTGGAAAGAATAGATGCCCACAATTTCACCTCGTACAAGTTTAAGTCGAAGTATCTTCTTAACTTGCTTAACATTTCTTCTTTAACAATCATTTTTTACACAACCCCCTTTTTGTTACTTGGGTATAAGTAAAATTAACTACTATTAAAAGGTTGTGGTTTTGCAGGATATAGTTCTTTTAACCCTTTTTACAAAAGCTATAAAAAAACCAATAAAAAAGTTTACCATTCTAATTTGTACCTCAATAAAGCGCCAATTCCGCCCAGTCCTTTTAACTTCTTTCCGGCTTCATGTTCACTAGAAATTATGTGTACCTTTCCCTTAAGCAAATCTACCTGTTTCATGATTGCATCTAACGCTTCATACTCCCCTTTCTCTCTTAACTCTCTAATTAAATTATCTCCCACCAGCAAAGTACTTACTGCTCCAGCATCTACTGCATTCTTTACTTCCTTAAATCCATAAGCCACTAAACCCTCTTTGCTTATTTCTACTAATAAATCTTCCACTAATAACTTTTCTTCCCTAGATCTAGATTTCCTAAAAGCATCATTTAATTCTGGTCTCTTTAATACTTCATCAACTGCATTTTCACTTACCGAACTACACGTAGCTAAAATAACTTTTTTCTTTAATTCTTCCTCAGAAATCTTCCGATGTAAATCTTCTTTAAAAAAAGCTGGACTTGCCACCACAATATTCTCTGGGTTGTGTCGTTCATTATAACTTTGCAAGGCATTAATTATTTCTTGATAAAAATCTCCTTTGGCTACAACCCCTTCACTTTTTTTAGAAACATCTCCTTTTAATCTTAACAGAATCTCAAACCCTCTCCGTTTAGATAAAGCAAATAATGCATCTTCTCTATCCATCACACAAATTAAAAAACTAAATTTTTTCTCTGTCGCTTCTTTTAATTTTTGTTTCTGATAATCTAACCAAGACGGTTTTTCCAAAGTAAATTCTTCTCCTTCACTTAAACTAATGGTATGATAACTTCCCTTAGGAACTTCTTCAGGACCTTCTGTCACAGTCCCATTTAATCTTAATTGTTCTCCCAATTCTACTTTTTCTACTTCAACCCTCAAAAAATAAGTTTTCTTAACTGTTTTAGCATTCTCTCCTTCTCCAATCTTAACTTTCCTAGTCGTTTTTCCTTTAACTAAATCTCCGATGTCAATTATGTGACTTAAGTACCACAAATCGTCAATATCTTCGACCTTTAACTTAACAATACCTTTCCCAAAATCAGAGTGGATTAAATTCATACCTTACAGAAAAGGTTTATATATTATAAAGGTTTTCGAAAAGACATGATCGCTACTAATAAAAGAGGACAAGCTGCTGCGGCTGCAGTTTTCATTGCCATCCTTCTCGGATTAATCATTATGTATATTGTTATAATTCCTCCTTCAGAGAGGGCTGAACTCCTTGGAGAAGAAACTACCACTACTACTTCAGATGGAACAACTATTACTTCATCTGGTGCTGATGTCCTCCTGATTAGCAAACCTGGAAAAATTGATTACTTGGCTCAAGACACCATTGAACATCCATTATCCTCAATAAATATTTTTACTAAAACCGAAGATAAAATTCTAGATGAAAAAGATAGTCTGATTACTAAAACTGGTCTTTTTTCAAAAAAATCTGCGAATATGACTTTTTTTATCTCTGACTTAAAAAATACTGAAAACCACATTCTTAATTTTAACATCAAAGAAGCAGATGGTACTCTTTACATTAATCTAAATGGTCAAGAAGTTTTTGCTAAAGAATTAAGTTCTGGACAAAACCCAGTAATAAAATTGCCTACCTCTGCCTTAAAAGAAGGAAATTTTTTAGAATTTGTAGTTTCCTCACCTGGTGCAGCATTCTGGTCAACTAATGAATATGCTTTAGAAAACATCAAAGTAGTAGCTTCTGTAACTAGCATCTCTGCTCAAAATTCCAAAAGTACTTTCTTAATTTCAGAAACAGAAAAAAATAACTTGAAAACAGTTGTCTTGGAATTTTATCCTGAATGTATTGAAAAAACAGGGAAACTAACTGCTTGGGTAAACAACAAAGAAATCTATTCTGGCCTTCCTTCGTGTGGCGCAGAAAAAATTGAATTAGAAGTTGCTCCTGAATTGATTAATCAAGGAGAAAATTCTCTTGCCTTTAAGGTAGATGAAGGAGAATACACTATCTCTCCCGTAGCCATAATCTCCGAATTAGAAGAAATTGAATTCCCTACTTTTTATTTCGAATTAACCAATGAACAATATAATGAAATCCAAGATGAAGACAACACTGTAAAACTTGCTCTTTCCTTTGTAGATATCGTTGATATTAACAAAGGAGATCTTGTTATTAATGGAGAAACAGTTCCTTTTGAGATTAGCGATGCTTCTCACAAAATTGATATCTCCAATAAAATTGTTCAAGGAAGCAACTCCATTAAAATTAGACCAAAGAAAACTTTAGAAGTAAGAGAACTTAAAGTAACCCTAGAATAAATTAAGTAGTTTTGGTGAAATAACTCTTATATTCATTATTCAAAAAGAGGATAAAGATGAAGGATGTGGGTAGTGGCATTAACAGTTATCTCCATAAATCTAATTCTAATTATGAAAAAACCTTTCACGAAAAAAGTTTCTTTGAAGAAGAGGAAGAAGAATCTACTGACAAAGAGTACAAAACTTTGACCGGCCGTCAACAATCAATAATTAAACAACAAATGACTTCTGGATCAAGCACCTTGGAAGAAACAAAAGAACTAAAAAAAATATCTGCCCGGCTCAGAGAACTAGAAGGAGAAGAAGGAGATGTTGCAAAAGAAGAAAAAGGAGCCGCTAAAGAAGAAGAAACAGCTGCAAAAGAAGGAGAAAAAGCATCTGAAGCCCAAGAAAGCTATTGGAAAAAAATGCTTAAATCTGGAGGGAAAAGCACTTGGGACTCCCTCAACAAAGAAAGATCTTTTCCTAAAAAAGAACCCAAAGAAAAATCAACTGGAACATCTTCTAGTCTTGCTTTGTATGTACTCTTATTTATTATTGCTGCTTTAGACTTATTTGCAAAAAAAAGTATTGGTTATGAACCTAAAGCTGCCCTTTTAATTTCCACAGTTACTGGAATAATTTTCTTCCTCTCCACCAAAAGCCATCCTGGACAAAGATTAACAGTTATTGGTGCATTTGTACTTGATGCAGCCTTCTCCCAAGGCCTTCTTTACCTAGTTCCAGAAACAGGAATTAAAGAAACCTTAATCGCCATTCATGTTTTCATTTGGATTATCTTAGCAGTTATTCTTTTCCTCTGGAATTTCTTTGAACATCTTGCTGAAGGACACAAACCTTCAGTACTGGCTGATTTAACATTTGTAGCCATTCTTGGCTTTATTATTTTCATATCTTATCCTTTGATTATAGAAACCCAATTAATTCAAGCCAATACTCATTCAGACTATTTCCAAGTCGCTAAAGAAAAAGCAGAAGAAGTTAAAGTTAAATTTTCAGAAACTTCTCAAAAATGGTCAGATTATCTTCAATGTTCTTTAGAAAAAGATGCTAAAGACCCAAGTATTCAACCTTGTCTAAAAAAGAAACGCGCTGAACGTTTCTGTGAAAATGATAACAAACCTCTCTCTCCAAATTACAATAAATGTGTTCAAAACTTACTTGAAGAAGGTAAAGCAATAGGGGGAAAAACTGATTCTTCATACACCGAACATTCTTCTTTAAAATTTAACACAGAAGAATTCCCTGGAACTGTTTATACTGGTCTCCCTAACCCAAAAATAATACTTGAAATTAATAATCCCCGCGAACTTTCTCTAAGTGTAGACTTTTACTGCAATTTCTCTAAATTAAAAGAGAATTTCCCCGGAACTCCCAGCCCCATAACTCTCACCAAATTAGATGATAATTTCAAAGAAATACCCCTGACCTGCAAACCCCCTAAAAAGTTAGAAAAGGGAAGTTGGAGAGTTTCTTATTCGGCCGAAGTTTCTGGTTTAGAAACAAAATCTACTCTTCAAAAAATTTATGTAAATCCTGAGAAAACAAAACAACAAAAAGACCAAACCAAATCCCAATTTTACTCTGGAAAAGGTTATGTTTCCTCTTCATCTCCAGAACTTGCTAGAATCAATTTTATGATAGAATCTTCTAAAAATCCTTTGATTGAACTTGACAATGATAAATTCCCTATCCTCTCCTCTTCCATTGAAAACCTTGGTTCAGGAGAAATAATCTCTATTCAAGAATATTCTATTGACCTTAAGAAAGATCTGGATATTGTTGACAAAAATTTTGATAAAGAGTGTTTATTCAAATCCTCTCCTCAAGTTAATTTTAAAGATAAAAAAATCCCCTTAACCTCTTGCACGTTAGAGCTTGTTAGAAATGAATTAGCTAGCATCAAACATTTCGTTCCTAGAACTTACCACGCACTCTTAAAATATAAATATAGAATGACCAAAGAACTAACTATGGAGGTGGCAGCATCATGAGAAAGCTTTTCATCTTCACTTCAATATTAATTCTTTTAATTATCTCTTCTTGTCAACAAGGCCCCGGAGAAGAAGTCTTGGGCACAGATTTCAAAAACAATTACATTGGGGAAGTAGTCATCGATTTGATTCCTTTGATGCCTCCTGAAAAAGTTCATGAAGACTCTGATTTTAGAGTTGGAACATACATCCGTAACCAAGGAGGTTATAAAGCTACAAATGTAGAATTAACCTTGGTTGGTTTTGACGAAGATCAATTTTATTATGGTTTAAATAACGGAAAACAATACTTTGATTTTGCCGAAACTCTTAAAACCATTGGCACCTTAGAAGGTAAACGTCTTGAAAATTCTCAAGGAGACTTCGACAGAGTGGAATATCTTGGTAGAACAAAAACTCTTCCCGAAGGACAAGAACAGATTTCCTTCAATTACGGGTTAATTTTAAACTACCATTATAGCAATGAATTAGTTCAAGAAATCTGCATTAACCCTAAGTTTTATGATGTTTCTTCGGTAGGTTGCCAATCTCATAATGTTGATGGTCAAGATGTTCGTTTAGAAGACGGTATTTCTTTAATCGGCCAAGGGTCTCCATTAGGAGTTAAAGAAATGGAAGTTGTTATCCACCCGGGAGACAAACCAACCTTAGAAGTTCGTTTTGATGTAAAGAATCTTGGCCAAGGGATAGCTAAAAACATTCAATTAAATTTGGGACAATTAATCACCAAACCTATGAAGTGTGAAGTTAAACAAAAAAACTTCCGGGATGAACAAGAAGCTACCATTGTTTGTAACTTCAACCTTAATGATCAATCATCATACACTGCCCCCGTTTATCTAAAATTCGAATATGATTATGAATTAACTATGCCTTTCCCATTTAACTTTGTTGAGTAAACTTATCTTTATACTCAAATAACCAAAAGACTTATATAACAAAAAATAATATCTATGTCAATGAAAAAGAAGGTGTTTAAGGTAATTTTGTTAGTAATCGTTTTAATTTTAATAGCTTCTTGTGGATTCAAACCAAGTACTGGAGAAACTCCTCAAGAAACTTCAGTTATTCTAAAACAAGTTCAGACTGGAACTCAAGGAATTGTAGCAAATTTCGTTCCTAATTATCCTCCTCCAGATATGTATGACATTACAGAACTTTTAGTTTTAGCAGAAATAAAAAACAAAGGAAATTATGACCTTGAACCTGGAGCCTGCCATATTCATTTAACTGGATATGCTGACCAAATCATTAAAGGTATGCCTACTTATCTTCCTTGTGGAATGATTGAAGGAAAAGACATCCACAACTTAGAAGGAGGATTCAATCAATTAGAATTTCGCTCCAGTAACATAAAACTTCCTCCAAAATTATTTGATTATCATGCTCCTTTAAATTTATTAGCTTGTTATAAATATCAAACTGTTGCTAACCCTCAAGTCTGTGTCGAGAATAACCTCTACCAGATTGCTTCCGAACAAAAAGCTTGTATTGTTAAAGATGTTTCTGGAGGTGGTGGCCAAGGAGCTCCACTCGGAGTAAGTTATGTCAGACCCCAAATGGCTGGTAGTAAAGCAATCTTTGAAATATCTATTCAAAACTTTGGTACTGGAAAAGTTCTTTCTCCAACTATTGGCACTCACCAATGTGCTAAAGACCTCACCTATAAAGACTATGATTTAGTTGCTTATTCCGTTAAATTATCTGGAGTAAATAACCTCCTCTGTAAACCCCAAGGATTCCTTCGTCTTTACAATGGTCAAGGAAAAATTATTTGTTCTGCCATCGTCCCTAACACTCCTGCCTATGAAACTCCCATTACAATTACCTTAGATTATAATTATATGGAATCCATTCTTAAAACTATTCAGATCATTAAAACACCAGAATAAGCAGAAAATTTATATATCTTAAATAATTCTATTCTCTATTAAAATAAAATTTAAAATAAAACTTAAATTAAAAGAGGCGATTGTTATGAAAAAATATATTTTACCAGTTCTAGTATTGGGGCTAATGTTACTTGTTGCTTGTGAGGGGGGAGAAGATCCAGTCACAAACGGAGGAGCATTTATCGGAGGAACAGATGGATTACTTGCTTCCTTTGAACCATTAAGTGTACTTGACGATGGAGTTTACACTATTTTTGATACAGAAGACTTTCCTTTAGAAGTTATTCTTAACAATAAAGGAGAACAAACTCTTGTTGCTGGAGAAGTTACTCTTAAATTACTTGGCCCAGCCAAACCAGACTTTGACGGAATTTCCTCATGGGAACTTCAAAACAACGAAGAAATTGAGAAAATTTCTGAATTCAATCCTTCTGGGGGAGAAGAAGTTATTTCATTTACTCCTAACGCTTATGCTAAATACAAAAGCGAAGTTATTGGTTACACAGACATAACTTGGAATCTTGAATATGATTACAATTATAAAACATATTTAATTGTTAATGATGTTTGCTTTAAAGAAGACACCACCGATCCAAAAGTTTGTACAGTAAAAGAAGCTAAAACTTTCTCTGTATCTTCCGCACCAATTACTGTGACTAGTGTAGAAGAAGACGCTGGAGGAAAAGGAATTATTTTAGTTAAGGTTGCTATTAGTAACGCTGGAACTGGACAATCCACTAACCCGGGTGAAGAATTTGACCTTAGATTTGATCAAGTTTCTTATGTAATTGATGAACCAGAACTTTGGGAATGTAAATCTGGTGGTCGAGAAGGAGAAGCTCGTCTTGTTGACGGAACTGCAGAAGTTATTTGTAGATTAAAAGAACCATTGGCAGAAGGAGAAATCTACACTAAGCCAGTTAAGCTAACTTTTGAGTATGTCTATAAAGAACTTATTCAAGAAAAGTTAAGAGTTAAAGAAAGCGCAGAATAAGTTTTTTAATTTCTTTTTTTTATATTTTTTAAGAAAGTTCTCTTTTTAGAATTTTATGAGCATTATTTATTTTTTTGAACTTTTCTATAGAACCGCCCAAAACATCAGGGTGATATGTTTTAGCCATTTTTTTATAACTTTGATTAATTATTTCTAAATCATTACAATCTTCTTCAACTCCCAAAAGTTCCCTCGCTTCTTTACGTTTTTCTTCAACGTTTTCATCTTCAGAAAAATCAATAATAAACTGCTTAACCGTCTTTTCTTCATTAAGCACAGCATTAATTTCCCCTTCAATTACTTTAAGCACCACATAAAGATTTTCAACAAACTTTCTAGATTGATTATAACTATAATAAAGACGCTCACCGTTTAAGTACCAAAAAGCAAACGCACGTCCTCTTTTATACGCAACTGGTTGCAAATGTACTTCCACATCATCTTCAGTTAACCCTAGTTTCTTAAGCAAAGAGAGAATACTGTTTTTATATTGTATTGCTCTCCTATCAAACGAATCTCTGACTAGCGGAGCGTTAAATTCATGTCCCTTCACTGTGATTTTAGCCATTTTTCTTTATGATTACATCAAAATCGACCGTTTGTTTATAAATCTAAGTGAAAAAATGAGATTAAACACCCAATAAGAACATTAACTAGTAAAATATCTTGACTTATATTAAACATCAAATGATTCCCGAAGATTTACTTTTTCTAGATTCATTATGAATACTGCATTATAAAGTCCACAATTGAACCAGTTACTTTTTCAAATTCCCCTGGCCCTTTAAAAAAATGATCGGCATTTTCAATAACTTCTAATTTACAAATGGGAATCAAAGAAGTGGTTTTCTTGCTTTGTTCTATGGGAACTGTGATATCTTTGTCTCCATGAACAATTAAAGTAGGGGTCTTGATTTTTCTATAATTCTCATAATTACCATTATAAGTTTCAGCATCCTCAAAGAAAGAATAGTTTAGTTTTATTTTTCCTTTTGGGCCACTAAGATAATTAATAAATCCATTTTCTTTCCAATTATTAATCTCTTCTTTACTTTTTTGAGCAATAAGTTTTCCGAGATAATCAGAAACGGGGGCTTTAAGTGCTAAAACAAACAAGTCTTCAGTTTTAGAAGCAGCAACCAAACTAGCCATCCCTCCAAAACTACTACCAACTAAACCAATTTTAGTATAATCTTTTTCTTTTAGGAATTTAATTGCAGAAAGAACGGCAGCTACTGCTAAAGAAATAGTGGTATCTGCAAACTCGCCTTCACTTTCACCATGACCATAAAAATCAAAACGAAAAGTAGAAATATTTTTTTGTTTAAAGATTCTTGTAAAGCAACATAAGTCCTACTATTTTTACTAGAACTAAAACCATGACATAAAATAATTATTGGTTTGTCTTTATTTCCTGTAGGGTTTGATAAGATTCCAGAAAGTTTGTTTCCCATATTATCCACAAAAGATATTTTTTCTTCCATTATCTACTTCCAACCAATAAAACAAAAGCTAAAAAACTCTCTAACTGTACATACTCATCAGAACCTTCTACCATTCTAAATTCAATTTCTCCACATTTATCCACTAATTCCACTTTCTTACGATCTTCTAACTCCAGGTTCCATATTTCTCTTTGAATCTGTTTGATTACATCCAATCCACTTAAACCATAATCCAACATCAAAGATAATAACTTCTTTCTAGAATCTAAAAAATCTCCTTTAGCAGCCACTTCTAAAATTTCCTTAACCTCTTTTGGTTTAGCCACAGAAGCCATTGAATACACATTCTCTGCAGTTATTACATTATTTGATCCAGTTGCACTACAACTCTGCATCACGTTCTCTAATCGCCTACAATCTCCTTCTGTGACTTCAAATAAAGCTTTCTTTGCTTCTTCATCAATCTGTAAATTCTCCTCACTGGCAATCTTATTGATCATTTCAAAAATATTTTCTTCACTCAACGGCTTAAATCTAAACACTGCACATCTTGATTGAATCGGATCAATTATTTTAGAAGAATAATTACAACTCAAAATGAACCGACAAGTCCTAGTATAATTCTCCATCGTACGACGAAGTGCCTGTTGAGCTTCTTTAGTCAAAGCATCACTTTCATCCAAGTAAATTAATTTAAAGGGAACATTACCAATAGATTTGGTTCTCGCAAAATCTTTAACTTTAACCCTAACTACATCTATTCCTCTTTCATCAGAAGCATTTAACTCAAGAACATTTTGTTTCCAATTTTCACCAAATAATTCTTTGGCAATAACTAAAGACAAAGTAGTTTTTCCTACACCTGCAGGCCCAGAAAATAACAAATGAGGCATACTTCCAGTACTAACAAAAGCCTTAACTTTAGAAACTATTTCTTCCTGGCCCTTAACTTCTCCAAAAGTTTGTGGCCTATATTTCTCAGTCCAGATAGCTGAATCCATAATAATTTCACAACAACGCTACTTTATAAGTTTTACCTGTCTACAAACAACTCATCCTAATTCCTAATCCTTCTTCAAATGAATTGTCCTAGTAGGGAATGCTATCTCAATTCCTTCTTTAACTAAAGTCTGATAAATCTTCTCAGTCGCTTCTAACCATTTAGAATAAGCATCATCCCAATCTACCCAAAACCGAGCTTGGAATTCTAGACTAGAATCTCCCATTTTAACAAAAATAACATCCATATATGGATCATCATAAATATCTTGAATTTTCTTTAACGCTGCAAGAACAACAGTCTTAACTCTTCCAATATCTGCTCCATAAATTACTCCAAATTCAACAATTTTACGCACCCTAGTATTGGGTTCAACATAATTCCTAATCTTCATGTTTGCTAATTGTCCGTTAGGAACAAATAATATTTCTGCATTATAAGTTTTTATTTTAGTACTTCTTAACCCAATATCTTGTACAACGCCTAAATCACCACTTTCTAATCTTATTGGATCTCCTACCTTAAAATTCTTATCTACCAGAATAGAGATCCCACCAAAAACATTTTTTAATGAATCTTGTAATGAAAAACCCAACACTATTCCTAAAATTCCTGCCCCCGCTAAATAAGGGGTTATGTTTATTTCCCATATTCTCAAAATCCACAAAATTCCAATAATTATAAACACCACTTTCACAATCTTATGAAACAGAGGCAATAAAACATCATCCAAGTTACTTTTAGTTTTTTTAGCAATGGTCTCTCCCCAAACATCAATAATTACGTCCGCAGTCTTAGATATAATCAACACAAACACAATTGCCATCAAAGAATTAACTAATTTATTTACAATCCCGTTGATACCTAAATTTAATATCGCTAATTTCAAACCCAATGCAAGAATAAAATAAAACAATGGATTCTTAATATTTTCAAAAATCAAGTCATCAACTTTAGTTTTAGTCTTTTCGGCCCATTTTTGTAAATATTTTCCAAAGATCCACAGGGTTATTGCCCCCAAGAATCCCATAATAATCAAAATCAACAGAGATTGAACATACACATTATTTATGTAAGGAACTCCTTCCGTCAAACCCAATAATCTATCTATAATCATTTTTTATTCAAGCTTTTCTTAGCAAAATCATTTAATTCTATATGTACTTCTTTGAGCTCTTTCTGATCAACAACCAAAGGACAACCATCCATCAGATTTTCTGCAGACTTTGATTTTGGAAACGCAATCACTTCTCGAATATCTTCTGTCCCACACATTAAAGCCACCAATCTATCAAATCCTAAACCAAATCCTGCGTGAACCGGCCCACCATAACGATACGCCTCCAAAAGAAATCCAAATTTATCCTTTGCTTCTTCTTTACTCATCCCAATAACCTTCATCATTCTCTCTTGAATTTCTACATTACTATTCCTTATCGAACCAGAGTAAAGTTCAGTTCCATTCAAAACTAAATCATATAGCTGTCCGTAAACTTTAGACGGATCTTTTTCTAAATACTTTAAATCTCCTTCTCGAGGAGCAGTAAAAATATGATGCATTGGATCCCATTTTTCCTCATCTGAGTTCCATTCAAATAAAGGAAAATCAGTGATAATACAAAAATTAAATTCTTTCTCATTAATTAAATTTAGTTCTTGTCCTAATCTTTGTCTCACCCTACTCAAAGTACCATTAGTAACTTTAACAGAATCTCCAACTAAGAAAATCATATCTCCTTCTTTTGCTCCTAATGTTTTAATCAATTCCTTTTGAATCTTCTCAGAGAAAAATTTGGCGACATTACTTTCTAATACTCCTTTACTAACTTTCATCCAGACCATTCCTCCGGCCCCACAACTTCTAGCATAATCTAAATAAGTATCAATCTTCTTTCTACTAAACTCTCCTCCTCTAGGAACAAGAATTCCTTTAACAATCCCTTTGTTCTTAGCCACTTCTTTAAAAACCTTGAACTCTCCTCCTTTAACAATGGAAGTGACATCCTTTAGTTCCAAACCAAACCTTAAATCTGGTTTATCATTTCCATATCTTAACATGGATTCATCGTAAGTCATTCGTAAAAAAGGAGTTTTTAATTTAACATTCAAAACTTTCTTAAATATTTGTTCCATTAATTCTTCAGTCAACTCAAAAATATCTTCTTGTTCTGCAAAACACATTTCCACATCTAATTGTGTATGTTCTGGCTGCCTATCTGACCTTAAATCTTCATCCCTTAAACATCGAGGGAATTGAAAATATCTATCAAAACCGGCCACCATCAAAATTTGCTTATATAACTGTGGACTTTGAGGAAGAGAATAAAATTTTCCTGGATGAACTCTTGAAGGAACAATGTAATCTCTCGCCCCTTCGGGAGTTGGTTTAATTAACATTGGCGTTTCAATCTCCAAAAAATCCCTAGCTGATAAAAATTCTCTTGCTACTTGCATAGTTTTATGTCGAATTACAAACTTTTCTTGTACAGAAGGTCTTCTCAGATCTAAATACCTATACTTCATCCTTGTATCTTCGCCAGAAGGTTTTCGATCATCTATTTCTATTGGAGGAACCTCTGATTTATTGAATACTTTTAATTCTGAAACAATTACTTCTATTTCTCCAGTTTTTAACTTAGGATTAGCCATCCCCTTTGTTCTAGACCTAACTGCTCCTTTAGCCTGGATTACATCTTCTCTCCTTAACTTATCAGCCATCTTGTGGACTTCTTTATTATGAGAAGGATCAAAAACTATTTGGGTCAACCCATATCTGTCTCTTAAGTCAATAAAAATAACTCCTCCGTGATCTCTTCGCGAGTGTACCCACCCACATAAAGAAACTTTTTTCTTTAATTCCTTCTTGCTTAATTCTCCACAAGTGTTTGTTCTTAACATAAGTTCTTTTTATTCATATATTTTATATAAATGTTACTGCTTCTGAAACACCAAAAACATTAAATATTTCTTGTTATTTCTAGTAACTATGGAATTGATTACTTTATTAATTGTTATCTGCATTGCAATAGGCGTAGTAATCTTAGGAAGCCTATTTTCTTATGTCTTAAGGTTCCTCTTCTATGCCCTTTTAGTGAGCTTAGCTGCAGTCTTCTTATTTGGCGTTTCTTTCTCAGAACTCATTGAATTCGTCAAGAACTTGGTCTTTTTAGCTTTCTAAATTCTTCAACTCACCGTAACATTTAAAACCTTTAATTCTTTTCTGCAGAACATGGGACTATTTGGTAAATTATTTCATAGGCACAAAGAAGATGACTTATTTGGAGATAAATCTTTTGGAAAAGATACCTTAGGATTACAAAGTTCTTCTCCGTTTCCAGAATCTACTCCTGAACCAACAACTCCAGATCCTTTTGCTTCTACAGAACCATCTCATCCGATGACTTCTGAGTCTGCTTCCCCTTTCGCTCAACCAACAACCCCTCAATTAACTCAACCAGGTACAATGGACCGTGACTTAGAATTAATTAATAGTAAACTTGATACTCTTAAAGCCATTCTTACTTCTATAGATCAAAGGATTGCTCAATTAGAAAAAGCCGCCGGTATTGAAGAAAAAAAGTTGCCATGGTAAAAAAATATCCTCAGTTAACTCTTTTCACAATTATAACCTTAGTAATAATTCTTCTTGACCAACTCACAAAATATATCATCTTAAAATTCCAACCAAATCTAAACCTAAAAATTCTTTCCATTCAATTTATCCAAAACACTGGTGCGGGATTCGGAATCTTCAAAGGACAAACATTCATCCTAGCAATTATCTCTTTAATTGTTGCAATAGTCATCCTCGCTTATTACAAAAGAATCCCTAAAGAAAACATTCCTCAAGTTCTAGTTGCCCTATTACTCGGAGGAACCCTAGGCAACATGATTGACCGATTCTTCCGTGGCTATGTAATTGATTTCCTTAACTTCCACTTCTGGCCAGCCTTCAACATTGCTGACGCTGCCCTATCGATCTCAGTAATCGGATTAATCATTTACTTCTGGAAGAAATAAAATTTATAAAAAAGAAATAAAAAAATTAAATATATTCTCTTGTAGGATTATCTCCAATAAAAGAAGTTACTAACTTTTTACTTGGTTCCTCTACCTTACTAAGATCCACCACATATAAACTTCCTTCTCTTTTTCCTACTTCCATCAGATAATCTGTAACTAAACCTTCTCCAGCAGTAAGACAAGGAAATAATTTTCCTGGAAGAGTAAAATCTCCGTCCACTTCCCATTCACTATCACCCAAGGCAACATAAGCTGTACTTCCTTCTCTTGATAATGAGAATGGTTGACTTTCCATACTTCCACCCAAGAAATCAAATTTAACTTCAATATCCATTATATCTTCAATCCCTTCACCGGTTAAATCTTTATATTTAGCTACCTCTCTAACTGGTTGAGAACTATTAACTCCATATTCCACAGTTCCACTTTTACCATAACTATTAAGAGCTAAATTATATCGATAAACCATATTCTCAACTAAATTCATCAAATCCATTTTCAATTCCTCCAATCAATAGAATAAATAAAATAAAAAAAATTAAACACAATTATGTGCTTTGTATCCTTTTTTCTTCGCTTCTGCGTCGTTTGTAAACCATACTTGACGATTCTCAACAATCTTCTTCGCCCAACTACAAGTAGCTACGTGATACACAGAACCCATTTTACTAGCAACATATTTACCTGGTTCATAAACAGCCTTAGTTTCTTCTTCAACAATTTCTACCGGAGGTGCAGGAGCTTCTAGAACCATACTATGGGGTTCTTCTGTAGTCTGGCATTCAGAATGGCAAACATTACTCCGACTAGGTAGGCTCATTAAAAATCCTACCAAAGTCAGGAATAACACTACTAAATACACTTCGCCTCTAAAAAACCATATTGCTGCCACGTTTAACAAGTTCAACCAAAACATGACAAACAATACTCTTTCTCCCCAAATTCTTCTAAAACCGGCTAACCCGATTAGAGTTAAAAACATTAACACTAAGATCAACACTAACTCTGCTTTGAGTAATTTTCCTCCAAAAGAAACAACTATTTGGGCCATAACCAAAAACAAAGCTAAAAACAAAACCAAATAAACAAAATATTTTCCTAATCTTTTTTCGTTTACCATACTCACTCGAGGAAAAACCAGTTATATAAGTATTTCCATTTTAGAGTAGATACAAAGAAACCTATATAATTAAAACATAAAATATGCTTAAAACTCTTCTTCGATGTTCTTCAAATAACCTTTTCTCTTCAAGAATGCAACTTCTGCCTTACTTCGATATTTATAAACAACATCTCCTTTAGCATCTCCACCCAATTCCCAGGGCTCTATTAATACTACATCATTTTCTCTAACCCACAGCCTTCTTCTTAATCGGCCAGGAATCCTACAAAGTCTCTCTTTTCCATCCAAACAAAGGACTCTCATCCGACTTCCTCCCAATCTTTGTTGCACTACCCCTAATACTTCTCTACCTTGAGGTAATCTTACTCTTAACAAAGCTGGTTGTTCTGGTGGTTTACCCATTTAAAAACAAATAATTAGCAGTACTTTATAAAACTTTACGGAAATAACTCTTTTTTATTACACTTAATAAATTTAATCCAAATTATAGAAAACTCTCCAAATCAACTAGACAACTAGACAACCACCACAAAACTATTTAAATTACCTTAACTAAAAAAATCCATGATCAAAAACTTCACTCCCAGACTTTATCAACAAACTATTCTGGGTACTGTCAATAATTTCAACGCCTTAGTTGTTCTTCCTACTGGCCTTGGAAAAACCGCCGTTGCCTTCCTTCTTGCCGCCCAACGCCTTCACCAACATCCTAATTCTAAAATTCTTTTCCTTGCCCCAACCAAACCATTATGTGAACAACACCTTCAAACCTTAAAAGATCATCTTGACCTCCCCGAAGAAAAATTCACCATTTTCACTGGGAACGTTCCCCCTAAAAAACGTCAAGAACTTTGGAAAGATTCTCAAATTATTATCTCTACTCCTCAAGGATTAGAAAATGATATCATCAACAACCGCATCAACTTAAAAGAAGTCTCCCTTGTCATCTTTGATGAAGCCCACCACGCCACTGGAGATTATGCTTATGTCTGGATTGCTAAACAGTATGACAAAACTTCCCCACAATCAAGAATCCTTGCCCTCACTGCTTCTCCTGGATCTGATTTAGAAAAAATAAAAGAAGTTTGTCAAAACCTTAAAATAGAGAGGGTTGAAGTAAGAACAGAAGATGACCCGGACGTCAAGCCTTATATTCAAGAAGTGAAAACCAACTGGCTCAAGGTAGATTTTCCACCCCAATTACAAGCCATCCAAAAAAAATTAAAAGAATCTGTAAAAAGTAAACTTATTGAAGCCCAAAATCATGGTTATTGTAACTCTTCTAATCTAACTAAAGGACAACTCCTTTTTCTCCAAATCCAATTACAAAAAAAGATATCTTCCGGTTACCGCAATTTCGAAATCCTAAAATCTATTTCCTTAATTGCAGAAGCCCTCAAAATAGAACATGCCCTCGAACTCCTTGAATCACAAGGCCTCGTTCCTTTAAACCATTATTTTAAAAAATTAAGGAGTGAATCTCTCAATTCTAAAGTAAAGGCAGTAAAAAATCTCATGATTGATGAGAATTTCAAATCTGCGATTTATCTCACTGAACAACTTATTGATCAAGGATTTTCTCACCCCAAAATAATTAGACTTAAAGAAATTGTCCAAGAAACCCACACAAAAAACCCTCAAGCTAAACTGATTATCTTCACTCAATTCCGTGATTCTGCTGAAGAAATTACTAAACACCTAGATCAATTAAAAATAAGTAACCACCTTTTCTTTGGACAAGCAAAAAGAAAGGGAGTTGGTTTTTCTCAAAAAGAACAAAAACAAATTCTCGATCGTTTTCGTGTTGGGGAATTTAACGCCCTTGTTGCTACTTCTGTAGCAGAAGAAGGCCTTGACATTCCCAAAGTAGATCAAGTTATTTTTTACGAACCAGTTCCTAGTGCCATCCGTTCCATTCAAAGAAGAGGACGAACTGGGAGACTAGAAGAGGGAGAAGTTACTGTTCTTCTTACCACTGGCACCAGAGATGAAGCTTATCGTTGGGCGTCACATCATAAAGAAAAACGTATGTATAGAACTCTTGAAAAATTAAAAAAAGAATTTTCCTTCCTTCAACAATCTGACAACACCACCCTACAAAGTTTTATTCCCAAAGAACAGCCTCTTGCTATCCTTGCTGATCACCGTGAAAGCAACAATAAGATTGTTAAAGAACTTATTGAATTGGGTGTTTCTGTAAAAACAGGACAATTAGAATCTGCAGATTATTTAGTTTCTGGAAGAGTTGGAGTAGAATTAAAAAAGGTTCCCGACTTTGTCGCCTCTATCATTGATGGTCGTCTTCTCAATCAAGTAAGTGCTCTAAGAAAGAATTTTGAAAAAGCTATCTTAATCATCGAAGGGGAAGAAGATATCTATGCCATTAGAAAAGTTCATGCTAATGCCATTAGAGGAATGCTCTCTTCAATCGTCCTTGATTTTAGTGTCCCTGTCCTTTATACTAAAAACCCCAAAGATACTGCTGCCCTACTAGCAATCATGGCCAAAAGAGAACAAAACAAAGACCGAGATTTCTCTCACCATTCTCTTAAACCAAAATCTCTTCAAGAACAACAAGAATTCATTGTTTCTTCTTTCCCCAACATCGGTGCTTTAAATGCCAAGAAATTTCTTGAACGTTTCAAATCTATAAAAAATTTCGTTAACGCCAGTAAGGAAGATTTAACCCAAATAGATAAAATTGGTGATAAAACTGCTCAAAAATTATTAGATATGTTTGAGAAAGAATATGAGAAAGATTAATCCATTTCATTAATTTTCTGTTGATTTTTTCCAATCCGAGATAATTCTTGATCAGTCAATTTTTTCTTAAGTAACCAATAAGTTCCTTTGTAAGGATCTCTTTGTAAATAACCAAAATTAATTAATTCTCTTCTTATCAGAACATGATCATCAACATCAAAAGAATTTATAATTTCATTAACTTCGATTTCATTATATATTTTATTCACTTCAAACTTTTGAGCTATCTTTTCCAAAATGTCTTGTTTCTTCAAATCATTTTTTGGTAAACTCATCATTTACTTTATCTTTCCAGTCTGCCAATCCTTTAACACCTTCCGAGCAGCAGCATCTAAATCTGGTTTTCCTCCAGTACGCAATCTATTTAACTTAAAAGCAATATTCTCCAAAATCTCTTCCGAATCTTCTCCACTAACTCCATAATACTTCTCAATCTCTCCCTCTTTCTCCTCAATTAAATTTAATACTACCCATTCTGGATCTTTTATCCTAGCATAACTCAACGCTCCAGTTTTCCCATGCTTTAATTCATCTTTCTCCCTTCCCGGAAAAACCCCCGGAGTATCTAATAAAGAAATCTTCGGACTCACTCTTATTGTTTGTCTGCCTTTAGTATATCCTGATTCAGAACTTGTTCTCGCTGATCCTCTTCCAGATAAAGCATTAATCAAAGAACTTTTCCCTACATTTGGATAACCCAACACCCCTACAACTACTTTTTCTCCTTTATTTAATTCCAAAATCTTTTTCTTAAGTATTGTCGTTCCCAACTTATCCTTACTAGAAATGAACACACTTGGTTTTAATGTATCTTTCCACACATCTAATTCCTTTATATCAACTAAATCACATTTATTAAACACATAAAGTAAAACCTTGCCAGATTTCTTTACTTTTTCTTCTATCTCCTTATTCCTTGTCTCCTCAACCATTCTAGCATCTAGTACTTCAATAAGCAAATCTGCTTCTTCCAATACTTGGTTAACATGTTTCCAAAATCTGGCCATATCTTTCCTCTGCCCCCACAATATATAAATATTACCTCCTTCTTATCCAATTAAATGACATACAGTAAATCTTTTCCAAAAACAATTGAAGGTCGAAACTTTCCTACTTGGGAAGAAGTTTACCTAACTGAAGAGGAAGAAGCCTCAGTAGAAGAACAAGCCAGACAAGAACACAAAAAAGTTATGAAAGAGTGTATTGAAGAAGCCAAAACCATTTTTCAAGAAATGGGCCTTAAGGATTACCAAAGTGATCTTATTAATATGGCTATAGCTTTGTTCAGAAAAAGAGCTGCATATTCTATTCATCACAAAGAACAAAAAGCAAAAGAGAAATTCGACCGACAATTCAAATAATTATTTCTTTTTAATTTTCTTTTTCAAAACTTTTTCTAATTTATTAATCTCTGCAGAAGTATTAAACCATAAACTATGTCGCTCACCTTTGTGGGTATCAATTCTCCCTCCCTTAAAAAAGTGATCAATCTTATATCTTTTGATATCTTTAAAATTCACTTTCTTCTTTTCTTTAATTTTGCCTTTAGTTTTAAACGTAATCGTCAAACTATTATCAGTCAAATGATAATGCTCTTCATAAGTATACCAACTTTTTATTATTTTGGCCACTAACAGATAAATCAACACAAAACCCAAGGTTGCGATTACTGTTGGAAATAATTGTTGACCATAAATAAAAAAACTAAACACCAATACTATTATTGTCAACAACACCAATAAAGTATATTCTAATCTATGTAGAAAAACCCTTTTATCAGGAAATTGCCATTTGTGTAGGGATTTCATTTTACATGTGGAATTGGTGATAAAGTCATACTTACTACTGCCGCAAAAAACATTATTCCAAAAACTAGCATACTTGCAATCCCTAAGTTATAACTCACCGGATAAACATAATACTTAGATAATAAAACTCCCAATATTGCTGTAACCATAAAACTTCCTTTTAATGGAACAGCCTGCCAACGAGAAAATTTTTTAATCCTCTTTTTAGTAACCTTCTTTTTAGCCATCTTGTTACACCTCTTTTTAATGATGTGAAAGAATACTTTTCACTTTAAAAACTTATCCACTAACTTCGCTTATTTTTCCTTTAATTATCTAATCTTCAAAGAACCTAATTTAGATTCCAATTTAATCATCCATTTTCTATTTTTAATAAATTGCCAAATCATTCTCCAAATCAATGAAACTCCCAAACTAACTAAAAATCCCACCATCAACAAATTAATCAACCCTATTGGAAACTTCCAAACTATTTCCCAAGAAACCAGTGCAGTTACAATTAAAGGTAAACTTGTCACTGAAACCACTGCCCCAATAAATATTCCCCTGTAAACCTTATGTGAAATAACTCTTACCAACATATACACTGCCTCAAACAATAATCCCGCCAAAACAAAAGCCAAAATCTTTTCTCCTCCTTGAGCCCCCAAACCAACAACAAAATAAGACCCTCCAGAAAAAAGTAAAAAGAAAAATGCCCCAATTAAAAATTTCTTAAGTACATACATACAGACACTTAAACCCAATACCAAACAAGCTAAAGATATTGCTGCCAACCAAAACCCACTTACTAGAAAAGAAGCCCCTACAAAAATCCCTGTAAAAAATAAAGCTAAGATTAAAACAAACAATAGATCTCTCCAACCTATGCTTGCTACCTCTTCTGCTAAATTCATTTTTTCTTTCCAAAGATCTCCTTGAACTTACTTTCTTTAACTTTCTCTCCCCGTAACTCTGATTCTAGTACTGGCACTTTTTGTTTTATTTCTGCAATTCTCTCTTCATATTTTGCTGCCCTCTCCTGATAAGATTTTGTAGTTATCTTCCTGTCAACAAAACATTCTTTTTGAAGTTTCTTTATCACTTCTTTAGTTTTCTTTGCTTCTAATTTCAACCGAGTAATAGTTTTCTTTAATCTCCGTTTATGCCATTTCTTAAACACCAGTGGAGTAGTTACAATAAGCAACACTAAAACTATCAAACTCTGCCACCAGTACCTAGCAAAGAAATTTTTACTTAGTAATGTAATTACTCTCAATCTTGATTGTTCTTTTTCCTCATCTTCGAGCATCTCATTACTCTTTTCAAGCATTTCGTTAGCCTCGTCGATTTGATCTAGATTAAATGCATTCATTGCTTGACTCATCATGGCATCAACATCATCTGAACTCTTCATTCCTTTTTCTACCATAACCTGTTTCTTCACTTCCAATAGTTTTACTCGATCAAAAAAATTAATTTTTTCCTCTTTGATATAACTAATTAATTGAGTAACCTTAATAGTTTGTTCATAATCTCCTGAATCATAAGATTTTTTGGCCTCAATCAAAGCATCATTAGGAAACAAAGTAATAAAACCAAAATCTTTCATCTCCTGAATATCCACTTCTGCACCATCTAATGCCAAAATTGCGGTTTCTTCAGAAATCTCTTCAGGCGGATCATAAACAAACCCCTTTGGAGCTATATCTAAAACACTAAACTCTGCTATTACAAACGCTCCCATCAATAAACAAAAGACCAATAAGATTATTCCTCTTTTCATTTTCTCTTTTTCCTCCTTTTTACTTTAATATTTTTATTCTTATTAAGATTTTTCTTTTTTCCTTTAGTTAATCGTGATTTCTTAAGACTGTAAACTCCATTTAACAAAGCACCCACTCTTCGTTTTCCTTTCTCTTTTCTAATTCTTTTCTTTAAGATATCCTCTTCCATTTCAATCTCAACCAATCTAGATCGGTGAGCCTCATGTTCCCCAGTAAATTTACTTTGACTTATTTGTCCCTTAAGCAAATATCTTTCTTGAGTAGTCTTTAATAATCCGGTAACTTCTTGTTTCTCCCTTTTCAAATCTTCAAATTCTTTTTCTCCAATTGGTCCCAAAAATTCTTTAAACAATTCTTTTAATTTCTTCTCAACCCCTTCCTGAGTAGAAAATAACAATTTAATCGGTTTAATATCTCTAACCGGAACAAAAGGCACAGTAAAATAAAACACTGTTCCTTTTCCCACTTCAGAATCTAACCAAATTTTTCCATTCTGTGATTCTACAATTCCACGACAAATTGCTAATCCTAATCCCGTCCCACCTTTCTTTCGGTACATAGTTTGTTCGGCTTGATAGAACGGTTCAAAAACTCTTCTTTGATCTTCATCTTTCATCCCAATTCCTTGGTCTTTAACACTAAATAAAAGGTGGTTTTGTTCGACTTTGGCAGTAACTTCTACAATTCCGTTATCCTTACTAAACTTAATTGCATTATTAATTAAATTCCGCAGAACTTGATTTACTCTCTCTGCATCAACTTCTATTACTGGCAATTTAGAAATTTTATTAATAATTTTGATCTTCTTTTCAGGCATGAACCCTTTCATCACACTTAATAATTCCTGCACAGATTTATTCAAACTAACTTTTTCAAAAAGAAACTTCAATCTGGCCGCTTCAATTCTACTAATTTCTAAAAAATCAACAATAATTCTGTCTAAATGGTCTGCATTTCTGATCACTATACTGACTGCTTCTTTTTGCTTCTCATTCAGCGCGCCAAAATATTCTCCTTCTAACATTTGTAACTGTGCTTTTAATGGCGTCATCGGACTTCTTAATTCGTGCGAAGTTATTGATAAAAATCTAGTTTTAGCACTTTCAATTCCTTTCCTTTCACTCTTTGTTTGAGATAAAGCAGTAATGGTTTTATTGAATGTTTCTCCTAACTCTTGCAATTCATCTTTAGTTTTGAAATTAACTCAAACCTTAAAATTTCCTTTTTCTAATTCTTTTGCGGCTTTAGATAATTCTCCTATTGGTTTGGTAAACTTTCGGGAGAAATATAATGAAATTAATGTAACGATAATACTTATGAACAGAGAAACAAATAGAATTATATTTCGTAATTCAATTGCCGGAGCAAGGGCTATTTCTAAAGGTAGGTGGATCAGTAATGTCCACTCATTTCCTTTAAAGTCAAGATGTCCCTGTTGCCGAGAAAAAGCCATTAATGCTTTTTCTTTATTAACAGTTGTAAAGTGCTCCATTATTCCTACAGGGGTAATTTGAAGATTTATCATTTGCAAATGAGATGACAGTTTATTTTCCAAAATCCCCTTTGGATTGTGGTTGGAATATAATAATAGCCCTTCTTTGTTAATCAAATTAATTTCAAAATTAGTTTCTTCAACAAGTTCAACAGTTTTAACAATATCATATAATCGGGATGAAGGCATTCTTGCTACAATTGCACCAAAAATCACCCCATTTTCATCTTTGACGGGAGAAGCAAAATAAATTACTGGAACGTTTAATTCTTCAGCTACTCTAATATCACTTGCTGCTGAAATTCTTCCATTTAATACATCTTCCCAGTAAGGAGTTAGATCATGTTTTTCACCTAAATGTAACCCTGCCGTGTCTGCGATTCTAATTCTATTTAAGTCAAAAAAAGATAAGGAAGAATAAACTTTGTATGTGTTTCGAAAATCGAGTAATCTTTCTGTAATCTCTTTTGGGGTAGAATCATGAGACCTGATAATCTTATCTTGAGCTATTATTTGGATGTCTGAATATCTTTCAAAAAAACCCCGGTCAATCTTATCCATAATATGGAAAGCGTCTTCTTTTAGCCTTTCTGAAATTTCATTTTGCAGGGTGTCAATATTAGAAATATAAACAAAAGAAGAAATAAAAATTATAGAAATCAAAACAATACTTAACAATAAAACAGTTATTTTGTTAGCAAATTTCATTTATGTTCTCATCTATAATTTTATTCGTTTTTATTCAATATTTTCAATAAATTTCGATTCAATTATTTTATCAAAATCCGGAATTGAAGACAACTGCCCCCGAGAAATGTAAAAATTAGAAATAATTCTTCCCGAACTATATAGTGAAGTTGTTTCTTCTGTATCTTTCATCGCTGCCATATTTTCTTTTAGATTGGGATGAACTACTCCTTCAATCCCTTCATTCATTTCTCCTTTAGGAATATTTTCAGCTGCAGACATAATTTCTAATGCTTCCTCTCGATCAGTATAAACAAAATTTCTAGCTTCCAAAAGAGATTTAACAATTGCTTCTACTTCTTTGGGTCTTTCTTTAATTATTTTTGAGTTAA
>Ga0233431_1001785_pt1 | contig 34424 bp, 31 predicted proteins | sample SI_118_April2016_FD_179867 | JGI IMG/M metagenome (GOLD analysis project Ga0233431, IMG submission 179867) | Seawater microbial communities from Saanich Inlet, British Columbia, Canada - SI_118_April2016_200_MG | ecosystem: Environmental > Aquatic > Marine > Inlet | place: Canada: British...
TTTTCGTTGAGGGTTTCGACGGTTCCGGTGAGTTGTTCCTCGGGGGTCAGCACCTTTTCTTCCTGATCCAGAAGAAGACGGATGTTTTCCTTGACCTGGGCAAGGATTTCCTTAAATACGCCCACCTCGATATCTTCGTCCTGCCGATCCAGTTTGAGGCGTCTGATCACCTCCTCCAGGACCTGGCGGGAGGTAATCAGCTTGAAATGGGTGTTGAACGTAAGAGACTGTGAAACATAGCTCTCAAAGTCCATCCTCTCTCCGGTAAGCGGCGATTTGCTCTGTTCCTTGTCGATAACAAGTGTGGCTGTTGCCCGGTAAACCGGCTCCATTTTGAAGGTGAAGAACATGGTCAGGGTGACCATGATGATCAATGAACCGATGATGATCCACTTGTGCTTGCTGAGGATGTAATAATACTCAGCAAGATGGGGTGATATGTCCGGTTTTTGGTTATTCATAGGATTTTAGTTTTCAGTTGTCAGTTGTCAGTTGTCAGTTGTCAGTTGTCAGACGTCGGACGTCGGACGTCGGACGTCGGATGTCCGGTATCGGTCGTTCATCTTTCACCTATAGCCACGACTCGGGAACATGTATCCGATCCCCCGGTTTCAATTCCACATCGGGCGCATCTCCTTCTTTCACGTCGTTGAGATCGACCTCGATGACCGTTTGCTCGCCGTTTTCTTTACGGATGATTTTTGTGCGGTTGGGCGCGGAGAATTTAGCGAATCCACCGGCCAGGATACAGGCGCTCAGAGCGGTAAGCCCCGGCTGGTAATCGTAGAGCCCCGGTTTTTCTATTTTCCCGCCCACATAGATCTTGCTCTTGGCCAGATTGAGGGCCTTCCCGAGGGGCAGGTAAACCACATCGCCCGGGACAAGCGACAGGTTGGCGCTCATATCGCCCCGGTCGAGCAAACTTTCCAGGTCGACTTTGATGGGTTCTTTCCGGGAGATGAGCTCGTTAATGCTCTTCCCTTCCACGACTTCATCTGTGGAACCGCGCAATATATAGGCGACATTGCCCCGGTCCGGCAAGACCCCGCCGGCCTTGGCAATCAGTTCCATGAGCGTGGTGCGGGAGGTCATCTCGTAGAGCCCCGGTTCATTGACGGCGCCTGAAATAAAATACCGGAGACTGTGGTATCCGGCGACGCGTATGTTGACTTCGGGGGATACGAAATAGTCCTTTGCCAGAGGCCGGGTGATGCGTTCTTCGAGCTGGGGGAGTGTGAGTCCCACCGCTTTGATGGCGCCCACAAAAGGCGCGTTTATGATGCCCTTGGCCGATACGGTCAGGTCGACCTCCTGCTGCAATTCCCCTCCGGCGTAGATGGTAATGCTGAGGACATCCCGCGCTCCGACGATGTACGCCTTGCCCCGGGCCGGGGACGAATGCGGCGCCGCAAAGACGAAAACCTGAATCAGGATGGTGATGGCGATGAGTCGTATGGCGTTTTTTGTTGTTGTCATAGTTTATGGATTGTTTAGAAGATGAACGTCCAACATCGAACGTTCAACATCGAACATCGAATGTGGAATAAAAAGAACAATTTTAAGCGAAACAGAAATAGCCATTCGAATTTCAACATTCGTTCCTTTCATTCGACGTTGGACGTTCGATGTTCGATGTTCGACGTTCATCTGTTTATTTCCCTCCCACATCATACAAAAACTCAAGCTGCGCCATGATGGTCTTGTCCTCGTAACTGCGGCCGAGGATGTTTGAATTTCGCTTTTCGTAGCCGGGCTTTATGGAGAGGGTGAACCACCGCAGGAACTTATACCCGATACTGCAATATACCTTATATGTATCGTCATCGCGTTTCTCCGTACTCCCTGAAGGGGTGATGCCGGTCCAGAATTCATACTTGCTCCGCTGGTAATAACCGTTGAAATGGACCGGGATTCTTTCCAGGAAGATATGCCCGGCAGTGAGGGTAACCCGGTCGGCTTTGAAATAGCTCTCCCCGAGGCCCTGGTCATTGAAATCCTGGGCTAACATGAGCTTTGCATAACTCTTCTTCTGTTCTTCCGGCAACAGGGGGCTGATCGCTTCGGGTTCAGTGGCGAACTCGACGCCGAGACGCCATGGAACGATATTGATGCTGCCCAGGTATTCGTCGTCAAAGGAACGATACTGGTATCCCGCGGCCGCCTCCAGGGAAACGAACCGGAACTGTTGCTGATATGCGAGCATCCCCTGGTTGGACATGTATTCGGAGGTGTTCTTGCTGTAGCTCCGGGCCCATATCTGGTAATCCAGGTCCAGGGAAGCGGTTTCGGACAAATGGTATATGAAGTCCACAAGGCCCCTGTTTTCAGTTGAATCTTCCATATTGTCTTCGGTGTAGTCGGTTTTGGTGTTCCGGTAACGCACCCCGGCGGTAAACCGGTCTGAAAAGTCGTAGAAGGCAAAAGGCTCCACCCGGTTGATGAAATATTTGTTCCGCAGGGTCGAATCGGCGTATACGTCCGACTGGGCGGGATCACGGGTCAGGTAGAAATCCTCCCGCACGCCCGCAAGCAGTTTATCCTGAAATTGCCGGGTTGAAGCGATCAGGTTCAGGGTGTGGCCGACGTAGTTGTCGTCCGAGGCTTTTTGAATCCCCGGTGAGGGGGGATCCTGATCACTGTAAAGGTAGCCGTTCAGGGTGTAGTCCAGGTGAATCTTGGTTTTGTCGGTCTCGTAGCCGAATGTGACGCCCGGCTGGATAAGATAGGTGTAGACCTCTTTTTCGTCGGTTTCCGCCCACCAGAAGTTGCTGTCCGACTGCCAGCTCACATCGATGTGGGGTTTCACGACGATCTTCCCTTCACCGGCAAAGGATGCTTGATAAGAGAACAGCATTAATGACACAGAAACAGCGAGCAGTACGAGAAATCTCTTTTTCATTATTTCATCTCTCCTTTTTTCCTATTGAGCAATTGGCCAAAAAGGGCGTCTTAACGTCCCACGGACGCGGGTTGATCCGCGTCCGTAGGAAAATAAGGGTATGTTTTTGTAAGGGAATGAAACAGGTGTTCATGTGTTTCATCAAACCGGGCTCGCCGGTGGGGTGTCGGTAATGGGGGGCTCGACCCCGACGACCGGGGGATTGAAGACGGGCGGTGCGGCCGGAGTGTCAGCCGGAGTGTCAGCCGGAGTGTCGGCCGGAGTGTCGGCCGGTGGTTCATACGCTTCCTCCGCGGCGGCCATGCTGGCACCCGTCGCCATGGCCGTCTGCTGGGCCGTGGTGGTTGTTTCCGCGGTGGTTGTGGCCGTTGTGGCCAAGGCACTGGCGGCTGCGACCGTTTCAGCGTCCGTGCTGGTCGCGGCGATGGTTTCAGCGGCGCCGACAATTATATTAGTCGCTTCCCCAACGCCCACGGAGGCATTCAGGGCCGCCTGGGCAAGTGCCGTATCGCCGGTGTCCGCGGCAATCTCCGCTACCTCTGAGATAATGTCCGCGGCTTCCGCGGCCAGTGTCTGGGCTTCCTGTGCCAGGGCCAGATCGCCCGTTTCAAGGGCCAGAGTCGCCTTGACGGTTGCTTCAGCAGAAAGCGTTTCCGCTCTTTCAAGCTGTTGCTGCGGCGTCTCCGCCGCCGGGACAGGGGTGGCTAAAAATAACAGGGCCGCGAACATGCTCAGGGTTATGGCCACGAGATGCCTTTTAGAAACCGAAATACTTTCGAACATTGAATCCTCCTTTGTGGACCCCGTCATGGGGCTGAAAAATTAAGTGGTTAAATTAAGGTTCGGGGTTCCGGGTTTGACATATCGACGGTTGCGATTTGCATTGAACCCCTGAACCTTCCAACCTCTGAACGGTTCACTTTATTTATTGCGAAGCTCGGGTTTAATACCCCGTTGCTTGCGACGTTAAAATTGGTTGAATCCTTTGTTGATACCCCGTCCGCTTGCGGCGGGGTAATTCATTGTGTCACGATGGCACCATTGTCTAACTCCATGGCGTTCTTCAAACGGCGCTGTAAAACATTCATCAGCTCCTCCGTCCCCTTCCCATCGTCGGGGAAGGACGATATGGCAGAGCGAACGTCGTAACGGTCGCAGAACTCATCGCGGTACCGTTTCACCGCCTTGATCGCGTCCGTCTTGTGCGTCTGTCCCATGAGCATTACCCCGACGTTGTCGGAAAAGAACGCCGAGTCGCTCTCACGCACACTCCCCCGGAGCAGAGATGCCAATTTCGGACCCGCTTCATTGAGACGCAGCATTACCAGGGAAAGGTACCGCAGATGCCTCCGAGACTGACTCACTTCATAGGCCAACAGTGAATTCATTTCCTTCGCAGTGCTACACATACCGACCTCACAAAATAACCCCATTAATTAAAACCTGTGAAGGTCGTCACCAAACGGCCTGCACAAAATGTTGCACCAGTAGAAAGCAATAATTGTGCCGGATTCCTGGTGGTTTACCATGGAGAGGGCATGATGGCATTAACTATTGGAAAATATTAGGGAAAAAACATATTGAGAATTTCAGAAGGGGTGTTTTTGCGTGTTTGTATTCCCTCTGGAATGTTTCGATTGCGAAATTGTTTTCGAAAATAATTCCGAAATCGAAACATGCGTCCCGGGAAGTCATGGGCAGGGTATTGCTAAGCGGTTGGTTCGATGTTCATCTTTTCACCCGGGTTTAAGACCGTACTTTTTTATTCTGCGTATGAGAGAACTGTAGTTCATCCCGAGCTGATCCGCCGCCTTTCGCCGGTTCCATTCTGTTTTGTCCAAAGCTGCCATAATGGTTTTGACTTCGGCAATGCGCACCACATTAACGTCCGGTTCGGGGTCATGGCTGTGGATGGGGGCGGCTTCGCGCATGGAAAGCACATCGCGGTCCACGGCAAAACGCCGGATGACGGATTCAAGCTCGCGAACATTACCGGGCCATTGGTGTTTGACGAGGCGGGACATATCCTCATCCTGGATCTCAAAATCGGAGTAATTGAATTCTTTGCCGTACATGTCGCAAAAATGTCTGACGAGGGGCGGTATATCGTCAGTTCGCCGGCGCAGAGGGGGGATGGTAATTGAATATTCGTTAAGGCGGTAGAAGAGGTCGGCCCTGAACTGTTTTTCAGCGACCAACGCTTCCAGGGACGCGTTTGTGGCGGCAATGATGCGGAAATCGACCGTTATGGTCTCCGTGCCTCCGACGGGTGTAAAGCATTTATCTTCAATAACTTGAAGGAGTTTGGCCTGCAATTTCAGCGGGAGGTCTCCGATCTCGTCTAAGAAAACAGTGCCTGCGGAAGCGAGTTTGAATCTCCCCGGTTTTTTGATTTCCGCCCCGGTGAATGCCCCGGGTTCGTAGCCGAAAAGCTCGGATTCAAGGAGTGCCTCGGGGATGGCCGGGCAATTGATCTTTACAAAGACGTCCGATTCCCGACCTGACAAATCGTGAATGAGTTGGGCCACTGCACCTTTTCCCGTACCGGTCTCCCCCTGGATAAGCACCGCCAGGTGGGTGGGGGCAACCTGGGCCACAAAATGCTTGACCTGCCGGATGCCCTCGCTTTTGCTCACGAAGGTGTTCGACCTTTCAAGTCCATGTTCGAGCCCTCGCTTGGCGGCAACCACTTCTTCGTGGAGGTGATTGCGCTCAAGCCGGAGCTGCTCCACCAGTGAACGGTTTTCGACGATCAGCCTGCGACGTTCCAGAGCCCGTTCCACCATCCGAAGGATCACATACCGGTCGGCAGGTTTGGAAAGATAACCGAACACATGGTGTTCGATGGCGGAGAGGGAAGAATCGAGAGAAGGGTACCCGGTGAGAACAATCATCTCCATGTCAGGGTCTATTTCCCTTAAACGTTGAATCGTTTCAATACCGTTGAGCCCCGGCATTTTCAGGTCCACAATTGCCACCGAACAGGGTTCTGATTCAGCAATCTCCAGGGCGTCGTAACCATTATCGGCAATTCGAACTTCCAGGCCCTCGTGGGAAATGATCTCCGCAATGGTTTCGGATACCTGTGTTTCGTTATCCACTACCAGGATTCTTTCTTTGGTCATGTCATCACGGCTGTTTTCTTTTCGCATCTTCCAGGACCTCCTTTATGGTGGCGGCAATCTCTTCCAGTATAACCGGTTTTGTTAAGAAGGCCTTGATGCCGCTTTTGACGATCTCATTGTTATCCGCCGGAAATCTGTGTCCGGAGTAGAGTATCACCGGTACATGGGGGCGGATCTCCATCAGTTTCTTTGCCAGCGTCAGGCCTGTCATTCCGGGCATTGTCATGTCCGTATAGATCAAATCAAATTCATCGGGCTGCTTACGAAATGTTTCTAAGGCTTCCATGGGGCTTGTCGTACCCGCCACTTTGTAGCCAAGACGTTCGAGCATCTCCATCTCCGCTTTCAGCAAGGATTCTTCATCATCCACCACAAGGATTCGTTCGGTACCTTTCAAAACGGGTTGGGGATGATCGATTCCCACTTCAAAACCGTCGGCTTCAACGGCGGGGAAGAGCATGTGGAATGTGGACCCTTTTCCCGGTTTGCTGTCCACCCAGACGGTACCGCCATGGTTCTCGACGATCCCATGGACGACAGCAAGGCCCATACCGGTGCCATCACCTTCCTTCTTTGTGGTAAAATACGGATTGAAGATACGAGACATAACCTCGGGGCTCATGCCGCTGCCCGTATCTCTGACTTTCAGTTTCACATATTCCCCCTCATCAGAGACGCGGTACCGGTCTTTATGGTTATGGCCGATGGTTCTATTTTGCAGGCTTATGTGCAGAATACCGGGTTCGGCGCCCATGGCGTGAGCGGCGTTGGTGCCGAGATTCATGACGATCTGCCCAATTTGTGTCGGATCGGCGTTGACAAAATCAGGGTTATGTATGTCCGCACGGATTTCAACGGTCGACGGTATTGTTGAGCGCAGGAACTTGATAGATTCTTTGACAATCGGGGCAAGGCTGAGGGGACGGAGTTCCTGATCCCCTTCACGAGAGAACGTGAGAATCTGTTTAACCATGTTTTTGGCTCTCAAACATGAATCGTATATCTCATCGAGGTTATTTCGGGTCCGGCTACCCTCTGAGATGTCATCCATTGCCAGTTGAACATTTCCCAGGATGACGGCCATGATATTGTTGAAGTCATGGGCTATCCCGGCTGAAAGGGTACCGATAGCCTCCAATTTCTGGGTGCGTCTGCGCCATTTCTCCAACTTTAGCTTTTCTTTCTGTGCGATTGTTTCTGCGGATATATCCCGACCCACGGCCTGATATTCGGTTAGAGAACCACTGCTATCGGCTAGGCCGTGGATGGCCCATTGTATCCAGCGAATCGACCCGTCCCCCAAAACCATCCGTTGGGGGGAGATCAGCGGATTGGGCGTCTCAATGGAGGCCTTGAAATCTTTCTCAAGGCTATCGGCTTCTTCCTCTGAGGAAATCCACTGAAAGAAGTGGTTCCCGATCAACTTGTCCGGTTTGCCGCCAACGTGCCTGCCGCAGGCCCTGTTTGCAAAGGTAATGGTCCCATCGGGCAGGAAGCGACAGACCATTTCGGGCATCTCTTCCACGATTTTCCGATATCGCGCTTCACTTTCTCGTAATTCCTTCGTCCGGGTTGCCACCGTGATCTCAAGATGCCTTTTGTATTGCTCGAGAAGATCCTCAGCCTTCTTGCGGGCGGTAACGTCCCGGATTATGCCTTGTAATCCGACCAGGTTTCCCCTAACGACGAGAGGGCCCGCACTGACTTCACAGAGCATCAATTCCCCATCTTTTTTTCGTATCTCAAGTTCCAGGCGCTTGACCGACTTTTTATTCAGCAGGCCCTCAAAGGCGTCCAGGCTGGATTGCAGTGTACGGGGCGAAATGAACTCGCTGAAGGGTTTCCCTTTCACCTCCTCAAATGAATAGCCGAACATACTTTCGAGCAGGTTGGAAAAATAGAGAATTTTCCCATCCAGGTCGTGTTGATAGATCAAATCAGGGCTCGTTTCGCAAATGGATTTGAATCTTTCGTTGCTTTCAATGAGTGCTTCTTCCACTGAGGTCTTCAGCCGCTGTTCGTTCTGTTCGTGGGTTTGAGGTGTCAGGTTCTCGTTCATTTGTGGATCTTCCTTGTTTAGGTTCCGGGTTCTCTCCCCTCAATTACCATCATGGGACCCTCAAGCACCATCCTTTCAGCTTCAGTCCTGCCTGTCAAGGCGGAGAGCTTATCAACCGCCTTGGAAAGTACGGGGGGGCGCATTCCGGGAGAGTGGGCATCGGATGCCATGAAATGGACCAGGTTCAGTTCGATGATCCGTAAACAGCACCGGAGGGCGGGAGTGCCGAACCCGCCGGTCAGGCTTCCGGCGGTGATCTGCGAAAGCGCGCCCGCCGAAATCAGGTCTTCAAGGAGCGTGGTGTTGCGCTGAATGGCCATGTTCCTTTCAGGGTGGGCAATAATGGGGGTCACGTTCATTTTCTCAAGCCGGGCAATGAATCCGACCAATGTCCGGGGGATGAATTGATCCGGAAGTTCCAGGAAAAAGTATCGCCCGGTATCATTGAGGGTCATGAGCCGGTCGCTCTCCAGATCATCCAGGATTTCCAACCCCAGATGGACCTCGGAGCCGGGCAATACCTCAAGAGGGATATGTTCTTTTTCGAGGATCAAATTAAATTCCGAGCAGGCGGACATGACCCCCTCTCGGTAATTGTTAAAGATACCGTTAAGGCAGTGGGGCGTGGCAATGATAGTCCTTATGCCGTCTTCCACCGCCATACGAGCCATTTGCAGCGCATCGGCCATGGTGGCCGGACCGTCGTCCAGACCGGGGAGAATGTGGGCGTGGATATCAATCATGACAAACATCAGTATTTCCTGACTTTTTTGTAGAGGTTTTTATCCACGAATCGGGCCAGGATCTCCGCCGTGGCCCTCGGGGGGCGTATGATCAGATAATGGTCGATAATATGGTGCCCCATCTCGTGGGCCATCATACCCGCATGAAGGTCGGAAACATTGGAGTATATGGTTTTAAATTCATACAGGTACCACGACCTGACCCCGCAGGGTTTCTTGAAAAGCTTCTGATAGGCAGCCGCCAGTTGACGCTTGTTGCCGTACAGGTTTATCTTGACCTTCTTCATCTTTTTGCGCATGTCGAGAATTTCCTGCACCCTCTCAAAAAGGGCGTCTATCTTGCGGGCGAGCTTTTCCGGCAGACTTTTGGATTCCGAACTGGAGAACAGCGATTTGACGAGGCCTCTTTCCCCGGAAGTGTAATCGATCTGTTCGTCAAAAGCTTCAAGATCGTCAACACTCTGGTAACGGATGATGGTGTGTTTGGTCTCGATGGAACGCCAGGGAAGGCGATCCGCCGCCTCGGTCTGCGCTGCAGCGCACGGCAAGAGAAAAAACAGCCCAGCCCATACAAGGATCGCAATTCTTTTGAAATGGCTCTTTAAGGACATAGTGGTTTCTAACGGTTTGGCAATCGGCCGATCAAAGCTTGAACTTGGCATCGATCCCCTGGCGCAGAAGGTTCAATTCTTCAGCTATTTCCTCCGGAACGTTTTCCCGTGAGGCCGATTTAATGACTTGATCTACTTCGCCCCGGATATCAGACACCTTACGGTGTAAATCCGTTGTCATTTTGTTTACGCATGCAACAAAAGCTTTCAACTGATCTTCTTTTCTGAGGTGTATCTGCTTCAGCAGGTTTCCCGTCCCTATTTCTTTCAAGTCCATTTCAAAGCGATACAGGGGACCGAACAGTCTGTGAGAAACAATGAGAGTGATCGCTATTGAGGCCAGGGTTATCAGCCCAAGGGTGACGAGGTTGGTATAGAGTACAATGGGAAGAATCGCCAAGGATGTGCTCTTTATGACCAATCGTGAATCCTGAAAGGAAGATGTGAGGGTACCCGAAGAAAAAAAGAAAAGAGCCCCCGTCGATATGGTTACGCCCGCCAGGATGACAAGACAGAACTTCAGGATAAATCTGAACTGAAAGTCCTTTTTGATGAAATGGATCTTTCTTTTTTTGTAAGCATCGGCCCTTTTAGACATTTCAACCTCCCGTTTCAATCTTTAAGAAGCAGTTTTTGATCAATCGTGATATCCGCCTTTTTTTCGACCCTGGTCAGCCATTCTTTCAGCTTTTCGCTCATTTTTTTTTCTTTGAGCTCCGTTATAATTTCATCTTGTATTTCAGCAAGGGGTGGTGGCGTTTCGCTCTCTTTCTTCAATTGCTCATAGAATGCCTCTATCTCCGTTTGGGGGATCACTATGGTTTGGCTTATTTCTTCGCTTTTCCTCTCCAGCAGGTCCCTTATGAGCGTTGATTTCCAATAACGTTCAATGGCCCTCGTAAATTTTTCTTTCCTGTCAAGCTTCAGCCTTCTGGCCTCCTGGATAAGCAGTTCTTCTTGAATCAGTTGTTCGAGGAACGCCGTTTTCACTTCAGGCGTTAATTTGAGATCTTCATTGAAATTCAGTTCCCGGGCCAATTGCTGCTGAAATTCCAAAAGGCTGAGGTCATAATCATTTATCTTGACCAGCGTCTCGCCTTTTTCCCGTTCTCCGTTGGAACAGGCAGAAAAAGAGATGGGCAGGAGAAGCAGAAAGAAAATTAATAAATTTGATTTCACAATATACACCTCATTCTTCCATGCTAATATGTAATTTTACAATCTAAACAACATCAACATTCATACACTCAGGCATCCTGAAATGCCGCATGTCGCATGCTGACCGCCTAGGGTTGTTTGTAGAGAAAGACGAGGTAGGAAATATCACACGAATCCGGTAAGGTCAAATTTGTTTTATTTTGCTTTCACTATTTCAAGATATTGGTTGGACCTCTATTGATTACAAAATCAGCCAAAAATTAGGGTACTAGCTCAGTTAGATGGGTGTTTTAAGCTAGTTTCGCTAATTCTAAAAGTTTTCAAAATTCGCTTGTATTCTTTTGTATTGATGTATAAGCCATTATAGAATGTTAATAGATAAGCTATACTAAATACTTCCGAACCCCTTCTAAGTGGTTAATGAACTCTACATAAATTTCTGCAGAGTGTTTTTGCAACATGTTGTAAAAACCTATCAAAAATAGCGCATTTTAGTGAAACATTAACTCTACGGAATTGTCACGTAGATTAAAATATCCTTTTTTTTATAAAAAAAAGGTCGTTAGACCATAAAATATATATACTAGTATATTGTTATGTAACTGTATGTCTCAAATAGATTTACTATCACCTTTCCGAAACATCAGCCCAGGCCAATTCATATCAAGATATTCTGATTGGATTTTGTTTACGCTTTTGATTTTTTTTTTTTGGTCAGTTGTTACTATCGCTTTAAAAAAACGCTTTGGAGATTCAAGAGCATCCAGATTCCTCGCTACATCTACAGCCCTGATGCTGGCTGTTGGAACTTACTTTATGATCTATAAAGGTAAACTCCATCTATCTCTGGCAGGCCTTGGAATGTTTGGAGCTATGCTGATCCTTATTATAATATTCTTTATATTGTTTGGTCTGCAAAGAAACTACGGTATGAAAGTTTCAATCTCACTTCCGCTTGGATTCGTGCTTTTCTATATCTCAATCTTCGCTTTGACACCTAATGTCATGACAAATATCCAAAACATATTTCCCCTGGCAAAAGCTATTATGGCAATTCTGTTTGGAATATCAATCTTCAGATTGATTACGGCTTTCTTCAGACACTCAAAACCAAATCTGTTGAAGGTTGGTAAAAGCTTGGAAAAAGGCACTATCCTTCCAAACGGTGAACCGGAGATCAATAAAGAGATAAAGGATGACAAGAAAGAAAAGAAACTGCTGAAAGGCAAAACCCTGAAACTCACAAAGCTGGAGATTCGTAGTGTAGATGATATGGAAAACAGCCTTAACCACCTTATCAAGCTGATTAAAACAAATGATAAGAATATAACAAAGGATGAAACCTTCCAGATTTCTCAACTATTGCGCCAAATCTCACAAAAAGAAAATATATTGCTTGGAAGTATGCCTATCCTAAAAAAACATACTGAAATCTATAAAAAGCACCATAAGAAAGATATTGCAGAACTGGAAAAGCGATTACGGGAAGCAATCAATAACCCTCCGCAGCAAAATATGATAAGGCAGGAAATCCATCACCAAAAAAAAATGCTAGAAACCATAGATTTCATTGAAACCTATGAAAACCGAATCTTTGAATTTACTCAGCTATTGAATAAGACCCTTTCAAAGGCAATTGAGAAACTAAAAACTATTCATCCGCATGAATGCCTGGAATATCTTGAATATGGTAAAAAGGAACTCTCATCTATGAAACAGATTTTCAATAAACAAAAACAGCTGGAGAAATATATCGTTTCGCTCAATAAGGGATCTGTTAAAAATCTCGAAAAGGAGAAAAAGGCGGATTAATCTCAAAATTAAAGCCACATCCAAAGACTAATCTTTTGTCTTCTGATTTGGCACGCCAGACATCTGTTTGACTCAATGCATTGTCAAGAAAGAAGTTTCTTTGTAGAAATTGGTTTCGCGCTTTCACTTTAAGTAACCTTAAATTTCCGAAATACGCATTATAGTTTTTACCGAAAGAAGGGTTTAAATTGCTCACCTTTTTTAGTTGCTTATTCGAAACATAGTTAAGTCTGTACCCTATTCGGATTGGATTTTCTGAGTGATGGATTTTAACTCCAACATAGTTGTCCTTTTCGATTAAGTGGTCAAAATTATCGCTCATGTTTTGAAATTTTGAACTGAGACGTCCGTAAAGATTAGAAAAGCATGGTTCGGAAGTGTAATCTTCAAGCTTCACAGAATACCTCTTGTTGTTCTCATCCTCAATAATGAGGCAAATATTTCCGTTCTGAATCCTATATTTGTCGATTACTTTGCCATCAATTGTCTGCAATGAATTCATATAACCCATTTTTGTCGAAGCCTTTAATTCTTTGGGAAATACGGGAAGCTTTTAAATCTTTCGGTTTGCTGGATGTAAACAAATCAATAATCATCAACATTACAAACAAACATGTCCAATAACCGAATACCCCACCGCTGAATGACCTTGCTAATTTTGGAAGGTTCAGGAGGTGCAGAAGGTTTGGTAGGCTTGCAAGGTGAGTAATCTGTGCAAAGGATTTTATCAGAAATTAACCGTCCATCCTCAACAACAGTCTCCGATACAATGTAACTCAGCTCTGGATTAAGGACCTCTCCGCCATGAGGCTTAATCCCAATCCCAGCATAACATGATATAGATAAAAGCCCTACAGCCACGATACAAAAAACAATAACTAATCTGAATTTCTTAAACATGATAATGACCTCCTTTCCTGAGCGTTAGCCTTCAAGACAACCGTAAGAAAGGAAAATCATTATGTCAAGCAAAAATTAATTATTGCCTATAATAGAATTAATTATTTTTTTGATTTTAAACTTAAATGAAATTAAATTATTTTAGTATTCCGGAATTTAAATCTAACCCTATCATATGTTTTTCTCTTAGCTCCTGTATAAGACTATTTGCATTCAACATGGATAAATTTGATAATTCAGGAATAAAATTAACAGACTTTTCTAATAGGTCAGCAGCCTTTATATGTTGCTTTGAATCCAGATAAAGCTTAGCCAAGACTTTAATTATGGATCCATTCTCTTCGTCTAAAATATGAACAAACTCAAAACATTCTATAGCCTCATTAAGATTGCCTCTTTTAAGAAATTCTTCACCATTTTTTAGTTTCGGAACTATCAAAGCATCTTTTAAACAATTAATCGCCTCAGCATGCTTCCCTTGTGCTTTAAGTTCTCCAGTCTCTGCTAATTTTCCTTTTACGAATTCATCCTCAGCACTTAACAAACTTATTTGATTTTCAAGTGCTTCAATATTTTCAAGTTTAAGATTGACACGCCCTAAAAGAGCTATAAGATTACTATCATTTGGTTTCAAGTTCAGTGCTTCTTTAAGGACGCTAGTTGCATCATCCCACTTTTCCAATTGAAGTAAGGATGTACCCATATCCTTTAAACTACCGGACAAAAAGACGGTAAAATGATCCACTCTTTGGTATTGGTCAGTTGAGTCAAAATGCGCAATAACTTTTTGAATAGATCTAATTTCCCGAGTCAATTCCTTAACAAATGCAATATAATCATTATGCGATAAACTCTCCAAGCGTGATGAAAGAGAAGATTCTAAACCTGATTTCCACTTAAATGCTCTAGCAATCGAAACAATCGTCTGACTAGCGTCTTTGAATAAACCTTCAGCTATATCTTCATTGGCTGTTTCAAATAGAAGGTTGGGGATGTTTCTTATTTTTGAAGGATGTTTCTTATCTTTGGATGCTCGCTCATATTCCCTCTTCAATGCCTCAATGATCTCTTGCCTTTTCAGTTTCTTTGTATCATTCTCCACTGCTGCATGAATTAATTTAACCGCCTGCCTCTTGTAACGCAACACTGAATTTCTCTCTGGGATCTTTATCTCGCCGCTCGGGGTAATTCGTGTTAGGAATTCTTGAGTCTCTTTTTCGTTATAGCACTGATACAAACACTCGAATGTTTTAGAAACACTCTTTTTCTTTCTAAACCCTTTGGCAATTTCATAAATAATATCATCTGCCTCATCATATTCATAAGATTCTGCGGGATCTAAAGGGCGATGCCCCTTTTTCGCGTAATAGTCGACAAGTTTTATGTTTGCAGCATCAGCAAAAGGCTCCAAAATATCCTCTCTGAATTTCCTCAAAACACACTCCTCCTCCCATAAAAAAATACGTGAATCTCTTGACCCTCCCAAATTACTATCCGCTTTTATCCGCTTTTATCCGCTTTTATCCGCGATTGTTACGCTTTACACTCATCTATACCTGAATGTAGAGAATTATCAATAAATCGAGCAGGTTCCAAGAATAAACGTTGTTTTTTATCTGAACTGTGACCATATTAAAGGCAAGAAACAAAATGAGATTTTCCTAAACTCTAAAGAGGCCTCACATGACCAACGAACACGAAAACCCTACTGAAAACACCATAAATAATCAAGGATATAGCTGGAAAAAGTGTGAAATCGATAAGTAAAGGGGGAAGAATAGCATGTACAGTAGAAAAGTTGCAACAATAAAGCCTTCAGTTTCCATCTTTCAATCAGAGCTCGAAAACATTGCGGGATTAGCATCCAGCGCCGAACATACTGAAATCGGTGGATCATTGTTTGGGTTACATTCACATAACAACGGTATCATTATAATGTTAATGACGCCTCCAGGACCCAACGCCAAAATGGGACCATTTTATTTCCACGACGATCACAAATACACAAAAAGGTTGTGCACATTTTTGTGGAGCAATTTTTCAATAGAGATCGTTGGTACGCAGCATAGCCATAAAACTGACCTGAATAAGCCCAGTGACCGTGACATCCAGTCTACTCATACCATTACATCTAGGAATGGAATTAAAGAATTTTCTCAACTCATTCTGAATTTTGACCCGAAAGAGACGGCACATTCAAATTTCGCAAAGAGCAACAACAGATTCCGGGAAAAAGTCCAATATTTCAATTATTCTGTCCAAAAAGCAGAAAACATATTCACCAAACAAAATAAAAAAAGCCAATTCACTCATACAACCCACAATCATATTGGGCAAGTTTTTGTCAATGCTTTTTTATATTTGAATGCAGGGAAAAACCCGCCAATTCGTTGCGGATTAAGAGTGATTCCCGGGATAAGTCCAATACGTCAAGCTCTCAAGCTAAATTCCATCAACAGGGAACTGGCAACTGAATACCCTTTCCCGATATCCCATATAAAACACGATGCTTTCCCATACGATGTGGATTCATCCTGCTCCAATCACATTATTTCAGAGAGGATAGGCAAACAACTTGTTAAACTAAAGAAGAGTGTAATAGATGATGCTAAAGTTAATTTTGAAGGGGGTTACTATATTCTGAGTTTGTCGATCTCAGAAACAACCACAATGCTTATTGTCATTACCCTTTCGAACGATCAGATAAGGGGTGTTTACCTACGTGAAAATGAGACCACCATAGACATTACAAAAGATGCAATTCATGGACCGTATACAAAAATATCGACGATTTACAAAAGGGTGCTCCGTGAAGCCCAAAACAATAATTTGGGACATCGTTTCACAAGAAGTGTTGGGGGATTTTTCACATCAGGGTCGCATCCCAATTGCCAGGAACTGGGGAATCATTCCCAGTAATGATCTAAAAAGCAATTCATGAAAGAGAGGGCAAAGATGCAAACAAATCATTTCAAAAACAGGGTTCAAATCGAGAAGACGATATTCTCAAAGGAATTACCTCAATTCAAATATAGCCGAACAGCTAACGAAAGATTCTTCAAAGGTATTCACAAAACAATGGCTAGAGGAAACATCTACGAGCTAAAAATTGTGCTGGATCAAAGTTATCCTGATGAAATGCCATCCATGTTTGTTACATTTCCCAAAACACTATGGCTGCACGGCAAGAATTGGATTTCCCTGAACTCGGAAGGTGTTTCTCATCAGTATCATACAAATAGCAACAGCCCTGAAGGTTATGTTCAGATTTGTCATTACGATTCAGAGACATGGCATGCGGCTAAGACATGTACTGCTATTGCTTTCAAAGGTCTTATCTGGTGCGAGGCTTTTGATACACATTTAACCACAGGGTTATCAATCGCCCAAATTATTGAGAACTGGAAAAAATGTCAAAAAGAAAACACAGGAGATCTTACATGGTTATTCAAGAATACGCCGAGAATAGACTTTTCAGGCATAAAACTCACAGACAGCTTATTCCATAAGCCACAGACTAAGTACTTAGATTATTTAATCTTTAAACCTGAAAAAGAGCGATTTGATTTCAAAAATTGGCAAATGAACGATATTTTCGGCGCTTGAATATGACCAATTTATTCAATGTTTCATGCATATAAAGGGGGCAAAAAATGAGAACTGAAGAAAAAAACATCCGACAAATACTTGAAAATATGGCCAAAGGCAAAGACTCTGGTGAGAAACTGACATATGACCGCGACACCAAAAGTATTAGAACAAACTCTTCTCATCACGAAGAAAATAATGCCGGAACGATAAATTTAACTGCCGAAGACTTCCGTTTCGCTGCCAAAGGTGTCGATTCTTCCGGGCATATCGTAATAACTGAAGACGTCATCAAAAATTTGACCGATCCCGCTGAAATCAAACCCGTTCACTTCATGTGCTGGGACAAAGGTGATGTTTACACCATGATTGGGGTGGACAAATCTCAGTGCAATATTCACGGAACGGTCAGATTTCTGAAAGAAGAAAGCCAGGAAAGCGAATTTGATATTGGGAATGCCGATGACCGAGTCAGATTATTTGTGCGCCACCGAAATAATCGAAAATCGTTCCCGGGCAAATCGACTGAAGTCAGAGGCTATGTACTGGAAAACGAAAATTGGATCGAGACTCCCGTAGAAGTAGTGCCAATTGAAGACGAAATCTTTTCTCGAAACATCGGCCTGATCGAAACGAAAGCGATTTCCAGCAAGAACGTAGCCCTCTTTGCGGCTGGATCGGTCGGGTCAGAGATTTGTTCAGCCTTGGCCAAAGCCGGAGTCGACGATTTCAGCATCATGGATTATGACAGGCTCAAGGTTTGCAATATATCCAGGCACAGTGCTGGTCTGCCACATGTCGGTAGGTTTAAGACAAAAGCCATGGCCCAAATGGTCAGAGAAATTAGTCCCTACTCAAGGGTAACGACTTCTGAGAAAAAAATTTGCAAAGAAAACATTCAAGAAGTTCGGCAAATCATCAATAAAGCCGACATCGTGATTTGTACCACGGACAACCGGAAGTCGCGATTGATAATTAATAGAGAATGCGTTTCAGCCGGGAAAACATGCATTTATGCAGGTTTGTTTCGACGAGCTCATGGAGGACAGGTCTTTCGCGTATATCCTCAGATATCTCCATGTTATCAGTGCTTTTGTATGCTTTTTCCAGAGCAGAAAGACCAAAGGGTATCAAACCCGGAACAAGCACGACGTCTGACCTATTCAGATCGCCCGGTTGCTGTTGAGCCTGGTCTGGCTAATGACATTAGCCCTATTTCTAATATGGTTACAAAACTTGCAATCCAGGAGTTGCTTAAAGGAACAGTGACGACCCTCCGGTCACTGGACGATGATTTGGTAGCGCCATGGTATCTTTGGTTAAATTGTCGAATGGAGGGTACCCAATACGGAGATTTGGAACCCTTGGAATTTAATCTTGGGGGGATACACATTCTTCGTTGGTATGGAATAGATGCCAAATGCCAGCCGGGCTGCCCAGTATGCGGTGATTTTGAAGCTCATCTTGCGAAGTGCGCAGGCGTCTAATTTTCAGATATTAAATTGCCAAAAATAGAAAGGGGATAAGGAAATGGAACAAAATATTTGCGTATATCAGGTTTCAGAAATTCCGGATGCTCATTTTTACACGTACCAGTCATTGGCTAATGGAGATGTTTTGGGGGCTGTCGGGAAAAATTTCGAACATCTTCTAAGATACTTGGCAAGCTTATCTCCAGGCACCGCATCGTTTGCCATCAATCTTCTTTATACTCCCAAACCCGCAAACAACGAGAAGCAGTCGCTGTTGAAAATTTTTGTTTCCTGCATAGGGAAGGAAGCCGATGTTGGAGACGGTCTAAAGCTTTTGTTCGAGAAAGGACCACTAAGTAGATTTTATCATTTTGAACGAGTCGAAACATTGAAAGCGCCCTGGAAAAGATTTAAAGCGGGTTACGAGATCGTCAGGCTCGAAAATCAGATAATGCCACTATATGGATCAGAATTCAATGCAAGGATTCCTCCATATTACTATACAATTCAATCCTTTGACTCAAAGGATCGGAACAATTACATGGATCTCGATATGATTCTTGGCGGCATTGACGAAACTGTTTTCATAAACATTCACATTGAACCGGCGGACGTTTCTAGTGAAATTTTACACCATACACAATATCTGGCGCGACTACAGTCGATCAACAGGCCGTGGGATCGGGACCAAAATACAGAAAGTGAAATAGATTTTTTCAGCGACGGGTCCAGCTGGCAATCTCCAGGTGGTCAAAACATCAAGCCTATGTGCTACCGTGATCCGTTAGCGGACAATATTCTACGCTCGCAGCAACGTTTTCATGAAACGCTTCTAAAACCCCATCTGCTGTTTCACATCGGTGTGCTTGCTGAATCCCTTCCTGTGACCCAGTTGATTGGATCGCTTGTGGCAGATTCTGCTTTCGAGAATGGAAGTTATAAATTGTTGTCAAAGGCAGAGGGGACACAATCATTTGATAAACATTTGAATAAGATCAAAAATCTCTGCAAACCCTCATTGCCCCCCATTGATTCATCTGTTCATGAAAAAGATTCAACTTTCTATCCGGATTTTGCCAGGCTTTGCCGTCTTGCGACCGTGGAAGAACTCAAAGGCGCCATGCGGTTGCCGGTGGCATCGAGCAAATCACCAGTTTGCATTAGAAAAAACACAGATCCTCCCAGTGAAAACGAAAAAGACGTTATCGTTCTCGGGGTTGATTATGATAACCCATCTCTACGAAGGATCGTCCCTATCCCCACCCTTCCGAAACACCTATTTGGATGTGGGATGTCTGGTTCAACAAAGACGAACACCAGCATGAATATTTGTCTTCAGCTTCATCAAAACAAAATCCCTTTTCTTATTATTGAACCAGTCAAGACAGAGTACAGAATCTTGAAGGCATTAAAGGATTGTTCCGACAATAATGCTCGCGGGCTCGCAAAAAAGCTTGAAATCTACACACCGGGTAATGAAATAATTTCGCCCTATCGCTTCAACCCCTTAGAGCTACCCCCGGGCATATCCGTGGATGAACACAGTGACAGACTTAACGATTGCTTTCTCGCGTCTATGCCTGTTTCGGGTCCATTGCCAGCCCTGTTAAGGGAATCCTTAGAACGCGTATACGAAAATTATCCAGAGGCAGACAAGCCTCCCACCATTGCGGACCTTGTATCAACAGTGGACCAAGTGCTTGAAGAGAAAGGCTACTCTCAGGAAACAGTCTCCGATATTAAGACAGCACTGGAGGTAAGAATTGGAAGCCTTACGCGCGGTTCCATAGGGAAGGTATTTCAGTGCACTCACAGTTTCCCCGACCTTAACCATCTACTCAACAGCCCGACCCTAATCGAGCTCGATCGCCTTCCAAGAGAGCAAGGCTGCCTGCTAATCCTGTTCCTTCTTGTCAACCTCCTTGAACGTCTCAAGACCAGCCCGAATAATGGCCAAAGAGTCCGTTACGCAATAATAATTGAAGAGGCACACAACATTGTTGGTAGAACAGGGCAAGCTGCGGCATCAGCGGATATTGCCGATCCAAAAGCATTTGCCTCTGAGTTGATTGTTCGCATGCTGGCTGAATTAAGGGCCATGGGTGTTGCGGTTATCATCATCGATCAACATACGTCCACCGTCGCGGCCGAAGTGATAAAAAGCACGGGAACCAAAATTGCGTTTCGACAGGTAGACGAGCATGATCGGGAAGAACTCGGAACCTCTATGATAATGGATCAGGATGAGAAGCAGGAAATGGCTCGTTTGAGGCCCGGTGAAGCCTTTTTTCTAACTGAAGGTTACCACGAACCTCGCAAAATCAGGACAATAAATCTCCATGAACGATTCGATTTCAATATTCCGGTCGATAATGAAAACATCCTCCCTTACCTTCGGGATGATTCTTGGTACCAGACGACGGCGCTTGAGAGGGTTGAAAATGAGCTGTTCCACCTCAATGAACATATGAACCAATTCGACGATATAAGGCTTCAAAATCTTCAGAAGCTTACGGCGCTTATGGCCCTTCACCTTCAGATCTTGGCGAAACCGGAGTCAAGGGGGACGTCGAGACGATTGTCAGAACTGAAAGAAGAGGCTTGGCATCTAAAGAAACGCATAACAAATTCGTACAAATCGTTTTTAAGGAATTCATATCGCAAATACCTCTCTCCTCATAATGGATTTGAGGTACAGGATTCCCTGGTTCAGGAGATGAAAGGCAACTTAGTCAATCGTTTTGAGTCAATCATTGAACCGGACGTAAAAAGGACTCTGAATATGATCGACTCATTTCTGCAAAAACTTAATCGTTCAAAATTATAGGGGGTAGAAACATGAGAAAGAAAGGGGACCTTCCCAAGAGGCATGAAGTAATCGAAAAAGTTGACCTTAACGGGAAAGATATGGGGGAAAAAGAGGACAATCTCGACAAGGTCGCTTCTGACGTTGAAACGGTGCGGCAGACACTTGAAAATCTGGATTTCGGGGGCACTCAGGACGGCTCCGAGCAGGTGGAGAGAGCCATCGAAAACGCAGAATCTGTAACAGTGGAGGTCTTTGACGGGCAAGAAAGCCAACTGGATCAAATCCAGAACGACAACCAGGAATTTGAAGGTGAGCTGCAGGATCGCCGGGGATCGTCAGAATCCGACCTTGGAAAATTGTCCGATTCCAGTACTCGAACAGAAACCGAAGAAACCGTAAACGAGCTGTTGAAGGCCAAAGAATCGGTTTTGCGGGATATTGATTTCTTGGCTGAGCAAATCGACCGGGCGCGTGTTGCAAGGGAAAAAAGCGATGCCATTCAGGAGAATCTCAAAGCCCGAATAGGATCGGGTAGCAGGAGGATGTAGCATGCAAAATATCGATCTCAGCTTGAAATCTACTGATTCCGAAATGAAAACAGTGGTGAATCTTTTGAACGCCTTATCAAAAAAAACCGGCGAATTGCCCCGGGTAGATGAAAAAGGTCAATCCGAATGTGGCTGGGCAGAGGACCTGTACGCTGAAAACGAAGAACTTATCAAGAAGGTCACTCAGAATTTAAAGAAACTGCGGGAACATCTCAGCGTTGTTGAAAAAGTGATAACCGGACACCGTCAAAATCTGGATCAGATTCGGATGGATGCGAACTCCCTCCATCTTTCCAAAGCGAAGAAACAGTACTCCTTTGCAGAACTCTCGCAGGAGTTTCTCTACAAAAAGGCTTTGGAAAAAAAGAAGGCACTTGAAGATATATTTTCATGGGCAGAGAAGGTGCTCAATCTTGCCCATGGCAAGCGATTTCCAGGCGGAAAACCACGGAAAAAATTCCGTCCGCCACCGGAGTTTTTGAGAGGTATGGCGGGTCAGGCCGCCAATAACCAGACGAATACAGGATTTCATGCAAAACCCGCTTCGAGTCCATCATTCTCAAATCAGATAAACAATCTGATGTCTTTGGGACCAATAGGAGGAAGGGTGTTTTAATGACCTATCAGAAAGGTTTATTTATGAATTGGGAATACCGAACAGACATAGTTTTCATAGGGGCTGGGGGAAACGATCCACGGATTGAGGCCATCAGCCTTGATCCAGGAGAGAACCTGAATCTCATGAAACTACCTCCTTTTAGCAGTGTTTACGCAATAGGTGTCGAACAGAGCGGAAATACTGTCGCTTTTGGAACCAGAAAGGGAAGCATTTACGTGGCACCCTGTGATAGCTGCCTCCCACAGGGAGAACCGATTCAAACCCTGACTCTGCTCCAGGGAGCGCCAATATTATCGGTCTGCTGGGTTACAGAAGCACTCCTGGCGGCCAGCGACACGGAAGGGAGATGCCTCCTGTGGGACACAAAACAGGCCAAGATTGCAGGATCTTTTGAAACAATTTCTGGAGAAACCACTTGTAGTTTATTGCTCCTGCCCGCAGGGCGGCTGGCAGGGCTTACATCTTCAGGGAATATTATTTTCTGGAATCCACCCGAAAAACAACAAATTATGAGGGTTGAAGTTCTTCCACCCCCTGCCTTAGGCGCTCTGGTTCAAATGGTATATTGGCCGAGCGCACATTCCCTGGCCTGTCCCTGTGAGGGAGGAACTCTGGCGCTCTTCAATTTGGAAAAAAACAATGTAAGGATTCTGGATGCGCACGAGGGCGACCTGTATGCCATCTCTGTTTACGGGGAAGGACTTTTGACCGCAGGAATGAACGACGGGCGGCTCAAGATCTGGTCAGCTGAGGATAACGCCCCTGTTTCAGACTTTGAGACTCCCAACGGTGCAATTTCGGCCGCTGTAATGGGAGCCGCTGCAAACAAGATCGTATTGGTGGATAAACAAGGAATGGGGATCGTGTATTCGATTGAAGAGCAAAACCTAAGTTTTGCCAGGAAGTTGGCCGGAAAAGACTATCGCATGGCGGCCACGCTGCCCCCTGAAAAGATAGCTGAAATTCAATCACAGCAAAAGGCAGAGGAAGTTTACAGGATAATAACCGAAATCAATGAAAAGGCCGGTCGAGTTCCTGACGAGGAGGTCGATAGCAAACACGACCAACTGTCTGAGATGGGATACGAACACGTATCCCTAGCACTCCGAGCCGAGATGGCTGATCAAAAAGGGGAAATAGTAGAAGGGCTCAGATATAGCTGCTCCCTCCTTGAACTGATCCCAAAAGCCAGCGTGCAGTCCTGTGAGTCATTAGAAAAACACGCAGACCTACTTCATAAAACGTGGCTGCTAAAGGAAGCGGATGAAATGTGTAAGCATATTTTAAGCATTGACCCGGATTACCCCTTGGTGATGCCAACCGGTCCTTTGGCAGAGAGTGTACAATTGATGCAAGATGACTCCAATTTATGGGTTTTAGAACCGGACATACCCATCGAGAAGATAATCGAATCCGCGAGCATCGTCGGCAAACGTTTTCATGGCCGCTACTTGATCAATAGCCTGGGTGTAAAGTCGTGCGGGGAGGCAAAAATAAAGTCGTGCATGATTGCAGAAAAGTACGAGCAAATCCGGAAGGAATCAGGAGAATCAACCTTGCCTGAAGCAGCAATAGAACGTGTTTGGTGGCTTACCCGGGATACCATAAATGAAACAGAGATTGTTCGGTTCGGACAGGGCCTGAGCAATGGCGTGAAGGGGCTTCAATTGGCGCTGAAGATTTTAAGCGGAGAATTCGGAACAGAGGTAACGCCCATGATTTTGTTCGATTGGAGAAATGAATCCATTTCTCAATATATTTCGGACAATGAGAGGGCATCAAGTGCGTTGGCCGGAATTATGAGAAAGGAGTTATCCAATACCTATTTATCTGGAATCCACAAAGTTGTGACACTTTCACTGAGAATGCTGGTGTCTGAAAATTCAAAAATGGAGTTCAGATAATGAGAAACATACCCAGCGCTTCTTTACCCCGTGACAAGGAAAAACATTCGCAGGGGCTTAACCATGGGGGTCGAGACTCGCACATGAGCGCCGACAAAGAGGGGCCGTTTTTATCCAGAATTATTGACTCACAACCAGGATCTGCACACGTAGAACCGGGCGACACGCTAATGGACCGATTCAGAATAAAAAACCTCGTTGCAAACGGCCGTTTTGGTTCTGTCTTCAGGGCGGAAGATCAACTACGATCAACTGATGTTGCTCTCAAAGTTGTTTCGGGCCCATTAAACAATGATATCTCGATGCTCCTCAAACATGAAACGGACCTGTATGGAAGAATTTTCGATCATAAGCACGTCATTCGGGTCTATGATCTCCATGCAGTAACAGTGGACGGGACGGAACTGCTTTTCCTCTCCATGGAATATGCGGATAATGGCACCTTCAGAAGCTGGCTTCTGAAACATAAAGATGACCTTGAAGTGAGAAAAACCCTTGGACTGGATTTCTTTAAGCAGGCATGCCGTGGAGTGGCTGCCATTCACGACGCAGGGGCTGCACACCTGGATCTTAAACCGGAAAATCTCCTCTTTTCCGGCAACACATTGAAGGTTACTGACTTTGGAGCCTCCCGGGCGGTCCAGTCTCTAACCCAATCAGACCGAACCTATTGCAAAGAGGAAGCATTAGATATCGGAACCCCTCCCTACATGAGCCCGGAGCACTTCATAAGAGCACACCCTGACGACCTTGACTTGAGAACGGATGTTTATTCCATGGGCATCATCTTTTATGAGTTGTTTCATCAAAAATGTAGGCCACCCTTTGGAGGACCCTATACCCTGCTTCGGGACCATCATCTTTCCCTATCCCCTCCTGCTCTTCCGGAAGCAGGCATAAGGATAGCCCGCATCATTGACAGATGCCTCGAAAAGGATCCGGATGATCGATATCAAAATATGACGGAGCTGATCAATGACCTTGAAAAACAACCAGTTGATGGGAACCGATCAGATATCGGGAGCGAGGATGCTACACAAACGCCATGCAAGGTGGAAGAAATATGGGAAAACACCAAGCAGTGTTATTCGAAACAGGATTTCAATGAAGCCTTGAAGCTCATTGATGAAGTGATATCCATCCAGCCTGATCACAGTCATGCACAGCTGGTTAGAAAAGAAATAGAGAGAAAATTTGAGCAAGTTGATCGGCTTTACCGTGACACAGACAATAATATAGAGAATAGAGACTTGTCATATTCGGTTGAGATCCTCAAAGAGGCGGTTGAAATATATCCGGATCACCCATCAGGTTCAGAGGTGCAACTAAGAATAAAATTAATGTCAGAGCATTTTAAGGAATTAATGGATCAAGGGAGTAGCAATTTAAGAGAGAACAATCTGGAATCCGCATTACACAATCTTCTAAAGGCATCACAAATTGATTCAACCAATGCCAACACAAGATGCGTTATCGAAACGCTTTCGAAAATCAACAAACTGAGGGCATTGATTTTTGAGGCAATGACAGAAGAAAAGTTTGATAAAGCCCTTCATCTTGCGCGTTGCGTCGATGTTCAATTGGAGGAATTGGACCATTTAAGAAATGGAGACTTTTAGCATATGAATCGGAGAGAAACAATTAGAGATACATCACGCTGCCCGTGTCACATCAGAGCATTTTCGGGGATCGGTCCAAAACCCGATGCGGCTCCGATAGAGATATCGGTTATCACTCGTAAAAGCGAGCGCACCAATGGTGAAGTATTCCATCTTGCGACACCTATTCGTTTTAACCAAAAAACCATAAAACATCTTAAAGAAGTGGTTATCCCAATTGGAGATCGAATTTTTGGCGCCCTGAAACTTCCCTATCAAGAATTTGACATATCGTTTTTGGGGGCGAATAGCGCGAGCGATTCCCTGTGGGAATACCCAAATCCTTCCCTGGATATCCCGGTTTTGCTTTCTGTTTTGTCAACTGGCCTTGGAATAGCAATTGAAAGAGATATTGTTTCCTCAAACCTCATTTTGACAATCGAAGGGGAGATCAGCACGGAAGGTGGCATACCTGAATCGATAAACGCCGCTCTTAAAGATAGTTCGGTTCGAAGCATCATCCTGCCTAAATTGAACAGTCCTTTGAACCATTTATCCGAAAAAGAGAAGCAGAAAACAGCATCAGCTGTCAATGAGGCCAGGAGTGCTCTAAAAATCCTGGAAGTTGGCGATGTATCTGAACTGGTTAAATCTGTATTTTTTGAAGAGCAGATTGTTCTGGCAAGCCTCAGAAACGGTTTCTTTGAGGCACACACGCCCTTTTCGCGTGAAAAAACTCCGGTTGAAGCCACAGCAAGATTCTTGACCAAAAACAATGAGGTGCGTTTTTGGCGTGTATTGGAACGTTGGTTGATGGGAGGGAAAAACACTGAATCACGAGAGATATTGATGTTTCTATCGCGGTTTCACATCGAGCGAAAAAGCTACCCCAAGGGCCTGGGGCACAAACTTCTCCTTCTCCTGCAATCCTTACCGCCTGAAACACGCCGTTCCAAGATCGATTTTCCGGTATTACCGATTTTCGAATGCATTAAACTCAGTCAGCATGCGAAAGATTCGGACTACGAAGACGTCAGGATGCTAATAAATGCCTCTTTTGGGGAAAAAGCCAAAAAGCTCAGTTGCCTCGGCGAAGTGCACCGATCAAAAAAAGAGGCAACACCCATCGATAGGGAAGGGATGCTTCAAATGGTCCTATCCGAGATAAACGCTGATGCCTTGGCGAGTTTGGTTAGCCAACCCATAGACTCAGCCCGTGCTTCATACGTTATGGATTCAGTGACAGTCAATTCCCATGATGATTTCAACAGCACGGTAACTTCTTTTTATGTCCACCTTATGCGCTATATCCATAAGGCGACTGATTCGATAGATTCAAATACAGCAGGGGCTGAGGGTTTTGCGCTTCTTGAAAGGGCATTCTCCCGAAAAGGTGGTTTTCAGGCTGCGCTGAGTGAAGCCAGACACCCGACCAGAGGAGGTCTGAGGTTTGTGATTGACCTAATAACAGAGCAATTCAAAGGAGAGGAGCATGAGAAACACGTCAATCGTGTATTGAAGACAACTCTAGATCCTTTGGACTGGGAAGGCAGAGTGGAATTGATGAGAACGCTCTTGGAACGTCTGGCGCCGAATTTACCTGTGGATATCGCTTCACACCCGCCGGAGATGTTTACGGGGAATTACGAGACGGTTGTCAGGGCCTATGTGGAGTCTTTTGATCAGATGAAATCACTTCTTCGTTCACTTTAACAAAAAGGAGAGACGTTATGTCAATTGATAATCTTTTAGCAGAAATAGACGAAAGAACGATTGCACGAAAAATTGGCATTCCACATGATGAGGCACGGATGGGTCATTCCATACACTCAAATACAGTGACTAATTTTGAGGAATTCGACCGCCTCATTGGCGATTATTACAATCATCATTTTATAACATGCATCTCCAACGGGGGAGGACTTTCCACGTCCTATGCAGCAGGGCGTGCGAAAGAACTTTTGGAGAAGGAATATCGTCGACGCGGTGGCGATATCGTAATGGCATACAATGACGCCCATGATGGCACTTCATCCGGGGTTCGCGGAATTCTGGATATTATTGCCGAAGGACTGAAAGCCGAGTCTGTAGAGAAGTATATTCGAGACGCATTTGATCGTCATGTGGCTCCGAACTCGTGGGAGCAGAAAGTGGAGATCATTCGGGAATTTATTTTACGATGCGGTGGGTACCTGTCCAGCTCAATCAAAAGTAATCAGCCGGAACGATATGCTGCTTCATATTTCGAACTGATCCGAAACTATTCAGAAGCTCTGAGAAGAACCTCCTCTATTTTCAGGCGGTTATAAAGAAAAGGAGAAAACCATGTCTACCAAATTGGATAAGATACTTGATAGCATTGACCCCTCCCTGACCCTGGACCAGGTATCAGCCCGTGTCGACGATGCCGTCAATTCATTTCATGTAGAGGCTGCTCTCATTGATGATTGGGAAACGTTCAAGGCAATCCTCACAAGGTTTTTCAGGCACGTGGAAAATTTCATTCTTCAAATTAGACATTTTCCCTCTCCAAACCCGGATATTGACTGGGGTCGGTGCTGCCGTCTGCTGATGCAGGAATTTGGCCCCAGTGGAGAAAAAGCCTCCTTTGAAATGTCGCGTACTGGGAAGGAGGGAGGAATCTATGCTGTCCTAAAGGCAATTGCAGGGAGAATGATGCGTGAATACGGACAAACCGAAATCAGGGCCAAAGCAAACACCTTCTGGGAAGGGCTTACTCTGGATGAAAAAATATCCATCCCGAATGAATACCTTGACAAATACGGGCATTTGATCCCGGAAGAGCTTTCCGAGGGAAGCGGCATCAGGATCAGGGCGAACTTCCCCTCGGTTCTAAAAGAGCACCCGAACATTACCTCACGGTTAAGAAATATCGGGAGAAAAGGCAATTGAGCAAATCGGGCATTTTATTCAATTTGTCAAATAGTCATGAATCTTTAACTGAGATTAAGGGAACACAATGAGCATAGAAAAGGCCCTAATAGCCCAAGCACAGCCGCATTTAGTAGCGTCCAGGATCACGGCTTTGATGAGTGAAGAAGCTCAAAAAGGGTGCAGACCTGATATTTCTGAATCGCCGGTTTCCCTTGAACCGTATTTCAGGCCCGCCTGGGCGATGAAGAATACGTTGAACATTCATGAGAATCCAATGCACACAATCGCAAAATCAGCGGCGATCAATGATTTTGTTCGATATCGGGTTTGGGTTTCCGCAGAACAAAACGCCGAGTGGAACAGATCTGAGCTGTTCCTCAAACAGCTTCAAACCATGGTTTTCCGAATGGGTTTTGAGGTGGTTGGCAACAACAAAGATATTTCCATTTGTTTGCTCTGTCACCCTTTTGACCTCCCCGTCCTAACGGCGGCTTTTCAGGGGCAGTTTGAAGCCTGTGAGTTGACCCCCATGGTTAATGGACCTTTCCATGAGACACCCAAAAATGATTGGATTAAAATGGTCTTTCGAGACTATTTTCCTCCCCCCCCTTACTCGCATCTACTTACCCGTCCGCATGAATTAGGCATTTCACCCATTTTACCTCTAACGGTGGCCATGAGCAAGATTGAAGCCCCGGCGGTTGGCCTATATCAGGCCTTATTCCAGGCGGTACCACCCGAGAATAACTGGCATCGAAACATCCAGCTCCTTCTGGACTTCGAATATGCCATAAAACTCCAAGAAGGTTTCGGCGCGTTTCAAAGATATGCCCAACAATCGCCGTCAGGTGATTTAAGGCATTTAGCTGGAGACGTTGAAAGTAAGGCCCATGACGACAAACCGGTTTATGCTTTAGCGCTCCGTGTAGGGCTCATTGGAGCTGGAGATATCAGTGAAAGCGTGTTGAAATCTTTAGCAAGCGTTACAAGTCTATTCCAACATGGTGGCCGACCCTTAAACTATCTGACTGAGAAAAACTATCGTGATATTTTGGCACCCGAACAGATCCGGAAAATGTTTGTATCGGGCTTGACCCATCGACCCGGTTTTCTGGTTAATTCGGAGGAACTCTCGGGCCCTGTTCACGTGCCTCCTCTAACCGATGAAGATCGCAGATCCCTTCTCTTGGGGGGCCTTGAAACGTTGTCGGTTCGAAACCCGCTTTTGTTTACCGGCACATGGATCGGGTCGAGCGAATATGCTGGGGATTCTCAAAAAGTCTGTGTTTGTAAAGAGCAAAGATCAACACATACCCATCATCTCGGAGGCTCCGGCATGGGCAAAAGCTCGACTCTGGAGCACATGATCATCGAAGATATTGAAAATGACGGCGTGGCGGTTATTGATCCGCACGGTGATATGGTTGATCGACTGCTTTGCCTTATTCCTGAACGACTTGTGGAAAGAGTTATCTATTTCAATCCGGGCGACCCGGATTGGGTACCAATTTGGAACCCTCTGGAGAGTATTCAAGGCCAAGATATTGGCCGAACAGCCAATGATCTGGTTTCAGCCATAGAGAGTTTTGTTGCAGGCGGGGGATGGGGTGATCGTCTGGCAAACATTCTTCGCAATATGATCTTTGGCCTCCTTCATGTACCCGGCGGCACATTTCTGGATATTTCAGACCTCTTGCGAAATAAATCGAAAAAAAATGATGTTCTTGTTCAGGAAATTCTAAAAGTCATTGACAATCCAACCGCACGGCAATTTTGGCATCACGATTACAAAGCTTACGGAAAAAACGACATGGGCCCGCCGATAAACAAACTGAGTAAACTTCTCGTTTCCGGCACACCGTCGCTGATGCTTTCTCAGTCTGAAAATCGATTCAATTTCCGGGAAATCATCGATAAGGGAAAAATACTGCTGATTGATCTTTCAAATATGGGGATAAGCGTCCGACAGGTTTTGGGATGTTTTATATTATCGATCCTTCATCTCAATGCTCTGGAACGTCGCAACACGCCGGTCGCTCTGAGAAAACAGTATCATGTATACTGTGACGAAGCTCAAAATTTTCTCACTAACTCGGTTGAAAACCTCATAACTGAGGCGAGGAAATATCGCGTTAGCCTTAATCTCGCACATCAGTACCTCAGCCAGTTTAATAAGCAAATAGCGGATGCACTTTCAACCGTGGGTACATCAATAGTCTATAAAGTGGACAAAAGAGATGCGGGCTACCTTGCAAAAGACTTTCAAGGGAAGGTTAAACCGGAAGACCTCGTTTCCCTCGGAAGAGGGGAGGCCTTTGCCCGCATCGGTACGGAAATTGTTAAGATAAAAACACGGTTGCCGTTGAAAATCCCGACTACCAACTTCCGGGATCGAATTATCGAAGAGTCCCGGAGACAATATTATAAACCCGTACATGAGGTTAAGAAAGAGATTAGGCGCCGTGGTGAGAGGTGGAAAGCACCCTTTTCGCCGCTCAGTGTTTTGCCCATTGAAACGACAGATGGTGGGGTCAAGGAGTTTACATATGATGAGTTCTGATTTCAGAGTAGAAGCGGCGAAAATTATCGCTGATGTCTTTTTATTGCTGAGTGATGAGTATCTTCGCCCTCGCATAGATGAACCCATCGAGAGAGCGCAGATCGGTTTTGAGTATGACGAGTCGATCCCCATTACACAGCACACTTTTAATGGGATTCTGGGTGACTTTGTTGGTTATATTTACAAACAAGCTCTTTCGGGTCAAAGAATATTGTCGGTTTCCCAAGCGCAAACTGAGGCTGTGGAGATCCTTGAAAAGGGTTATCAAAACGTACATGCACATGGATACGACGCCGCATTACTGGACGTCTTGAATCCTGAATGTGATGGTCTCAAACCTATTCTTTCCCAGATCGCGGAAGTTATTGCCAGATCCCAGAGGGAAAAACATATCATGTGGGTTTATGGAAGCCGCATTGTCATGCTCAAATGGCAAACGAAGTGCGCGATCGCAGAAATCCTTATCCAAAGATGGGGAGAGCTTTTACCTGCCAATATTTTGAATTGTATGCCCGCTCAGCTGGCAGGTCATTTAACGGAACTTTTCAACTTATTTGTCGTTACGGATAAAACAATCGACAAAATCTTGATGCCAAACGCCAGTCTCAACAGAACATTAAACGATTCAAAGCCGCATAGGCATAACTCGGAGACAATATAATATTATTAGCATAGTTACAACATAAAAGCGCGGGACAGGAGGGAATCATGACAATCAAAAACAGGCGAAATACAAGCGATAAAATAGACATTTACCGCAGCTTTTTCTCAGGGCTCACAAATGTTTACGGAACCTATGATCCTGAAACGGGCCGGGCGTATCAAGCAAAAGAAAGGGTTTCCAAAAATGTGTTTTTAAACCATCTCATGGGTCGAAAACCATATGGGGTATATCTTCTTGTCAAGGATCGCACCAGCGCCGTCGTCGCTGATTTCGATACGGAAGACCGTTTTGCAGTGATGGACTTTATCTCAAGGGCCAAACATTATGGCATTTCTGCATACGTAGAAAGAAGCAAATCAAAAGGGTATCATGCATGGATTTTCTTTGAAATCGGGCTTGTTTTTGCGTTAAAAGCCCGTTTGGTTGCTCATTACATTCTCGAAGAAATCGATAGGCCTGATACGGAGGTTTTCCCGAAGCAGAATTGCCTTGATACGGACGTACATTATGGGAATTTCATAAACGCCCCTTTGTTCGGAGCCTTGGTTCCACTCGGAAAGACAGTATTTGTCGATCCGGCAACATTCATTCCTTTCCCTGATCAGTGGGCTCTCCTTGAATCGGCTCAGAGAGTTACAGAACAAGCACTTGATGAAATCATTGAACTGAACGATCTATCCCCTACTGTGCCGTTTCGAAAAACAGCTCCGAAATCCGGGAATAAGCCGCTACGTTCCTATGCTTTGCCTCCCTGCGCTCAAAAGATCCTCGATAAAGGTGTATTTAGGTATCAGAGGGTTTCCTGTTTTCGATTGGCGGTACATTTCAAAAGACTCGGCCTGCCGTACGATATTGCAATCGCCGGTCTCAAATCCTGGGCATTGAAAAACCAACCAAAAAGCGGAAGACAAGTCATCAGGGAAACGGAGATCCTGACCCAAGCTTCTGATGCCTACAATAAAAGTTACACGGGTTATGGGTGCCAAACTCCCGCCATCATGCCCTTTTGCGACAACGATTGTTTTGTGAAAAAACAAAAAAGCAATGACAAAAACCTCTTACAGAATTGATTACTATGGAAGAATATCTAACAACAGCTGAGCTAAGCGAGCGAATAAAGATGGCACCAGGGACAATTCGAAATCTGGTGTGGAAGAACGAATTCAAAGAGAATGTCCACTATCTTAAGCCCACACGTAGGAAACTTCTATTTGTCTGGAGTCAGGTTCACGAGTGGATGCATCGCAGTTCTTCGCGAGATGATGCCGATATGCGCGCTCAAGTTAACAGCTTGATAAACATTTAAATTCCATTTTCATTGACCTCCTTTCCCAACCTATGCTACCAGGATGTAAGTGGCATCTAAGTGGAAGGGAGGTGGTTGGAAAAGCGGAAAGGGGTTTCATATGGAACGATTAAAGGTCGTCGAAATATCCCATTACCGCAAGGATGAAGAGAAAAAGAGAAAGCGTAGTCTGCTAAATGCGGGAAAAAAAGGAAGGGTTTATAGCCGTAGTGGAAAATTGTGGGTGGATTTCCGGTACCTGGATGAGCGCGTACGCGAACCGTCAGGCCTGAAAGACACCTCAACCAATAGAAACATCATTCGCAAGCAACTTGATCTCGTAGTGGCCGAAATTGAAAATGGCGTGTTTGAATTTTCGGAAAGGTTTCCTAGCAGCAAAAAGAAAGCGCATTTCGCCATGCTGGAGGGAAAAAACGTCGTAAAGAATCATGATGAGGTACTATTTGGGGAATATGTAAAGAAGTGGTGGAATGAAATGGAGCCAGGGATGAATTTCAGTCAAGTCAAAGACTACACCACCATTCTCAAAAAACACCATCTTCCCTACTTTAAGGATACATCTTTTAAGGAAATCTGCTCCAAGGTTGGGATGAAAAAATTTGTCGCCCATCTCAAGAGCAAGAAAAACCGGTACGAACAACCCATTTCGGCAAAGACGATTCAGAATGTCATGATCCCGTTGCGAATAATCGTGAGAGATGCGATAGACGAGTACGGCTGGACCGATCTTCCTGATCCATTTTCAAGGCTCAAACTCCCGAAGATAAGAAAAATCAGGATATTTCCCTTCAGCTTTGAGGAATGGGAAACGGTCATGAAAATCATGCTGCCCTGGTACAGGCCCTACTTCGAGTTCGCGGTTCAGACAGGCCTCAGGCCCTCTGAGCAGGTTGCACTCAAATGGAAAGCCATTGATGATGAGTATATCCATATTGAATTAAGCAGGGTGCGCAACAGAGAAAAGTCTGACCTTAAGACCGAAGAAAGCAGACGGAGTATCAAAATCATGCCGAGCATTAAGAAATGCCTGAAGCAGCAAAGGGCACTAAATCAGTACCTTGATAGCCCGTATGTGTTCGTAAATACAAAAGGAAGGCCGATCCTTCAGGATAAGCTCAGGGAAGTATGGGCAAGGGTTTTGAAGAAAACGGACA
>Ga0233431_1001786_pt1 | contig 34422 bp, 33 predicted proteins | sample SI_118_April2016_FD_179867 | JGI IMG/M metagenome (GOLD analysis project Ga0233431, IMG submission 179867) | Seawater microbial communities from Saanich Inlet, British Columbia, Canada - SI_118_April2016_200_MG | ecosystem: Environmental > Aquatic > Marine > Inlet | place: Canada: British...
CGCGCGCGTTTGCCCGCGCGGCTACAAACACAAGGACCAGCCCCACGATTGCCGCCGCCGCCAGAATCGGCCAGGGTATCAGCGGTGACCATGTGACAACGCTGCTCATAGGCCCAGCCTTTCCAGAATGACGGGAAGATGGACCTGATCGGCCTTATAGTTTCCGGTCAGCGTATACATCACCAGATTGACGCCGAACCGATAGGCCATTTCGCGTTGGCGTTCGCCACCGGGTACGGTGGCAAAAAGCGGTTGCTGCGCGTCATCGATGGCCCACGCTCCGGCCCAGTCGTTGCTGCCCACGATGATCGGCGAAACGCCGTCGTTGATGCGTTCACCGGGCCGTTCCACCCAAAGGTTTCCGCCTGCCCAGCGCCCCGGAAAATCGCGCAAGAGATAATAGGAGCGGGTCAATACGTGGTCGGTCGGGGCCGGTGTCAGGGGCGGGATGCGCAAGGCGTTGGCCAGCCCGCGCAGGGCGTTCAGCGATACCGCGCCGTCGGGGTCGCGGGTATCGAACAGGATCATCCCGCCGCCCGCCAGATAGGACCGGATGTGTGCTGCCGCATAATCGGTCGGCGGTGGCGCTTCGGTTACCGGCCAGTAGATCAACGGGTAGAAAACCAGATTGTCGGTTTCGGGATCGACGGCCACGGGCGAGGCCAATTCCACCGCCGTGCGCCGATTGACGATGACGCTAAGTCCCTGCAATCCGGCGCGGCTGACGGTGTCGATTTGATCATCGCCCGTGGTCACGAATGCCAGCCGCGTGTGCAAGGAGGCTTCCATGTCCGTTGCGTCGGCTTCGCTAGCCAACGCCGGCACGAGCAGCAACAGGGCCGCTGCCGTGGCCATCGGCCTGCGCCTGAGAACCCCGCGCAAACTCAGCGCAATGGCAAGATCGAGAATAAACAGGACCAGAGCCAGGCCCATTAGCCATGGCCGGAAAAGGAGTTGTCGCGCCTTTCCATAGGTTGCGGCCTCGACGCCGTCGGGCAGGGCTCCAAGGGCGACGGGAACGGACGCGCCGTTCGTTAGGTTAAGCGCGCGGCGTTCTTCATCCTGTCCATAGAAGCCGGGGGGATGATCGGGACCCGGCGTGGTTTCGTCCAACGCGACAGCCGCGATGCCGGTCGCGCCCGGCGGCGGCGGGCCCAGGTTTGCGTATCCGTCCAGCGTTGCGAGCGGTGCCAGCACGGCGTCCCCCGGCCCGCCAACGGCGCCTCGGCTTAGGGCGACCACCCGCCTGAGCATCTCAACGAACAACCCCGAGATTGACAGGTTGGACCACGCCGTATTGGCGCTGACGTGAAACAGAACGGTCCATCCCTTGCCGCGCCGGTCCGCCGTAATCAGCGGCGTTCCGTCAACCAGCCGCGCCCACGTTTTTTCCGCCAGATCCAGGGCCGGGCGGGCCAGCACCTGACGCGAAACCGTAACCTCCTCGGGCGGCAAAAGCCCGGCGAAGGGGCTTATCCGCGAAAACGGCGCGAGGCGGGCCGGTTTGGCCCAGGAAAGCGCGCCGCCCAGCGTCCGTCCGCCCGCGCGCAAGGGAACCGGCAGCAGTTCTTCCCCCGGTCCGCCTGCGGAAGTGTCGGCTAGTCTTGGCCCGGCGAAGCGAACGAACACGCCGCCTGCATCAATCCAATGGGTTAATTTTTCGGTATCCGTCTTCTTCAGCGGGCTGTCATCGGCCATCACCAGAACGGCCAGTTTGCGTTCCAGCAATTGTTCGACGGGGCCGCGCCTGATCTCGGTGAAAGGGTCGAGCGCGCGCTGTATGTAATAGAATTCGCCAAGCAAAGGCGGCGCGCCGGCTTGACCTCCGCCGCTGATCAATCCGACCGGTCGTCGCCGCCAGCGTTCATCCATGAGCACCGTGGCCCCGGCGGTTCCCCGGCCCTCGATATCCAGACGAACCAGCCGGTTGCGAATTTCGCTCGGCAGGTCGAGGCGAATTTCCGCGACCGCTTTACCGTTGGCGAATTCCATGGGTTGGCGGGCCGATACCGTGCCGTTGGCGCTTGTGGCTCTTAACCACACCGTCCGCGCACCCTCGCCGGTCGAACGGGCCGCCGCGATGTTTAATGCCGCCCCGTCCGAAGTCGGTGGGCGCAACTGGATGATCGCCCGGTCCGGCGGATCGCGGACCACGCGAACCGGCGCAATTCGGCGCAAGCCATCAAGCCAGTCCTCCGGTGCGGCCAGCCCGCCAGCCAACCCGTCAGTCAACCAGATCACGTCGCTGGGCGGTGACGCGGCCAACGCCGCCGTGTCTTGAATGCGCTTCAACGCGCGTTGGCGATCAACGGCCCAAGGTTTGGGGTGGATCGCACGCACCCGATCCCGCGCGTCTTCGGGCCGTAGTAGCTGGATTTCTTCCGTTCCTGCGGCAGGTGCGGTGGTGACCACGGCCACAGGGCGGTTCAGGCTGGCGGCCTGATCAAGGATATCGCCAAGCGCCCACTGACGGCCCGGCCAGTCGCGCGCAGAGGCCCAGCCATCGTCGATGACAATAAGAACGGGTCCCGATCCGCGCAGATCCCGAGCGGCGTTGAGGATCGGATCGGACAGCCCCAAAATCACCGCCGCCGCCAGCATCAGGCGCAGCAGCACCAGCCACAACGGCGACTTTGCGGCTGTTTCCTCGCGTGGGCGCAGGCCGATCAGAATTCGCAAGGGGGGAAAGATCATGCGCAAAGGGGCGGGCGGGGTCAGGCGCAGGAGCCACCAGATCGCGGGCAGTGCCGCCGTTGCTGCCAAAGCCCACGGGGCCGCAAACGTGATGGCGCCAAATGAAATCATGCCCCTGTTCCCGAATTGGCCCCTGTTCCCGAATTGGAAAGGGCAAGAAAAAGACTTAGCAGCGGCGTTTCCGGCGGCCGGTCGGTGTGGTGGATGGCCAGCGACCAGCCGCTTTGGCGGGCCAGTGCTTGCAGACCGCGATGATGGGCGGCCATGGCGCTGCAGTAATCGTCGCGGACCGTTTCGACGTTGCCGATCAGGACCCGTCCTTCGTTTTCCGGCCCCTCGAATTCAACGCGGCCGCCGAAGGGAAGGGTTTCCTCCGCCGGATCGAGAATTTGCAGCAAATGCCCGTGAACGCCGCGCGCCGCAAAGGCGGCGATGGTTGCCTGAATTTCCTCGAGCGGCATTAGAAAATCACCTGCGAGAACCATGCGCGCGTCGCGCGGCAGGGGTTCGACCGCTGGAAGTCCGCCCGTTTCGGCGCGACCGGTTTCGATCAATTCGGCGATGCGCATCAGTGCGGCCCGGCCCGCACCCGGCGGCATTCCCGATCCCGAAAAAGCGATATGTTCGCCGCCGCGAACCAGCAACGAGGCCAAGGCCAGAATAACAAGGTTGGCCCGTTCGTTTTTGGTTGGCAGGCCGTCGGACGAGCGATACGACATGGACGCCGAGGCGTCGCACCATAACCAAATACTTTGCGCCGCCTCCCACTCGGTTTCGCGAACGAAAACCCGTTGTGTTTTGCCCGATTGCCGCCAGTCGATGCGGTTTGCCGCGTCGCCCGCCCCGTAACGCCGGTATTGCCAGAAGGTTTCTCCCTGACCGACCCTGCGGCGACCGTGAACCCCTTGCGATACGGTAGCCGCCACCCGTTCCGCCGCCACCAGAAGCGGCGGCAGGGTTGCCGCCAGGGCTTCGGCCCGGTGGTGCAGGGTGGTTCGGCTATCGTTCATTCGATCCGGCCTAAGTGCACGTCTCACAAAGTTTGTCGATGATTTCGCCAACGCCGATGCCTTCGGCGCGGGCCGCGAAGCTAAGCGCCATGCGGTGACGCAAAACGGGATGGGCCAGGGCCAGAACGTCATCCACCGACGGGGCGAGCCGTCCATCCATGGCGGCCCGTGCGCGCACGGCCAGCATCAAAGCCTGACTGGCCCGTGGCCCCGGTCCCCAGGAAACGTGTTTGCGGACTTGGGCGATGTCGGACGTTTCGGGGCGACCGCCCCGAACCAGGGTCAGGATCGCATCGACCACGCTTTCGCCCACCGGAATATGGCGGATTAGCTGTTGTGCCGCGATCAGATCGCCGGGCTCCATCACTCCTTTGGCGTGGTCGGTGAGCGCGCCGGTGGTGGAAATCAGGATATCGCGCTCGGCGTCGCGCTCGGGATAGTCCACGTCAACCTGCATGAAGAAACGGTCGAGCTGGGCTTCGGGCAGGGGGTAGGTTCCTTCCTGCTCCAACGGGTTCTGGGTCGCCAGAACGTGGAAGGGCGAGGGCAGCGTATGATAATGGCCTGCCACCGACACCCGGTGTTCCTGCATGGCTTGCAGCAACGCCGATTGCGTGCGCGGGCTGGCACGGTTGATCTCGTCGGCCATTAAAAGCTGGCAGAACACCGGCCCCTTGATGAAACGGAAGGACCGGCGTCCGGTATCGGATTCCTCCAACACCTCGGAACCAAGAATGTCGGCGGGCATCAGGTCCGGCGTAAACTGAACGCGGCGCGCCTCCATGCCGAAGACCGTTCCCAAGGTTTCGACAAGGCGGGTTTTGGCCAGCCCCGGAACACCGATCAGCAACAGGTGTCCGCCGGCCAGCAGCGTAATCAGCGTTTCCTCGACAACCCGCGGCTGACCGAAAATCACCCGGCCGATGCTGTCGCGCGCGGCTGCGAATTTTTCACCCAAACGATCAACTTGTTCCACAAGTTGCTTGGGTTTCGATGAATTATCTCTATCTTCTTTAATGTCAGTCAAAAAACAACCTCCATCCCGGTGGCCACCGCCGATCATGAACGATAAACCAACCAACTGCTCCGAACCCACCGTTACAGCCGGAATTGATGATATTCGGGACTGTCGGGGCGATCGTAGTGTGTTGGGGAAACTGGATATCCGTATCGACCGCAACGGCGTCTGGTATCACGAGGGATCGCCGATCCACAGAAAAGAATTGGTGTGTCTGTTCGCGTCCACCCTTATGCGCGACGCCTCCGGCGCTTATTGGCTGGTCAATCCGCAGGAAATGGGACGTATCGAGGTTGAAGACGTCCCCTTCGTCGGGGTCGAGATTTTCGTCACGGGCGCAGGGCGCGAACAGGTTGTCTCGCTGCGCACCAACGTGGACGAAGTCGTCACCATCGACAACGACCATCCGTTCGAAGTCTGGACGGATGCCGATACCGGCGATCCGCGGCCCTATGTCCTTTTGCGCGAGGGAATTCACGCACGCCTCCTTCGTTCCGTGTATTATGAAGTGGTGGGTCTTGGTCTTGAAGAAAAGATTGACGGCGAACCATTTTATGGAATCTGGAGTTGCGGCAGCTTTTTCGTCATGGGAAGGCTGGACGGCGAGGCATGAATCGAAAACAGTTCGTGGATCGGTTCCGGGCGACGGCTGATAGCCGTGGCGATGACGAGGTTGAGCGTGATCGCCCGCCGGTCGGCTCGCTCCGGCCCGCTGCCGTTTTGATCCCGGTTGTTAATCGCGATGGGGATCTTTCGGTTATTTTCACGCGGCGCACCGATCATCTTCCGGATCACGCCGGGCAAATCAGCTTTCCCGGCGGGCGGATCGAAGCCGATGACCAAAGCCCCGAAGACGCGGCCTTGCGCGAAACCGAGGAGGAAATCGGTTTGCATCGCAGCCGCGTCGAAATTCTGGGCAGGCTGGAGCGTTACGACGTACGGACCGGTTTTAGCGTGACCCCCGTCGTCGGAATGGTCGAGCCGCCCTTCGACCTTGTTCCCGACGCCCACGAGGTGGCCGAAACCTTCGAGGTCCCGCTGGCATTTCTGCTGGACCCGGAAAATCACCAATTGCATGAACGAAAAAATGACGGGGGCGACCGGCATTTTTACGCCGTTCCCTACGGTGATCATTTCATTTGGGGCGCGACTGCCGGTATGCTGATGAACCTTTACCAGCGCATGGCGGAAAAATGACCCGAGTTTTTCTTACCTATATTCTTCCCTTGGCGTTTCCGTTCGCGGTCTATTTTCTGTGGGCGTGGATAGGCGGAAAGCGCGGGCGCAAACCTGAAGACCCGCCGTTTTGGTTTGAAGGTCCCTGGTTCTGGCTGATTGTCAGCGGGTTCCTGCTGCTGGCCGCCACCCTGGGCTCGGTTGCCTATTTCGGCAGTGGCCCGTCCGACGCCACCTACGTTCCGCCGCGTTATGAGGACGGGCGTATCGTTCCCGGTGAAATCAGATAGTTCCGCCATGATCAAACGTCGGGATGACGCTTCGTATTATGTGTCGCATGCAGACCCCACACAGATCGGGCCGACGGGAAAGCTGGGGGCGCAACCGTGGATGGGCGCGCCGGCGACCCGCGCCGTCATTGCTGCGTTGCGCAGCGGTGGGGCCGATGTGCGCTTTGTCGGCGGATGCATTCGGGACGCCTTTTCAAACCGCCCTGTAAGGGACGTGGACATCGGCACGCCCGATCCGCCGGAACGGGTGATCGAACTGCTGGAAGAAGCCGGTTTGCGAGCCCTACCCACCGGCATCGATCATGGCACGGTGAGCGCGCTGGTCGACAACGAGCGTTTCGAGATCACCACCTTGCGTCTTGATCTGGCGACCGACGGCAGACGGGCCAAAGTGGCCTTCACCAACGATTGGGTTGCCGATGCGGCGCGCCGCGATTTCACCATCAATGCCATGTCGTGTACACCGGACGGCGATGTTTACGATCCCTTCGGCGGCATTGCGGATTTGGGCAACGGAATCGTGCAGTTCGTGGGAAATGCGCAGGAGCGCATCGGAGAGGACTATTTGCGCCTGCTTCGGTTCTTCCGTTTTTATGCCGAATTTGGACGCCCGCCGGTCGACCGGGATGCGCTGGCTGCCTGCCGCCAATTGGCGCCGGAGCTTTCCAGGTTATCGGGCGAACGCGTCCGGGACGAGTTTTTACGCATTCTGGCGGCGCAGAACGCGGCCGATATCATCTTGTTGATGCAGGGCGAGCGCGTGCTTGAGCATATCATCCCCACCGAGTTGAACATCGGTCGTTTGCGCATGATGCTGTGGCTGGACACGACGGCGATCCGCCTGAAAACGGTGAAGCCCGATCCGTTGCGGCGTCTGGCGGCGCTGATCGAGACCGATGCCGACGGGGCGACTGAACTCGCTGGGCGGCTCAAGTTGTCGCGCCGTCAAGCGGAGCGTCTTATTTCCATGTCTTCGTCCGGTTTCAAGGTTTCGACGAAGACCGAGGACGCCACCCTTCGCCGCGCCATATATGAAGCCGGTGGTCACGCCGTACGCGATTGGGCGCTTCTCGCCTGGGCCGGGGAAATGGCGGTTGAGCCGCGCCGCGAACCGGACGTTACCCAAGGCTGGGTTTCTGTTTTGGAAACCACCCAATCATGGAAGCCGCCGACACTTCCGGTAAGTGGCGCGGACGTAACGGCACTGGGTGTCGATGAAGGCCCCGAGGTGGGCAACCTTCTTCGCGCTGTCGAAAGCTGGTGGATAGACGAAGATTTCACGCCGGATCGCGAGGCGTGTCTGGCCGAACTGGCGGCACACTCGGCAAATTGAAGCGGGCTGGAAACGCGCACCCGCAATACCCACATAAAATGTGACCTGATTTTTCAGGCTGTTTTGAGACCCTTTTTACCCAACGAACACCTGAGCGCCTTCGCGGCGCTCCTTTTTTACGGAAAATTACCGGTCTGGCGCAGGGCTTCGCCGACCACCATGGCGGCGCTGAGCGCTACGTTCAGCGACCGTTCGCCCGCCGCCATGGGAATACGAAGTGTGGCGTCGACGGCTTCGTGTACAGAATCGGGAGCGCCCGCGCTTTCGCGTCCGACAATAATGGTGTCGGCGGCGTCGAAGGCGAATTCCGTGTACGTCGTCTGTGCGCGCGTTGTCAGCAAAATCAGGCGCCCGCCCGCTTTTTGGCGCGCCGCGACGAAGGCTTCCCATGTGTCGTGGCGGGTAATGGCGGCGCGGGCAAGGTAATCCATCCCGGCGCGGCGTAGGCGCTTGTCATCGAAAATAAACCCGCAGGGTTCAATGACGTCGACGCCGATTTCCAGACAGGCGGCCATGCGGATCATGGTCCCGGCGTTTTGCGGAATGTCGGGCTCGAACAGGGCCAGCCGCATAGTGCTATGCCGCCGCGCCGACAAGTTCGCCGCGCGCCTGACGGATCACCTGCCAGGAGGAACTCAGCGCCAACGCCGCCATGATGCAGCCGACGAACAGATCCGGCCAGCCGGTGCTGGTCGCCCACACGCCGCTGGCCGCGATAATGACGGCGACGTTGGATATGGCGTCGTTTCGGCTGCACAGCCAAACCGAACGCATATTGGAATCGCCCGACCGGTAACGATAAAGCAGAAGCGCGCTGACCACGTTGGCGACCAGCGCCAGGAACCCCACGCCGCCCATGATGGACGCGCTGGGAAGCCCCGGATAAATGACGTGATAGATCGAATAGCCGATGACCCAAATGCCGAAAAGCGCCATGGATGCCCCTTTCAAAAGGGCCGCGCCCGCCCGCCAGCGCAGGCTCATGGAAAGAACGATCAGGGTAATCAGGTAGGTGGCGCTATCGCCCAGAAAGTCCAGCGCATCGGCTTGCAGCGAGATGGACCCCGCGATAAGTCCGCCGGTCAGTTCGACCACGAACATGGTCGCGTTGATGGCGATGACAATCCACAAAACCCGCCTGTAGGCTCCGACCAACGCCTCGCGGTCTATATCATCACTACTGCAGCATCCGGCCATTCAACTCGTCTCCAATTCCGGCTCAATTTCCGTTTCGCCGACATGGGCGACCATATCCACAAGAATGCAACGGACGTGTTCATCGGCGGCGGTGTAGTAAACCTGTTTTCCCCGGCGTTCGGCACGGACCAGCCGGGCGGCCCGCAAAAGCCGCAAATGGTGGCTGACCAGCGACGGCGACGCGCCGACAGACAGCGCGATATTGCCGACGGATTCCGCTGTGTCCAGACACGCCAGAACAATTCGCAGCCGGGTCGGATCACCCAGCAGGCGGAAGACCTCGGCGATTTCGAAAGCACGGTCGTTGGTCATCGAGTCATTTCCCAAAATTCAGAATGATGTAAATATATGAATACCTGTTCATATATCAATATTTAAAATCAGGAAATTTGCAGATAATAATTGGAATTGCTTGATCTAAATCATTGGGGCGGGCATTTATTACGACTAAATGGAGTGGTTGCACGACAACCTCCCCTTTTGCGGTGCGAGGAAGTCTGTTTTTGTGTTTGGAAATGAGGGGTCATTTATGACCGAGACGGTCACAACGGTTACGACCGAGGAAGATGAGGGCGAGACCCGGCGCGACTTTCTTTTAATCGCGACATCGGCGGTTGGCGCGGTTGGCGCGGCGCTGGCGGCATGGCCCTTTATCGATACCATGAACCCGGCGGCGGACACGCTGGCGCTTGCCTCGACCGAGGTCGACTTGTCGGCCATCGAAGAAGGGCAGGCGATCACGGTCGTATGGCGCGGCAAGCCCGTCTTTATCCGAAAGCGTACGGTTGCGGAAATCGAGAGCGCCGAAAAGACGAACGTTGCCGATCTTCCCGATCCCGAGGAAGACGCCAAGCGCGTGCAAAAACCCGAATGGCTGATCATGGTCGGCATCTGCACCCATTTGGGCTGTATCCCGCTGGGTCAGAAGGCGGGTGATCCGCGGGGCGAATTTGGTGGCTGGTTCTGTCCGTGCCACGGATCGCACTACGATACGTCGGGGCGTATTCGCAAGGGACCGGCACCGAACAATCTGGCCGTGCCGCCGTATAAATTCGTCGACGATGAATCCATTAAAATCGGTTAGGGGGCGATCATGACTAAACCCAATTGGGCCGCGCGGGCGGTTAAGGGAACGGTCGACTGGATCGATTATCGCCTTCCCGTGTTTACTTTTGTCAACCATCACCTGGTTGAATATCCGACGCCACGGAATTTGAACTACTGGTGGAACTTCGGCTCGCTGGCGGGAATCGTGCTGGTCATTATGATTGCCACCGGCATTTTCCTAGCCATGAACTATACGCCGCATGTGGATTTCGCGTTTGCCAGCGTCGAGCGCATCATGCGCGACGTCAATTACGGCTGGCTCATGCGCTACGTGCACATGAACGGCGGGTCCATGTTCTTCCTGCTGGTCTACATCCACTTGTTCCGCGGGCTGTATTACGGGTCTTACAAGGCGCCGCGCGAAATTCTGTGGATCATCGGCGTTTTTCTGATTTTCGCCATGATGGGCACGGCCTTCGTCGGTTACGTCCTTCCCTGGGGGCAGATGAGCTTCTGGGCGGCCACCGTCATTACATCCATGTTCTCGGCCATTCCGCTGGTCGGCGAAAGCATCGTCAACTGGTTGTGGGGCGGGTTCGCTGTCGGCAATCCGACGCTGAACCGCTTTTTCTCGCTGCACTACCTGTTGCCGTTCGTCATTTTCGGACTGGTGTTCATTCACCTGTGGGCGCTGCATACGCATAAATCGAGCAACCCGCTGGGCGTCGAGGTCAAGGACGAGCAGGACACCATCCCGTTCCATCCCTATTACACCATCAAGGATACGTTTGGGTTTGGTGTCATGATGGTCTTCTACATGGCGGTCGTCTTCTTCGCGCCGGATATGTTCGGCGAGACCATCAATTACGTGAAGGCCAACCCCATGCAGACGCCGCCGCACATCGTGCCGGAATGGTATTTCCTGCCCTTCTACGCGATCCTGCGGGCGATTTCCTTCGATGTCTGGTTTATCCCGGCCAAGCTGATCGGCGTGGTGCTGATGGGCGGGGCCGTCGGTATTCTGATCTTCATGCCATGGCTGGACAGATCCCCCGTGCGCAGCGCGCGCTTTAGGCCCATCTACAAGCAGTTTTTCTGGATTTTCCTGCTCGACTGCCTGATCTTGGGTTACGTTGGCGCCAAACCGCCGGAGGGGGCTCTGATCGCAATCGGTCAGGCGGCGACCTTCTATTACTTCTTCCATTTCATCGTGATCGTGCCTTTGGTCAGTGTGCTGGAAAAACCGCGGTCCTTGCCCGCGTCCATCAGCGCCGCCGTTACCAAGGCTCCGGCAAAGGGAGCCTCGTGATGCGCAAATTCATCCTTGCTACATTTGCCATCAGCCTTCTTGGCGCCTTCAGCCTTTTGGGCATGGGATCGGCTTTGGCCTCTGGAGATACGCCCAAGCCGCCTTCACACAAATGGTCTTTCAGTGGGCCCTTCGGCAGCTTCGAGCGGCCTGCCCTGAAACGCGGCTTCCAGGTTTACAGCGAGGTTTGTTCCAGCTGTCACGGGCTTTCCCTGGTGGCTTACCGCAATTTGGCCGACATCGGTTTCTCCAAGGCCGAAATTGCCGAGATTTCCGCTGAGGCCGAGGTCGAGGACGGTCCTGACGACGAAGGCGAGATGTACTTCCGCCCGGCTCGCGCATCGGACCGGTTCGTTTCGCCGTTCGAAAACGACAACGCCGCGCGCTCCGCCAACGGCGGGTCCTTGCCGCCGGATCTTTCGCTGATCGTCAAGGCCCGCAACGGCGGATCCGATTACATCTTCGCGCTGTTGACCGGTTACAGGGAAGAAGCGCCCGAGGGTTTCGAGATGAACGAGGACATGTACTACAACGAGTACTTCCCCGGCCATCAGATCGCCATGTTGCCGCCCCTCGACGACGAGGCCGTAGAATACGAGGACGGCACCAAGCCGACGTTGACGCAGCACGCCGAAGACGTAACGGTCTTTCTGGCCTGGGCCGCGTCGCCCGAGCTTGAAGCCCGCAAGCGCCTGGGCATCAAGGTTCTGGTTTTCCTTCTGGTTCTGACCGGCATGCTGTTTGCCCTGAAACGTCAGATCTGGGCAAAACTTCACTGAGCGGCGGCTCATAGCCAATTGAGACAAGGGGCCGCCGGTTTCCACCGGCGGCCCCGTCATTTTTCACGAGAAAGCGGACCAAATTGAGACTTTCGCGCGACCATAGGAACGTCGGCATCCTCAGCCTCTGTCAGGCCCTGATGTCCACGGCGCAGACCGTCCTGATTATTCTGAGCGGTCTGGTCGGTGCCATGCTGGCCGCCGACAAGGCGCTGGCCACGCTGCCGATTTCCAGCGTGGTCGTTGGTACCCTGATGACCACGGTTCCGGCGTCGTTCCTGATGAAACGGGTGGGCCGCCGCGCGGGCTTCATATTCGGATCGGCCCTGGGGCTGGTGGGCGCGCTGATCGCCGCCCTTGCCATCTATCTCCAGTCCTTCTGGCTTTTTTCGCTTGGGACTTTGGTCATCGGCGGCAACGTCGGGTTTTCCCAATACTACCGTTTTGCCGCCGCTGACGCGGTGGCCGCCAATTTTCGCCCGCGCGCCATTTCACTGGTTTTGGCGGGCGGTGTCATCGCCGCGATCATCGGACCTGAACTGGCCAAGGCGACGACCGATTTGATGGCCCCGATTCCGTTTTTGGGCGCGTACATGACCATTGCCGCCATTCCCGTGATTAGCGCCGCAATCCTGTCGTTTCTGGACATTCCGAACCTGAGCGCCCACGAAGTCGCCGATCCCGGCCGGCCGGTTTTGGAAATCGCGCGCCAACCGGCCTTCGTCGTGGCGGTACTGAGTGGAATGGTCGGTTACGGTGTCATGAGCCTGGTGATGACGGCGACGCCGCTGGCCATGATCGGTTGCGGGTTCGGAGTGGCGGACGCGGCCATGGTTATTCAATGGCACGTGGTGGCCATGTTCGCGCCGTCGTTCGTTACGGGAAACATCATTCAGCGCTTCGGCGTGCTGCGCGTGATGCTGTGCGGAGTGGTGTTGCTGGCGGCATGCACCGCGGCTGCCTTGGCCGGGCTGGACATCGTTAATTTCTGGCTGGCGATGGTGACGCTGGGGCTGGGATGGAATTTCGCCTTCGTTGGCGCGTCCACGCTGCTGACCGAAACCTATCAGCCGTCGGAACGCGCCAAGGTGCAGGCGACCAACGACTTTTTCGTGTTCGGTTCCGTGGCCCTGGCCTCGCTGTCGTCGGGGGCGTTTCTGCACTATTTGGGATGGGATGCTGTGCAACTGTTAGCCCTGCCGTTCCTGTTTGTTGCGGCGGGTGCGATTTTGTGGCTCGAATACCAGCGGCGCTAATTATCCTCGGCGCCCGCGTTGACCCAGCGGCGCAGCATTTCCTTCTCGCATTTGGACAGTTTTTTGCGCCCGTGCGGCATCTGCAGTTCAGGCGCGGCGCGTCCTTCCACCAGCACGATGAAATTGCTGGTCAGCGCGCTTCCCGGAACGACGATGGGCCCGTGTTTGGTGCCTTTCATCAGCCCCGCATAAGTGCTGAGGTCGAGCCCGCTTTCCTTGAATCCGTCGCCGCCGGGCTGGTGGCATTCCAGGCAACGCAATTCCATAATCGGAAAGACGTCACCTTCAAACGAGATTTCTTCGGCGGCAAGCAGCGGGGCCGGGCCGGGAACGATCAAAGCGGCAAAGAGGGTGGCAATGGCAATTTGGGCGAGTTTCAGCATCATCCTCTCCCTGTTTCCGCGCCGCCCATGAAGAACCTTGGCAGCGCGGTTTGTTACTTTAACATTATAACACTTTTAAGCAGGCCATGCGAACCTACAGGACCCGCCCGGCGATCGCGCCCAATTTGTCCGCCATGGATGGATCGCGAGCCTCGGGCGCGGTTTGGATGGCGACGCTCAGCGCCGTCTGGCAACCGCAGCCGCAGGTTTCGCTGCGCCCGACCAATTTGGGAATGGCCTGTTTGATCAGGGCGCGGCCATTGTCGGCATTTTCCATGACCACCTTGATCACGGCGTCAACGGTGACCTGTTCGTGGCCTTCGTACCAGCAGTCGTAATCGGTGACCATGGCGATGGAGCAGTAGCAGAGCTCGGCCTCGCGGGCCAGTTTCGCCTCGGGCATGTTGGTCATGCCGATGACCGAGCAACCCCAGCTTCGGTATAGCTGGGATTCGGCCAGCGTCGAGAACTGCGGGCCTTCCATGGCCAGATAAGTTCCACCGCGAACCATTTTCAGGCCCAGTTCCTTGGCCGACGCCTCAACCGCGTCGCCGACGCGCGCGCACACCGGATCACGAAACGCCATATGGGCGACCATGCCGGTGGAGAAGAAACTTTTCTCGCGCTTGAACGTGCGGTCGATGAACTGATCGACCAGCACGAAGGTTCCCGGCGGCAGCTCTTCCTTGAGCGAGCCGACGGCGCTAACGCCGATGATTTCGGTGACGCCCGCACGTTTCAGGGCGTCGATATTGGCGCGGTAGTTGACCTCGCTGGGCGGAATCCGATGGCCGCGGCCGTGACGCGGCAGAAACACCAGTTTCTGTCCGTCGAGCGTGCCGACTAGTAGTTCATCAGAAGGCTCGCCGAAGGTCGAGGCGACCTTTTCCCAGCGCGCGTCTTCCAATCCATCGATGTCATAGACGCCGCTGCCGCCGATGATACCAATTACCGGGGGCGTTCCGGGTTCCGCCATGCCTTGATCCTCTCATATTTCGTGGGGTTGGTTGATTGGCGCCATTTTTTCAGGTTCTTGCGCTGGCATCAACCGGGAAGCGAGGATCAGGGGCATTCAGGCGAGGTTTTTTCTGAGGAATTCCATTGTCCGGTCCCAGGCCAGGGCGGCGCTGTCGGCATGATAGCTTGCGCGGCGGTCACAATTGAAGCCGTGCCCGCCCGGATAGAGGTGAACCGGAATTCTTGGGTGGGCAAGCCGTATCTTTTCAACATCCGCCAGCGGGATGGCCGTATCTTGTTCGCCGAAATGAAGAAGCATCGGACAGTTCGGTGTTTCATCCAGAAAGTCCACAATCTGCCCGCCGTAAAAACCAACCACGACCTCGGAGTTCAGGCGCGTTGCGGCGAGCCATGCCAACGATCCTCCCCAACAAAACCCTACCACGCCAACGGCGCCAAATTGGCGGGCGGCGTCAACCGCGGCGGCCAAATCGGCCACGGCGTTTTCCCAAATCATGGCGGCTTTCAAGTCCCGGCCCCGGGCGACACCGGGTTCGTCGTAGTCCAGTTCGACCCCCGGTTCGATCCTGTCGAAAAGGGCGGGCGCAACCGCCGCATAACCCTGCGCGGCAAGACGGTCGCAGATGTCCCGGATATGGCCGTTTACACCGAAGATTTCCTGGATGACGACAATCGCCGCCCTGGGTTTGTTTTCTGGCTGGGCGCAATAGGCCGCTAGCTGGTGCCCGTCATTGGCGGTTAGCGTCAGTGAATTGTCCATCAAGGCCTCCCTTCATCCATCCCGTGATGTTGGAGGGGAGACATTGGATTTCAAACCCACAGAATTGGAAACGTCGTTTAAACGTTGAAGCGGAACAACATTACGTCGCCGTCGCGGACCTGATAGTTGCGGCCTTCCTGGCGCATTTTTCCGGCATCCTTGGCACCGTGTTCGCCGCCCAGCGCCACGAAGTCGTCATAGGCGATGGTCTCGGCGCAAATGAAGCCGCGCTGGAAGTCGGTGTGGATGGCGCCTGCCGCTTCGGGCGCGGTGGCCGGTGCGCGCACCGTCCACGCCCGCGACTCCTTCGGCCCCGTGGTAAAGAAGGTCAACAGGTCCAAAAGTCCGTATCCGGCACGGATCACCTTGGTCAGGCCGGTTTCCGTCAACCCCATGGTTTCCAGGAATTCCTGTTTTTCGGCGGCGTCCGCCAATTGGGATATCTCCGATTCGATATGGGCCGAAACGACCACCGATCCCGAACCTTCGGCGTCCGCCATTTCGGCCACCGCCGCGGCCAGACCGTTTCCGTCGGCGATAGAGGCTTCTTCAACGTTGCAGGCGTAAAGCACGGGCTTGGCCGTCAGCAGTTGAAGCTGATGGAATATGGCCATTTGATCGGGAGCGATCTTGGCTTTTCGTGCCGGTAGACCATCCTGCAATACCGCCAGTACGGGTTCCATCACGGCCAGACGGGCAACCAATTCCTTGTCGCCGCCTTTGGCCCGCTTTGCGGTGGCTTCAACCCGGCGCTCCAGGCTTTCCAGATCGGCCAGCAGCAATTCCGTGGAAACCACCTCGGCGTCGCGCACGGGATCGATCGTGGCTTCGGTGTGTGTGATATTTTCATCTTCAAAGCAGCGCAGCACATGGATGATGGCGTCCACTTCGCGGATGTTGCCCAGGAACTGGTTGCCCAGGCCTTCGCCCTTGCTGGCGCCGCGCACAAGCCCGGCGATGTCGACGAATTCCAGATGCGTCGGTACTCTCTTGGCCGATCCGGTAATCTCGAAAATGCGATCCAGGCGCGCATCGGGCACCGCCACGCGGCCCGTATTGGGCTCGATGGTGCAAAACGGATAGTTGGCGCTGTCGGCTGCCGCCGTTTCGGTCAGCGCATTAAACAAGGTCGACTTGCCAACGTTGGGCAAGCCCACGATACCGCAGTTAAATCCCATTTCAGGTCTTTCGATTCTCGCCGGGTTTTTCGCCGGGTTTTTCGCCGGGTTTTTCGTCTGTTTCTTCGGCCGCTTCTTCGCGCTTTTTATGAACGGGCGGGTTGATGATCAGCGACACCTTGGTCATGAACCCGGCATCATCGCCATCGGCCAATAGCGGAAATGCTTCGGCGATGGCTTCCATTAGTTTGCTGACCCATTTGCCTTCGGTCTTGGAAAAGTCCTTAAGCACATGTCCGACCACGCGTTCCTTGCCGCCGGGATGGCCGATGCCGATGCGCACCCGGGCGTACTTGGGCGTGATGCGCGAATGAATGGAGCGCAAACCGTTGTGTCCGGCGTGACCGCCGCCACGCTTGACCCGGATTTTGCCGCCGGCAAGGTCCAGTTCATCGTGAAAGACAATGACGTTCTCTGGCGCGATCTTGAAAAAGCGCACAGCCCCCAGCACCGCATCACCCGAGCGGTTCATATAGGTCATGGGCTTGAAGACCATAACTTTGCGACCGGCGACTTCGCCCTCGGCCAGCTTTCCGTGGAATTTGGTACGGAAGCGCGAGAAACGGTGGCGGTGGACGATTTCGTCCACCGCCATGAATCCCACATTGTGGCGATTTCGAGCGTAGTCGGAACCGGGGTTTCCGAGGCCGACCACCAGAAGCATGTTCGTTCCTTCCTCGCGTGGAGAAGGCGAAGATTACTCCTTGGCTTCTTCCTCGCCTTCCGTTCCTTCGCCTTCGACGCCTTCTTCGCCTTCCTCGCCTTCCTCGCCTTCTTCGCCTTCGGCGGCTTCGGCGGCTTCAGACTTGACGACCGACGGAGCGGCGATGGTGGCGATGGTGAAGTCGCGATCGGTAATCGCCGATTCAGCGCCTTCAGGCAGATCAATATGACTGATGTGAATCGAATCGCCCAGCTCAAGGCCGGTCAGATCAATGGTGATGCTTTCCGGAATGGCGGCGGGAATGCAAACCAGCTCCAGCGAACGGCGAACGATGTTGAGAACACCGCCGACCTTGAGGCCCGGCGACAGTTCTTCGTTCACGAACAGTACGACGACCTCGACGTTGACCTTGGTATCAGCGCTAAGGCGCATGAAATCAACGTGGATCGGACGGTCCGAAACGGGGTCGAACTGAACGTCGCGCGGAAGAACCCGCTCGGCGCCTTTGCTGCCAGAGATTTCAAACACGCGTCCGAAAAAGCCGGGCTTGTTCAATTCCTGATTAAGTTCGAGGGGATCGACCGAAATCATGGAGGGTTCAATTTTGCCACCGTAGATAACGGCGGGGACACGACCGGCGCGACGCGTTGCACGGGCTGCCCCCTTACCTGCCCGTTCGCGAGGCTCGGTCGCGAGAATATTCTTATCAGCCATTTGTTTTAACTCCTTAGGCGGATGGGTGTCGTCGGCCTCCAGGGGTGCCGACGTAAATCGCGCCCGCAATACTGGGCTTGGGCGCTCTGGTCAACCGTTTATTAATTAAACAGGCTGGAAATCGACGATTCCTCACTGATTCGCCGAATTGCCTCGGCGATCAGCGGCGCGATGGTAACTTGTTCGATGGTGTCCGACATGCGCACCGCTTCGGTTGCCATAATACTGTCGGTGATGACCATGTGCTTGAGGGGCGAAGAGGTGATGCGCGCAACGGCGCCGCCCGAAAGCACGCCGTGGGTTACGTAGGTCGATACCGACTTCGCGCCCGCATCCATCAGGGCCACGGCGGCATTGCAAAGGGTGCCACCCGAATCGACGATGTCATCAACCAGAATACAGGCGCGTCCATCGACCTCGCCAATGATGTTCATGACCTCGGACACGCCCGCTCGCTCGCGGCGCTTGTCGACGATGGCCAGGTCGGCATCCAGCTTTTTGGCCATGCCGCGGGCGCGCACGACGCCGCCCGTATCCGGGGACACCAGCACCAGGTTTTCGCTGTTGAAGCGTTCGCGGATGTCCTGATTAAACACCAGCGAGCCGTACAGGTTGTCGACCGGAATATCAAAGAAGCCCTGAATTTGTCCGGCGTGCAGATCCATGGTCAGCACCCGGTCGGCTCCGGCGACGGTAATCAGGTTGGCGACCAGCTTGGCGGAAATGGGCGTGCGCGGGCCGGATTTGCGATCCTGTCTGGCGTAACCGAAATAGGGAACCACGGCGGTGACGCGTCTTGCCGATCCTCGCTTCAGCGCATCCAGAGAGACCAGAAGCTCCATCAGGTTGTCGTTGGCGGGGAAAGAAGACGACTGGATGACGAAGACGTCTTCACCGCGCACGTTTTCCTGAATCTCGACGAAAACTTCCTGGTCGGAAAACCGGCGGACGACCGCCTTGGTCAGGGGCAGGTTCAAATACGCCGCCATTGCTTCCGCAAGAGGCCGGTTACTATTGCAAGACATGATTTTCATGGGGCCGTTTTTCCCTTGGCGCGAGATACCGCGCAAAACGTGAGCACCACATCGACCCTGTGGCCGCCACGGTTGCCTCTCTTCAGACGGCGCGGAATTTATCAGCGCGCCCGCGGACTGTAAACGCTCTAAATAGACGATTCCGCAAAAGGTTGCGTTTCGCGAGACGGCAACCGCCCCGCCACAAAACCGGTCAACAAGCCACAGTATTTAATAGGTGGTTGGTCATTATTGCAAATTTCACAACAATTATTTGCGAGTATTTCTCGGGTCAATTCATTCCCTTGCAATCTCAAGAAACGATCAATAGATTTGCGAGGCCCTGCACGTAAAAAAGGGCGATCTTTATTTGTTTTTTGCGGACATCAACTGCGAAATTTAGGGGATATCAATGAAAAAAATGGTCATTTCGGCGGTCGCCATGTGTGCATCCGCCCTGCTGTTCGCTGGTAATGCCGCTGCCGGCGGCAACGATCTTTTGGTCTACACGGCGGCCGACGACGGCAAACTTCATGCCGCACTGACTGATGCCTTCAACAAAATGTACCCGGACATCAAGGTCGAGCAGGTGATTCTCAGCACCGGACCGATTACGGAAAAGACCATTGCCGAACGCGAGAACCCTCAGGCCGACGCCATTTACGGCGTCAACTCCTTTGCTCTCGATCAACTTAAGAACGCGGGCGTTTTAGAGCCGTATGCGCCGAAGGGATCGAAGATCCCGGCCCAGTTTATGGATTCGGACGGCTTCTTCACCCATCATTGGCTGACCCTCATGGTCATGGCCGTCAACACCAAGTTGATGGACGAAAAGGGCAAGCAGGTACCCTCCTCGTGGCAAGAGCTGGCTTCGCCTGCTTACAAGGACATGATCACCATTGCCGCGCCCACCAAATCGGGCACCGGCCTGACCATCTTCACCACGCTGAAAGATGCCTACGGCTGGGAGTACATCGACAAGCTGGACAAGAACATCTTTCAGTACAATTCCTCGGGAAGCGCTGCCGGACGTCAGGCAGGCGCGGGCGAAACTGCCATTGGCCTGACCTATGACACCGCCGTCATCAATCAGGTTAACGCCGGACTGCCGGTCAAACTCGCGTTTTTCGATATGACGCCGAACGTGAAAGAGGGCGGGGCGCTGGTTCTGGGCGCGCCCAATCCCGAGAACGGCAAAAAGTGGCTGGACTTCATGGCCAGCCCGGCAGGTGCTGCGGCCTATGCGCCTTTCGTGGGTGCCGCCACGACACCGGGCTACGGCAAGATCGATCTCAAGGACGTAAGCCTTTGGGAATACAAGGCCCCGGTCGATACTGCCGCGTTCAAGCGTGAATGGGGCAAAAAGTACGAGAAATAAAAGCCGTTTGGTTCTAAAACGGATGGCCCGGCCTTTTAAGGCGTGACGCGCTTTGAAGGGCCGGAGCCTGTTTTGGGTGTCTGATTGATTTTGGGACGGAGGGCGGATTGGCCCGCTTGCGCATAGAAAACGCGGTCAAACGATTCGGCGACGCGGTTGCCGTTGACGGGGTGTCCATCGATATCGCGACGGGTGAATTCGTGACCCTCGTCGGAGCCAGTGGCTGCGGCAAGACAACCCTTTTGCGCATGATCGCCGGGTTTACGAAGCTGGACGGCGGCGAGATATGGATCGACGAGACGCGCGTGGACGCGGTCCCGCTACGCAAGCGAAACATCGGCTTCGTCTTTCAGTCGTACGCCTTGTTTCCGACCATGACGGTGGCCGAGAACATCGGCTTTTCGTTGCGTCTGCGCCGCCGTTCCAAAACTGAGAAGGCGGCCCGCGTCGCCGAACTTTGCGCGTTGACTCGTCTGGAAGGCCTCGAAGAACGCTACCCGCACGAACTTTCGGGAGGTCAGCAGCAACGGGTCGCGCTGGCCCGCGCGCTGGCGCCGCATCCGGCTATTTTGTTGCTGGACGAACCGTTGTCGGCGCTGGACGCCAAAATCCGCGCTTTCCTGCGCACCGAAGTTCGCGCCGTGGTCAAGGATCTGGGCATCACAACCGTGTACGTGACCCATGATCAGGAAGAAGCGCTTTCCATGTCGGACCGGGTGGCCGTCATGGATGGCGGGCGGTTCCAGCAGATCGGGCCGCCCATGGACGTATACGAGCGCCCGGCGGGAGAATTCGTCGCCGATTTCATCGGCACATCCAACCGTCTATCGGGGGTCGCCGAGAACGGCGGCGTGCGCATCGACGGCATCGGCATTCCGGTGCCCACACCCGACGGCATAAGCGGGGAATGCACGGTTTGTCTGCGGCCCGAACACGTCAAGCTGTCGGGGCCCGCTTCGGGCAACGGCTGGGCGTCGGCCCGCATTGGTTCCTTTGCCTTTTTGGGTCAGAACGTGCGGGTCAATTCACAGCTTCCGGGCGGCGAGATGATCGTTGCCGATATGCCGACCCAACGGTGGCTTGATCTGGGTCTGTCGCCCGGCGACGAAGTTCGCTGGTCGGCCGAGCCCGATCGCGCGTCGGTGTTTGCCAAAACGAATGCAAAGGTGCCAGATTCCGAGGCGGCTGGGGAATAATGAGCCGGACGTCGACCTACGTTGTTTCCGCCCTGGCGGCGTTGTTGTTGTTCGTCTTCATCGTCGTTCCGCTGGGTGCCGTCTTTTTCAAAAGCGTACACATCGATGGCGCGCTGGACTCGCGAACCATGCGCGCGGTTACCGTAGACGCGCTTGATCGGCTGGACGGAGCCGAACGTGGCGCGCTGATGGAAAAATGGATCGCCTCGCTCGACAAGGTCAAGCGCATGGAAACGACGGCGGCGACGCTGGCCGCCACCGGCGTCGATGTGACCTGGGACCGCAAGGCCGAGTACGTTTTGCAGATCGCCGAAGCGAAGCGAGCCGTGGCGGCGTTGGACGGCAAAGGGCGCGATGCCTTTGACGCCGAGTATCCGGTTCAGGCGGTGGTTCTGCACAAGCGCATTCCGCTGGCCTTCAAGCTGCGCAAAACCCTATCGAAGGACGAGTTCGAGCTGTTGCGCACCGGCGCGCGCAAGGGGTTTAGCCTTGCCAACTACACGACTTTTTTTTCCGACGATCGTTTGCTGCGCGCCTCACGCAACAGCCTGATTGTCTCGACGCTGACCAGCCTGATTACCGTCATTCTGGCCTATGCCATGGCCTTCGGCATCAATCGAAACGGCATCCGTATGCCCGGCGCGGTGCGCGGTCTGGTTTTGCTGCCGCTGGTATCGCCGCCCATCATCATGGCGTTTGCCGCCATTTTGCTGTTTGGCCGGCAAGGGTTGGTTACCAAGAAGCTGCTGGACGACGGGCTGGGCCTGATCGACGCCGACGTCACCAACCTGTACGGCTTTGCCGGCGTGGTGACGGCCATGGTGCTAAGTTACCTGCCCCACGCCTATATCGTACTGGACGACGTGCTTGCCCGTCACGATGGCCGTGTCGAGGAAGCCGCCGCCAGTCAGGGCGCGACGGCCTGGCAGGTGTTTCGCTTTGTCACCGTTCCCCTGACCCGGCCCGGTATTATCCGCGCCGCCATGGTCGTTTTCATCCTCAGCATGACCGATTTCGGCAATCCCCTGGTGATCGGGCGCAACTATCCGGTTCTGGCCGGGGTCGTTTATAACGAGATCGTGGGCTTTCAAAATGTGTCGCTGGCCGCGGCCCTTTGTATCTGGCTGATCGTACCCACGCTTTTGGCCTATTTCGCCTTTGAGCGTTTTGGTCAAAAGGGCCGGTTCGTGTCGGCCTCGGGCACCGGGGCCGCGCCCGAACTGGAACTGCCGCGAAGTGCGCGCCTGGGGCTCGAAACGGTCGCGGGCTGTGTTTGCGTGGTGGTTGTCGCGTTTTTCGGAATTATCATTGTCGGGTCGTTCACCCGCGTCTGGGGAATCGATTTCACGCCGACCCTGACCCATTATTCCATCCATTCGGAACTGTATGCCAGTTTCAGCGACAGCATGGGTATTCCGACCATCTGGACCAGCCTCAAGATTGCCGGGGCGGCGGCCATCTTCGGCGGGGTGTTCGCCGTTCTCGTTGCCTACGTGGTCGAGCGCACCACGATTCCGGGGCGAAATATTATTGGCTTGGTCGCGCTGCTGCCCGGCGTCGTTCCCGGGGTTCTGCACGGCGTCGGTTATCTGGTAGCCTTCAACAGCCCGTTTGGTTTTCGCGAATTATCGCTGGTCGGCACGCCCTATATCCTGATCATCAACGTTCTGTTCGCCAATATTTTCGTCGGCGTTCTGGCGGCGCGCGCCACCTTGCAAAGAGTGGACACCAGCATCGACGAAGCCGCCGAGGTTCTGGGTGCGAACATGGTGCAGACATTCTTCATGGTGACGCTGCCGACCATCCGCCGGGTGCTTCTGCTGGCCTCGCTTTACGTGTTCGTGCACGGCATGGTCACGCTTTCGGCGGTGATTTTCCTGGTCAGTCCAGATCAAATGATGGCCTCGGTCGGGATATTCCTGCATGCCGAAAACGGCCGCTACGGGTTGGCCTGTTCCATGAGCGTCATTATCCTGGCGCTGGTTGTCGCGGTGATGGGGATCATTCGGCTGGTGGAAAGCGGCGGCCAGGCCCGCACGGTGCTGCGTCAGGTTCTGCAACGCGGTTGACTTGCGTCGCAAAAACCACAAAAAACCACACTCCAAAACCGAAAATCAAGTCCAGATGACTGATTCTGTTGGATAATGTGGCAAGTTGAGGGTTGCTTCTCCCCCTGTCGCAATGAGTTAATCCTTGCGGGTTATTTGGTGCAACCGCGTGAGCCAGTGGGGCGGATTCTCCGGTCCGCGGCGAGCGCGCAAGGGGGAGTGGATATGCGAAAATTCCTGCGTGGATTTGGCGTGAGCGCGATGGCGAGCGTGGCGGCGGCTTTGGTGCTGGGCGGGACGCCCGCCGGAGCCGGAGATCTTATTCTCTATACGGCCTCCAATCCGAAAATCGAAAAAGACGTTATGGCCGCCTTCATGAAGGCGCACCCGGAAATCAAGGTGAGCGCCATTAACGATTCGACCGGTCCGATTACTGAACGCATCATCGCTGAAAAAGCCAACCCGCAGGCCGACGTTGTTTGGATGATCAACGACATCGCCCTCGAGCAGCTCAAGGAAGCGGGCGCGCTGGAGCCTTACGAGCCCGACAACAGCCCGGTCGATGACGCCTTCAAGGACGCCGACGGGTTCTACATGGGCCATAACGCCACAATCATGGGCATGGCTGTCAACACGAAGCTGCTCAAGGAAAAAGGGCTTCCCATGCCGACCAGTTGGGAAGATCTGATCAAGCCTGCCTACAAGGGCCAGATCACCATCGCCGCACCCACCAAATCGGGCACGGGCTTAAGCATCTTCTCCACCATGGTCGATGCCTTTGGCTGGAATTTTATCGATAACGTTCATCAGAACATCTTCCAGTACAATTCCTCGGGCAGCGCAGCGGCGCGCCAGACCGGGCGTGGCGAGACCGTCATCGGGCTGAGCTATGACACGGCGATCTTGCAGCAGGTCAACGCGGGAATGCCGGTGGAAATGGTCATCGGCCGCATTTCGCCCAACGTGATGGAGGGCGCGGGCCTTATCGCCGGTGGACCGAACGCTGCCGAAGGAAAGGTCTTTATGGATTGGCTGATGGGCGAACCCGGAGCCAAGGTGCTGGCGCCGCATGTGGGTATCGGCGCCGTGCCGGGATTTGGCAATGTGGATTTGGCGGGTGTGCATTTGTGGAAAATGCGGCGTCCGCTGGATGCCAACGAGTTCAAGCGCAGCTGGGCCGCCAAGTACGAAAAATAGGCCTGTTGCCGACAAGAAAGCATGATGGGCGGGCCGCAACAAAGTTTGCGGCCCAATCCCGCGTTTTTGGGCCCACGTTTTGGGGCCCGCGTTTAAGGGGAAGAATAAATGGCTCAGCTGAGCCTAGTGGGAATCAACAAGCGTTTCGGGACTACGGTTGCCGTCGACGATGTGTCGCTGGAGATCGCGTCGGGCGAGTTCGTCACCCTTGTCGGCGCCAGCGGTTGCGGCAAGACGACGCTTTTGCGGATTATCGCGGGATTCACCACCGCCGATTCCGGCGAGTTGACCATCAATGGCCGCCATCTCGAAACCCTTCCCCCCAGCAAGCGCGAGATCGGCTTCGTCTTTCAGTCCTACGCGCTGTTTCCGACGCAGACCATCGCCCAGAACATCGGTTTCGCCCTTCGGGTGCGTTCCGGCGCGCGCGCCGAAATCGAAGCGCGCGTGGCCGAGCTTTGCGAACTGACGCGGCTTCGCGGGCTTGAGAACCGTTACCCGCACGAACTGTCGGGCGGCCAGCAGCAGCGCGTGGCGCTGGCCCGCGCGTTAGCGCCCAATCCGAAAATTCTGCTTCTGGATGAGCCGCTGTCGGCGCTGGACGCCAAAATCCGCGCCCACCTGCGGGCCGAGGTTCGCGGCGTCGTCAAGCAATACGGCATCACCACCGTTTATGTCACCCACGATCAGGAAGAAGCGCTTTCCATGTCGGATCGCGTGGCCGTTATGGATCTGGGGCGCATTCGCCAGCTGGGCAACCCGGTTGACGTTTATCTTAAGCCCTCAAGCCGGTTCGTCGCCGATTTTATCGGCACCAGCAACAGTCTTTCGGGGCGGACCAACGGGGATGGTTTGGTTCATGTGGAAGGCCACGACATTGTGGCCCGTGTCCCGGACGGGATGGGTGGTGACGAATGTATTGTCTGCGTGCGGCCCGAGCATGTGTCGCTGGCCCGCGCCAACGGCAGCGCCGACAAGCTGGGCGGACGGTTGACCGATGTGGCGTTCCTCGGCCAGACGGTCCGCGCCACCTTCGAAACCAAAGCGGGCACGCAAATGCTCGCCGATATCTCCAACTACGACTGGCTGGCCGGCGGTCTTGATGTCGGCGAAGATATCGAGTGGTCCATTGCGCCGGACCGGGCCATCGTTTTTGCGCCCGAGGATGCATGAGACGGTTGACGGGGCTCATTAGGCGGTTTCCCGGTTATGTGGCGACCTTTGTTGTTGCCGCCCTTCTCGCCACCTTCATCGCCGTTCCTTTGGGCGCGGTCCTGATCGAAAGCGTCTCGGTCAGCGGCCCCATGTCATTGCCCGAACTGAAGGAAATGACCACGGATGCGCTGGATAAACTTGATCCGGCGGTTCGCGAAAAGTCCATGGCGCGGTGGCTTGGCAAAACCAAGACCGCCCATCGCATCGACGCCGTGGCCGCTGCGCTGGAACTGATTGGCAAACCGGTAGGCTGGGACCGCAAAGGCCCGTATGACTCACAAATCATTTCCGCCGAGAAGGCCGTCGACGGTCTGGGCGCGGTTGCTCGGGCGCGGTTTGATGCTGAGTATCCGGTCGCCCTGGTCATGCTGCACAAGCGCATTCCGCTGGCTTTCAAGTTGAAAAAGAAGATTTCCAAGGATGAGTTTGAGCAACTTCGCACGGGCGCGCATCAGGGCTACGGGCTCGATCACTATTTCAGCGTCATCCTGGATGCGAGGTTACGCAACGCTGCCAAGAACAGTCTGATTCTGGCATTTTTCGCCTGTGTGTTCACCACCTCGATCGCCTACGCCATCGCCTACGGGGTCAATCGTGGCGGCATTCCGTTTCCCAATCTGGTGCGTTACGCGACGCTCATTCCGCTGGTTTCGCCGCCGGTCATCATCGCCACCGCCGCTGTTCTTTTGTTCGGACGGCAAGGGGCGTTCACGCGGGGAATTCTCGACAATGCATTGGGCTGGATCAACGCCGACGACCAAAACCTCTATGGTCTCGGCGGTGTCATCGTGGCGCAGATTCTAAGTTTTCTGCCGCCCGCCTACATCATCATGGACAACGTGCTTTCCAAGCACGACGGACGCGTTGAGGAAGCCGCCAGCAGTTTGGGCGCCCAGCCCTGGCAGGTGTTCTCGCACGTTACCTTGCCGCTGTCCCAACCCGGCATCGTGCGCGCCGCCATTCTTTGCGTTGTGCTGAGCATGACCGATTTCGGCAACCCCATGGTCATCGGCAAGGATATGCCGGTCCTGGCGGGGATCATCTTCGACGAGATCATCGGTTTTCATAACACCGAGATATCGGCGGCCATCGCCATGTGGATCGTCGTGCCCGCCCTGTGCGTTTATTTCCTTGTTGAACGGTTGGGCCATCGCAAGCGCTTCGATACCGGTGGCGTGGCCGCCGGACCGCCGGAATTGCCGGTGCCGCTGGTCACGAAGATCGGGCTAACATCGGTCGCCGTGGCCGTGATTTCACTGATCGTCGTTCTCTACGGCACCGTCGTCATCGGCTCCTTCGTCAAAATCTGGGGGATCGACAACTCGCTGACTGTCGAACATTACATCGGCGGAGAATCGGGCGCTTTCACGTCGGAATGGATTGGCGTGCGGGTGGTGTGGGACAGCTTGAAGGTGGCGCTGATCGCCGCCCCCCTTGGCGGTTTGCTGGCCCTGGCCATCGCCTATATCGTGGAGCGCATCAAACCGGTGGGCGGCAATCTGATCGCGTTTATATCCTTGCTTCCGGCGGTTCTTCCCGGCGTCATTTTCGGTATCGGCTACATCATCGCCTTCAATCTTCCCTTCGGCGTCAAGGAACTGGCGCTGACCGGAACGCTGGGCATCCTGGTCATGAACATCATGTTCGGGAATTTGTTCGTGGGCGTGCTGGCGGGTCGCGCCTCGCTGCAACGCCTCGATTCGGCGGTGGACGAGGCGGCCGAGATATTGGGCGCCTCGCTGCCCCAGCGCTTCTGGCGGATCATCCTGCCCATGATGCGCCGCGCCGCATTGCTGGGTGCGCTCTATGTGTTCGTCGACGGCATGACCACTTTGTCTTCGGTGGTGTTCCTGGTCAGTCCCGCCCACAAGCTGGCCTCGGTCGCCATTTTCGATACGGCGTCCAAGTCCTTCTACGGCATCGCTTGCGCCATGAGTGTCACCATCCTTTTCATTGTGTTTGGCGTGATGGGCCTGATGTGGGCGTTCGAGCGTTACGGCCCGGCCTGGATGCGCATCGATTCAACCGCGCCCACAGCATTACGAGGTGAAATAGGCGAATGAGCGATCTTCGAATTTATACCTGTAACTGGCCCTTGATGCCGGTGATGGACACGCCCGACATGCTGCGGTTCACGGCGCGCGAAGGCTTCGCCGGGATCGAGCTTGAATGCGGGCCGCTTTATTTCTGGCCGACCACGGTGACCGACGACGAGGCCCGCGAACTTCTGCGTATTGCCAGGGGCGAAGGGATTGATCTGTCGGTTCATGCGCCCGATCACATTAATCCGGCCTCGCTGCTGCCCGAGGATCGTGCGCGCGACGCTGAACTGATCAAGCGCCTGATTGATCTGGCGGTGCTTCTTGAAAGTCCGGTCGTGGGCATCCATCCGGGGGTGGCGAACCGGCTTTTCGATCTGGAACGGCGCAAGGCCCCGTTTGACAGCGCCAAGTTCGATCGCGCCGCGATTATGAATGATGCGCGCGAGCTGGCGGTCGAAACCATTGCCGGGTGGGCCGATCTTTGCGCCGCCGCCGGGCTCGTGCTGACGGTCGAAAACGAAGTCCATGTCCGCCATTCCGTGGCTACCGATGCCAAGGTTCTGCGCGAAATGGTTCTGGGGGCCGCGCGGCCCAACCTTAAAGTCAATCTGGACACCGGCCACGCCTATTGCGCCGATGGGCTGGCCGAGGAATTTGACGTGCTCAAGGACCTGATCGTTCATTTCCATATGAACGACGGCGACACGCCGGGCGACAGCCAGCACTTACCTCTCGGTGAGGGCGAGGCCGACTTCGCCTACCTTGCGCCGTTCCTGCAAAACTTCGAAGGCATCGCGGTTTTGGAAATCTATGCGCCCCATCGCCCCATCGAGGCGATTTTGGCCAGCCGAGATTTTCTCTTGCAGGTTACGGCCCAGGTGTGAACAATCGCCGCCTCAGGGGAAACGAAGTCCAAGAGAGGAAAAACAGGTGAGAAACCTAGAGCTTCCCGGTCGTTCACCGGTCCATAGCACGCGCGGAATGGCTGCCACGTCCCATCCGCTGGCGACGATTGCGGCTATCAATATTCTTCAGGCGGGCGGCAACGCCATTGACGCCGCGGTTGCGGCGTGCGCGGCGCAGTGCGTTGTCGAACCGGAATCCACCGGCATTGGCGGCGATTGCTTTTGCCTGATCGCGCCCAAGGGCGGGTCCGAGATTATCGGCTACAATGGTTCGGGCGCGGCCCCTGCGGCGGCCACGCAGGAATGGTTCGCGCGCGCCGGAATTTCCAAGATCGAGCGCAACACGCCGCACGCGGTGACCGTGCCCGGCGCTGTCGAAGCGTGGGCGCGGCTGGTCGCCGATCATGGACGACTGAGCATCGGCGATGTCCTGGAACCGGCCATCCGGCTGGCCAGCGAGGGCTATCCCATTTCGTCGCGCGTTGCGGTGGATTTTGAGGCGGAAGCCGGGCTCCTGGCCAAAGACCCGACGGCGGCACGCATTTTCCTTCCCGGCGGCAAGCCGCCCAAGGTCGGCCAGCTTCACAAGCAGCCTGAGCTGGCCGCGACCATGCAGGCCATCGCCGACAACGGGCCCGAAGCTTTTTATACCGGCCCCGTCGCTGAAGACATCGTCGGTTATCTGAAAAGCCTCGGCGGCCTCCATACCCTGGAAGATTTCGCCGAACACCAGGGCGAATACGTAACCCCCATTTCCACCAATTATCGGGGCTACGACGTTTTCGAAATTCCGCCCAACGGGCAGGGGATCACGGCGCTGATTTTGCTGAACATCCTGTCGGGCTTCGATATGTCGGGCATGGACCCCATGTCGGTCGAGCGCCTGCATATCCAGATCGAAGCGACGCGGCTGGCCTATGCCGACCGCAACGCCTTCGTTGCCGATCCGCGCCACGCGGACGTGCCGGTGGAGTACCTTTTGTCCGCTGATCACGCCGCCGATCTGCGATCCTTGATCAGCATGGACAAGGCCATGGAGAACGTGCCGCGTCCCAAACTGCCGGCCCATCCCGATACGGTTTATCTGTGCGTGGTCGACGAAGAGGGCAACGCGGTCAGCTTCATTAATTCGCTGTACAACGGCTTTGGCAGCGGGCTGTGTGCGCCCATGTCGGGTGTAACGTTGCAAAATCGGGGTTGCGGGTTCGTGCTGGACCCCGATCACCCGAACTGCATCGCGCCCAAGAAGCGCCCGTTCCACACCATCATTCCCGGCATGCTGGCCAAGGACGGAAAAGCGGTTATGCCGTTCGGCGTCATGGGCGGCCCGTACCAGGCTTGCGGCCACGCCCACGTGCTGACCGGGCTGCTCGATTTGGGCCTGGACATGCAGGAGATCATGGATCAGCCGCGCGTCTTCCCCAATGCAGGCGGAATGGTCGAGGTGGAAAGCGGCGTTCCGGCCAAGGCCGTGCACGGGCTTCACGCGCTGGGCCATCGCTCGTGCGCACCCGACAAGCCGCAAGGCGGCAGCCAGGGCATCTGGATCGACCGCGAAGAGGGCGTCCTTACCGGCGGCTCCGATCCCCGCAAGGACGGCTGCGCCATCGGTTATTGACGACGTTCGGCGGGCGGAACGAGTTCGGAATTGGGGGGTAGCGTGATCGCGCCCCCCATTTTGCTGGCCTTGCCGCGATCCATGATTTCCTCGATGCCGTCGACGGCGGCGGTTGCCGCGTATCCGGCGGTCGCTCCCCATTTGCCGTCCAGACTTCCGGCATCGATGGCGTTTTCCTGGGCCGCTTCGCCCATGAGATCGCCGTTCGGGCGTTCCACCCGCCAGACAATTGCGATGCGCTGCTCTTCCTGCTTCGGCGGGTCGGCTGTTACAATCGCGCGAAGGACATAGGCGGCCGCCTCTGCGTTATCGACGGTGGCGACGCCTAGAACCGAAAGGGCGCGGCGCATGGCTGCCGCCAGCGATGTGTTGCCGTCCCCCGGCGCGCCCACGACACCCCGAACGAAAATACCTTCGCGCACCTGCCCCATGGCGCTGGGCGGAAGTTCCGCGTCAACGCCAACCAATCCGGCGATGGCCTTGGCGGGCGGCGCGCCGAGGGCCAGGATCGTGCCGGTGTCGTGTGGCTGCCAATCGGACCATGCCGATTGGATTTCCTGAACGTGGATGCCCGTTTGCTCGCCGCCGGTCTCGCGCAAGGCCCAATGGACAACCATCGTCGCGCGGTTTCCGGTGGCGCCAAAGGCCTCCTCAATGCTTCCTTCAAGAACGAAGCGGCTGGCCGTGTTTTCCCGATGGCTGGCCGTGACCCCATAAGCGCCCAGATTAATGACCACGGCGCGGGCCAGCGCCCGTCCCGCCGGTCCGGGCAAACCGGCCACGGGAAGTACGCGCACGTCGACGGCCAGTTCGGCCAGCGGGTAGGTAATTTTTTGTTGGGCGTGTTCGAACGGTTGCGGCAGTTCGCCACAGGCTGCGGCGAACGTCGCTAGTACGACAAGAAGGATCTTTAACCGACGCATTTGCGCATCATGGCGCAAATCGATCTATTTGCCGAGTACGATTGCCGACAGATTGCGTCCGCTGTCGGGCTCACCGGCCAGCGTCGCCCGGCGATGGCTGAAGAAGAGGTCGGGCGAACGGAAATTATCGATTTGCAGCAACTGGATATCCTTGATGCCGATGGCGGCCAGACGCCGATAGACGTAGGTGGGCAAATCGAAAAGGAAATGACCGTCGCGTCGTGCGGGCGCAAAGAAGGATTCGTTGGCCGCCCCGTCCGCCATGAAGGTTTCCTTGAACTCCGGGCCAACCTCATAAGATCCCATGCGGATGCACGGCCCCATGGCGGCGACGATGCGTTCGGGTCTGGCCCCCAGTTTTGCCATCGCTTCAACGGTGGCTTCGAGCACACCGTCCCTGGCCCCGTGCCAGCCCGCGTGGGCAGCGCCGATGATCTTTGCCTTGGCATCGGCAAACAAAACCGGCGTACAGTCGGCGGTGACGATGCCCAGCGCGATGCCCCGCACGTCGGTGACCAGTCCATCGGCTTCGGGCGCTTCTTCCTGTGTCCATGGGTGGCTTACGGCCACAACGGTGGCCGAATGGACCTGACGGGCGGTAACAAGCGCCCCGGCGGGTTGATCAATGCACGCCATGGCCAAGGCCCGGTTTTGCGCGACGTTATCCGCCGCGTCGTCCGAACCGAACCCGCAGTTGAGCGAATTATACAAGCCGTCGCTGACACCGCCGCGCCGGGTGAAAAAGCCGTGTCGGACGCCGCTTAGGGAATTGATCAAGGATGCCGTAATCATGGGGTCCGTTTATAAAGGGAAAGACCCTAAATATGAAAGGGGTCTTTCAGTCAAAGCCGGGCGGGTTCGGCAGGTCGGAGTTTTGAAGAACAATCGCCTTGAAGAGGGTTCCCATTTGGTTGGGATCGGAAAGCCGCGTGACACCGGCATCAATGATCGCTGCTTGTTTCGGGGTTGCCGAGGCTTTCAGGCTTTGCGCCCGGGCCTGAAGGCCCAGCTGTTGCAGGAATTCGCCCTGTTCCAGCGGGCCGAAGCCGCGTGCACCCGTTTGCGTCCCGGAACGAAGGAAAGCGGCGAAATCCACGTGGGTCGTCAGGTCCGCCTCGCCCGGCGCATCCAGAACGCCTCTATATTGGTGGCTGCGAACGGCTTGAAGGGTCTCTCCGGTTTGGCTGGGCCAATAGCCATAGTCAATAAACAGCGCCGCGCCGCCCCTATCCTTGAGCCTCGCGCCCAACGTATGGGCCATCGACAACGCGGCGGGGGATACCTCGGCTACGCTTCCCGTTGGCGCATCATTCAGACTTTCGTCCAGCAACGCCGGGCGCTCGCTCGGCGGGCTCAACACGAAACGCAGATTGCTTCCGTCCTGCGAAAGCCCGACCAGCCGTTCCGACCAGCCGTCTTGCGTTTTCTGGAACTGGCGGACCGGCAGCACATCCAGAAATTCATTGGCTATCAATAAAACGGGGCCTTCGGGAATGCCGGACAGGTCATCGTGCCAGGCGGCGGGCCGCGCAAGGCCCGCGTTCTCAACGATCGATCGCTGTTGCGACCTTAGCGCCTGATTGGTCTCGATCAAATGAAGGGACACGGCGTCGCAAAAGCCGGGTACGGAGCGCGTGGCGCGCAGGGCGTCGGCCATCAGGGTGCCGCGTCCCGGTCCCGGTTCCACCAGGATTACCGGATCGGGGCAGCCCATGGTCTGCCAGGTGACGGCGCACCAAAGCCCGATCAGTTCGCCAAACACCTGTGAGATTTCGGGCGCGGTGACGTAATCGCCGGCGACACCCAGCGGGTCGCGGTTGGCATAGTAACCGTGACGGGGATGGTTCAGGGCTTCGGCCATGAAATGCGCGACATTGATGGGACCGTGCTGGGCGATCCGGCGCATCATCAATCCGCCCAACGTATTCATGGACTTACGTCCGCGCCTTGGCCCGGAAGATGAACCAAAGGCCAATCGCCAGCATGGGGACGGAAAGCCACTGGCCCATGGTCGTGCCGCCCAAAAGGAAGCCGATATGGGCGTCGGGCTGGCGGAACAATTCAACAAACGCGCGGGCCGCCGAATAGCCGGTCAGGAAAACGCCGATCAGGGTTCCGGGCCGGTTGCGCACGGCAGGCACGCGCCACAACGCAAACAGAACGATGAAAAGAACAATTCCTTCCAGCGACGCCTCGTAAATCTGGCTGGGATGACGGGCTTGTGGTCCGCCGTTGGGAAAAACCATGGCCCACGGAACGTCGGTCGGGCGGCCCCACAACTCGCTGTTGACGAAGTTGGCGATGCGGCCCAGGAAAAGCCCGATGGGGGCGGCGCAGGCCAGCATGTCGCCGAAGGCCAGCGCGCCGATTTTACGGCGGCGCACGAATATGATCCCGGCGATGACGACGCCCAGCAATCCGCCGTGAAACGACATGCCGCCGGTCCACGTCTGAACGATGGCTCCGGGGTGGGCCAGAAAGTAGGCCGGTTGGTAAAATATCGCATAACCGAGCCGACCACCGAGGATGACGCCCAGGGTCGCCCAAACCAGAAAGTCATCGACATCTTGCAGGCTGGCGACCTGCGGCGGCCCGCCCGCCAGCCGTCGCACATACCGCCATGCCAGCACCAGACCGATCACATAGGCCAGTCCGTACCAGCGAATGGCCACGGGCCCGATCTCAAACAGGATCGGGTCGATCAAGGGGAATGGGATGACGAATGTCATGGCGGCGTCTGGTTAACGGTATGGATCAGTTGAATCGAGGAACCCGCGCACGTAGGCGGCCATGCCTTCTTCCAGCGCCGTGAAGGGTTTGTTGAACCCGGCAGCACGCAGGCGTGTCGTGTCGGCCTCGGTGTAGTACTGGTATTTTTCGCGGATATTTTCGGGCATGGGAACGTATTCGATACGGGTGTTCATCCCCGCCGCCTGGAACACCGCGCCCGCCAGATCGGCAAAGCTGCGCGCCTGACCGGTGCCGCAATTGTACAGACCGTTGGTCAGCGGATGATCGAGCAGCCACAGCACCAGATCGACGCAATCGCCGACCCAAACGAAGTCGCGAAGCTGGCCGCCGTCGGCGTAATCGGGATGATG
>Ga0233431_1001793_pt1 | contig 34309 bp, 35 predicted proteins | sample SI_118_April2016_FD_179867 | JGI IMG/M metagenome (GOLD analysis project Ga0233431, IMG submission 179867) | Seawater microbial communities from Saanich Inlet, British Columbia, Canada - SI_118_April2016_200_MG | ecosystem: Environmental > Aquatic > Marine > Inlet | place: Canada: British...
GAGACAACCGCGCCTGCGAGGCTTGCGATCAGCACCGGGCGTCGACCTATGCGATCACTCAGACCACCCCACCAGGTCGCCGAAAAAAGCTGCGCCAGAGAATATGTGGCAAGGACGAGGGTAACGACATAGGGCGCGGCATCGAAATGCTCGGCATAAAACGGCAGCAGCGGAATGATAATTCCGAACCCGAGCAAATCAATGAAGACAATCAAAAACAGGATGAACATGTTTGCTTGGGCTCTTGCGAATTCTGAAAGGCCGGTGGAATTAGAGTGTGGTGATGACCGGCTGAAATTTCTACCGTTGGGTGAGCTTGAATTCGATGCGGCGATTGCGCCGATAGGCGTCCTCGTTGTCTTGCGGATCGATAGGCTGGAATTCACCGAACCCGGTCGCCGCCAGATTGCCGGTCGCGATGCCTTGTTCGATCATGAACTTGACCACGGATATGGCCCGCGCCGTCGACAATTCCCAGTTGGACGGAAACTGTGCCGTGCGAATGGGCCGTTTGTCGGTGTGGCCGTCGATGCGCAGAACCCAATCAATGTCCGAAGGAATCCGCGCGGCAAGATCAAGAAGCGTTTGCGCAAGTTGCTTCAGCTGGGCCGTTCCGGCATTTTGCAACTCAGCTGAACCGCTGGCGAACAGAACTTCCGACTGGAAGACGAAACGGTCGCCGACAATGCGCACACCCTTTTTCTTGCCCAGCAATTCACGCAAGCGGCCAAAGAATTCGGAACGGTAGCGCGAAAGCTCCTGCACCTTTGAAGCGAGCGCCGCGTTCAGCCGTTTGCCCATGGCCGCAATCTGCACCTTTTGCTTGACGGCGAGCAGTTCGGAAGCATCCAGCGCCCGTGCGATCCCGGCGACCTGTTCACGCAAAGCCCGCATCTGGCGATTGAGAAGGGCGACCTGAGCGCGTGCCGAGTCCGAAAGATCTTTTTCCGCCAGCAGCGCCTTGCGCTCTTCATCAAGCTCGGTCTGCGATTTGTCCAGCTTTCCCGACAGGCCGGCGATTTCGGTTTGCAGTTCTGCCTTGAGCGCTTCAAGCGCTTCGACCTGGTGGGCGAGAGTGGCCAGTTTATTGACCTGCACGGCGATTGCGGCCTTGTCGGCCATGATTGTTTTGAAGGCTTCTTCCAGTTCGCGGTTAAGGCGCGTTGCCTCTTCTTCGGCGCTCTCGGCGCGAAAACTGATGCTCTCCAACGCGCTTTGCAGGTCGTCGCGCTGGGCGACGGAGGCCTGGAGTTCGTCTGACAGCTGCGAGACATTCAGCCGAAGGTCAGCCGTTTCGCCGCGCTCCAGCGCCAGCATGTCGGCAAGTTCGCTGACTTGCCCCTGCAGTTTCTCAAGCGCTTCGTCGCGGCCCGACAGCGCCTCGTTCAGAAAGAACTGGGCCAGCACGAATACCATCAACAGGAAGATGACGACCATCAGCAGAGCTGCCAGCCCATCCACGAATCCCGGCCAGATGTTCTGGCTGCGGTCGAAACGGCGAGATAAGGCGGCCATTGTTGGGTTAGCGCTGCGACAGGTCGGACGCGGCCGATGCGGCGGCAACCGTCCGTGCCAGCAGTTTGATTTCACTGCGCAGCTGCTGGATGATTTCTTCGCGTCCCGCGCCAAGCTCCTCAAGCAGACGCGCGACGTAGACATCCAGATTGCGGATATGGGCGCGGGTCGACTCGTCCATCCCGTCGTTCCGTCCGCCGGCCCCTTCTGCCAGCCGCAGCAGGATGGGTTTCATTTCCATCTGGCTTTCCGCCAGCTTCATCATCAGCGTCTGCTCGGTGCGCATATGATCGGAAAGCGTGCCCAGCTTTTCCATCAGGGTTGTCAAATTGGTGTTGGCGAAGTTGCGTTCGTCCTCGCCGCGGGCCAGCGTGCGCTGGAGGTTTTCCAGGCTTTCCGCCGTTTGTTCGAGAAGCGCCTGCACATACGCCGGTACCGAATGATCGCCATCGCCGGGAAGCGCGCCCGAGGACAGCCGCGTCAGGCTGGAAAGCCATTCTTCCAGATCGTTGAAGAAACGGTTCTGGGCCTGACCCGCCTGAAGGTCCAGAAAGCCGAGAACCAGCGATCCGGCCAGACCGAAGAGCGACGAACTGAATGCCGTTCCCATGCCCGACAACGGGGCCTCCAGACCACGCTTCAAATCGTCGAACACGCCTGCCAGATTGCCGCCTGCGGCGGACAGCCCACCAATGACGTCGCTGATGGACGCGATTGTCTCAAGAAGGCCCCAAAACGTCCCCAGAAGGCCCAAGAAAATGAGAAGACCGACGGTGTAACGCGAAATATCGCGGCTTTCATCCAAACGCGAGGCGATACCGTCCAGAAGCGAGCGCATGGCCAGGGCCGAAAGGCTGAGCTTGTCACTGCGCTCGCCCAGCATGGTCGCCATGGGGGCCAGCAGTTTCGGATCCTTGGTTTGGGAATGACCCTTGATGTCACCACGGAAACTGTCGATCCACGCGACCTCGGGATAAAGCCTGACCACCTGACGGAAGTTATAGATGATGCCCAGAAGCAACACGCCCAGGATCAGCCCGTTGAGCGGCGCGTTGGCCATAAAGGCGGTTTGCAGGGGGCCGAAAAGAACCCCACAAACGACGATTACCGCCAAAAGAAAGAGGCTCATGCGGGTCAGAAATAGGCGAGGCCGGTTCATGGCAGGGCGGCTTTCAAGAAACTAGAATTCACTCGTTTGTCATCGTTCAACAACATTGATGTCGACCCGGTTGACCGGTTTTTCGTCCGTCCGGTCGCCGAGCGCGCGGACATCGATTCGCGTGCTGCGAAGCCCGCTTTCGATCAGGAAAGATCGAACCGACAGCGCGCGGGACAACGAAAGGCGGCGCGCCTTGCTTGACGACAACGATTCGCCTCCTGCGTAGGCGAGAAGCTGCAGCCGCAAGTTCGAATCATCAATTACATTGTCCACAAGTCCCTTAAGAATGTCCCGGGACGCTGTAGGAAGTTTGGATACGCCTGCATCGAAGATGATTTTCGTTGCGGTGCCGACTTCGGCCTTGCTTCCGTCGGCCTTCTTTTCCGCAGCCGGAGTCAAGGCCGCGACTTTCGCGGGCTCCGGCGCGGGTTTGGCGGCCTCTGGCGGTGGTGGGGGAGCCGGCGGGGCGACCGCAGGCTCGGGCGGCGGGGCATCTGCCTGCTTGGCGGCCATCTGCGGAACTGCCGGTTTTGCCGGTTTCACAGGCTCAGGCTTGGCCGGAGGGGCCGCCGCGGGCTTTGCCATGGGCTTCACAGCAGGTTTTTCGGGCGTAGCCGATTTCTCGGGCGAGGGCTCCGGAAGGGTTTTTCCGGGAATGTCCATGTTCGACACGGGAGGCGTGGCCGGGGGAACGACGGCGTTGGTGGTTGGAGCCCGCAAAACGACGCGGTTCTTATCAGTCGCCGGAATTGGCGCTCCGCCACCTTTGGGCGTCACGTGCAATCTGGAAACCGGCGAGGCCGGTCCCGGAATGACCAGGGTTCCGGAATAACCGGCACCGGGCGCGAACGATTTTGACGCAGCCGCGGAACTGCTTGCGTCAAGGACGCTCAAATCAACGGTTACATAGGGATTATCGCTGGCGTAGCCCCCGGATGATTGCGCAACGGCGTCGGACACCGACAAGGTTTGCGCACCCAGAAACACGGAAAATACGGCGAATGGCCCCCAACCGAAAATAGGCGGGATGGCACGATGGAAAATGGGTCTTTTGTTCATGGCGCTACTGTTTCCCCCAGACGAACGGGCAGCCCAAATGCGATCCAACAGCAATTCCCCTCACTGTTCGATCAAAATATGCGCGTTCACCATAGCCAACGGCCACGCGCCGCACAACCGGTTCGTTTTGTTGAGAGACGTTTGAGTTTGGCGAAAATCAATCCCGCGCTTTGGTCGATTTGCGCAGGATGTCGCCAAGCGGCCCGTGCATATCGGGCGTTGCGGCAAGTACGTTGTTTTTGGTCAGGAATTTCCGGCCGCCGTCAATTTCGGTCACGAACCCACCGGCCTCGCGCACCAGAACCGCCCCGGCGGCGATATCCCAAATGCTGATACCGGTTTCCCAATATCCTTCAAAGCGCCCGGCGGCGACATAGGCCATGTCCAGCGCTGCCGCGCCAAACCGGCGCACGCCCGCGCATTCGCCCATAACGGCCGCCAGTTGACGGCCAAACGGTTCGTGATTTTCGGTTCCCTTGAAGGGAATGCCGGTGGCGAACAGGGAATCGTCCAGACTTGATCTTGCGGAAACCCGCAGCCGCTTTCCGTTCAAATGCGCGCCCTGGCCTTTTTCGGCCCAGAACATCTGGTCGCCGACGGGTTCATAGACAACGCCTGCCAGAATGTCGCGGTCGCGCTCAAGGGCGATGGAAATGGCGAAATGCGGAATGCCGTGCAGGAAATTGGTGGTTCCGTCCAGCGGGTCGATAATCCACCGGTTGGAATTATCCTTCCCTTCGACGACCCCCGATTCTTCCATGACGAAGCCGAAATCGGGGCGCGCCCGGTGCAACTCGGCATACAGGGTTTGTTCGGCCTTTTTGTCGGCGGTGGATACGAAGTCGGCGGGACCTTTGCGCGAAACCTGAAGGTTTTCGACTTCGCCGAAGTCGCGAACCAGGTTGCGCGCCGCTTTCTGGGCGGCGGCGACCATGACGTTTATCAAAGCGGAACGAACAGCCATCTTTTTTGATTAATCCTTTGCGCGTTCCACGTAGGTGCGGTCCTGCGTGTTGACGACGATACGGGTCCCCGCTTCGATGTGCGGCGGCACCAGAACGCGTACGCCGTTATCGAGAACCGCCGGTTTGTAAGACGAAGACGCCGTTTGTCCCTTGACCACGGCATCGGCCTCGACCACTTCGAACACGGCATGATCGGGCAGCGCCACGCCCAGAGGCTCGCCTTCGTAAGATTCGATCATGACTCCCATGCCTTCCTGCAGGAACGGGATCTGTTCTTCGCCCACATCCTCGCCGGCGATGGAAATCTGATCATACGTCTCGTCGTCCATGAACGTGTACATGTCGTCGGCGGCGAACAGGAATTGGAATTTTTTTTGCTCCAGACGCACCCGCTCGACGGATTCCGATGAACGGAAGCGTTCGTTCAGCTTGGATCCGATGCGGATATCCTTGAGTTCTACCTGAAGATAGGCGCCGCCCTTGCCGGGCTGGGTGTGTTGGATTTTCACGGCCCGCCACAGGCGGCCCTGATGTTCGATAACCATTCCTGGACGGATGGTGTTTCCATTAATTTTCATGGTTCTAACCGTACGTTTGGGTGACGGGATTAAATTGCGGCGCGGAACCTACCAGCTTGCGGGATCGGACGCAACGCCAAGGGTTATTCCGCTCCAGCGATTCTGCGGTTAAATGCCGCGACCGCGTCCGCCGGGCCGTCAGTGTGGTTCCAGATGCCGCCGACGATGGCCAGGAAGTCGGCTCCGGCTTGGATTAGCGGCAGGCAGTTGTCGATGGTGATGCCGCCGATGGCGACGCAGGGGACGGTGGTTATTTCGCTCCACCATTCGAGGATTTCAGGCGACGCCTGGGCTTTGGGGTTCTTGGTTTCGGTCGGATAGAACGCGCCGAAGGCCACGTAGTCGGCGTCCTTTTCGCCCGCTTCCATGGCCAGATGGCGCGAATCGTGGCAGGTGACGCCGACGATGGCGTTCGGGCCGACAGCGGCGCGCGCTTGCTGATAGGACGCATCTTCCTGCCCCACATGAACGCCGTCGCAGCCCATTTCGGCAGCCAGATCGGGGCGGTCGTTCATCAGCACGGCGACATCGCGTGACTGGGCGATGGGAAGAATGGCTTCGGTGGCACGGCGGATTTCATCGTCGTCGATGTCTTTGAGGCGAATTTGCAGGCAGGCCACGTCGCCGCCATCCAGGGCTGAGGCGAGCGTAGTGGAAAACGGCGCAATTTCAATGCGCGGCGGCGTAATCAGATACAGGCGGCAGTTTTGTGTGCTCATGGTTTTTATCCGTACCACAAAAAAACCAAGGGCGGGACCCGAAAGCCCCGCCCAAAGTCGGATCGTCTTGACCGCGTTTGCCTTATTTGGCGTTGGCCATGGCAACCGTGGTGTCGGGCATACGGTTGGAGAAGCCCCATTCGTTGTCGTACCAGGAGACGACGCGTACGAGGTTGCCGTCGACGACCTGGGTCTGGGTCAGATCGAAGATCGAGCTGTGCGGGTTGTGGTTGAAGTCAATGGAAACCAGCGGCGCGTCAATGGCGAGCATAACGCCCTTGAGGTTGGTCGCTGCGGCTTGCGAAATGGCGGCGTTGATTTCTTCCTTCGTCGTGCTCTTCTTGGCGATGAAGGTCAGATCGACGACCGAGACGTTCGGGGTCGGCACACGGATGGCCGAGCCGTCCAGCTTGCCAGCCAGTTCGGGAAGAACCAGGCCGACGGCGCGCGCGGCACCGGTCGAGGTCGGGATCATGGAAAGCGCACCGGCACGGGCCCGGCGCAGATCGCCGTGCAGGGTGTCCAGAACCGGCTGATCGCCCGTGTAGGCATGGATCGTGGTCATGTAACCCTTTTCGATGCCGACGAGGTTGTTGATGACATAGGCCATCGGGGCCAGGCAGTTGGTCGTGCAAGAAGCGTTGGAGACGACCGTGTCGGAGGCTTTCAGCACGTCGTGGTTGACGCCGTAAACGACGGTCGCGTCGGCGCCGGCGGACGGAGCCGAAACCAGAACCTTCTTCGCGCCGGCTTCAAGATGGACCGTCGCTTTTTCCTTGGCGGTGAAGATACCGGTGCATTCCCAGACGATATCAACGCCCAGATCTTTCCATGGCAGCTTGGTCGGGTCGCGTTCGGCGGTGACCTGGATCGGGCCGCGGCCAACGTTCATTTTGTCGCCTTCGACCGTTACGTCGGGGCCAAAAACGCCATGGACCGAATCGTACTTGAGAAGATGAGCATTGGCTTCAACCGAACCCAAATCGTTGACGCCAACGATTTCGACGTCGTCACGGCCCTGTTCAATAAGGGCGCGCATGGTCAAACGTCCGATGCGGCCAAAGCCGTTAATTGCAACACGTACTGCCATTATATTCTCCATTTTTCTTAGACGGTTTAAGCACCAATCCGGGACCGAAACGCCATGGGAAGGCGCAACGCCCTTCCGGCGACTTCAATCGATCAATGCCCTTGGGGCTATCGCTGCAAGAATTTTCGGCGCGCAACATCAACCTATTGCCCGCCTCAGTCAATGGCTTTTTTTAGCACCAATCGGCGGTTGACGTTGTTGCGGGGCGGCGCCTATTCTTTCTCTCGGCCACTAGGGAATCACACCCCGTGAACAACACCACCATACCCACGCCGTCGCGCATCGATAAAGCGCGTGATCGACTGGAAAACGCTGTCGCGAAAGTTGAGGCCGCACTGGAAGAACGTGCGGCGTCTCCGACTACAGATATTGGTGCCGAGGAAACGCGCGCCGAGAACGAAGAGTTGAGGGCGGCGAACCTGAAGGTGTCGCAACGGCTGGACGACGTTATCGACCGCTTGAAAACCGTTTTGGAGGAATAGGCCCTTGGCGCAGGTTTCACTCACCATCAACGAGCGCCGCTATCAGATCGCTTGTGAAGACGGGCAGGAAGCCCACCTGTCACGCCTTGCGGCTTATGTGGACCGGCGTATCGGTGAATTGGTCGCCTCGGTCGGTCAGGTCGGGGATGCGCAGCTTTTGGTCATGGTCAGTCTTTTGATCGCTGACGAGTTGTCCGACGCTTACGGCGAAAGCGAAACATTGCGTGCGGCGGATCAGGGTGCTGCGGCGCGCTTTGAGGCCGAGGAAACCCTTGGCTCGGGCATGGACGCCCTGGCAAATCGTATCGAGGATGTTGCGGCCAAGCTGAAAGAAGCCTAAATACCCTGTTGGGCGGATGCTGCGTGGTGCGTCAGGTCACTTAATCCCTGGGGCTACTTCGATTCTCTAGGGAGCTGTCCCTGCCAGACTCGTGGGTTTGGTATACGGTGCCCACCTGCGTTAGCAGGCCACAGAGGATTTCATCGACCAACGGCCGACGCGGCTCCGTCTTTATTTCAATCGGTTTTCCCCCATGCCTTTTGCCAGAGAAAAAGCGCGTCTCCGAAAAGCCATGCGGGTTCGCCGGGCAGCGTTCGTGGGCGGGCGGGATGATGCCGAACGGATTGTGGCCAATTTCATAGCCGTGGCGGAAACTCTGGGTATATCGCGGGAAACGGTGGTTGCAGGTTATTGGCCCATTGGCGGCGAGGCCGATGTGCGACCGCTCTTGGCGAAATTGTCGGATATGGGGGCAACATGCGTGCTGCCGGTCATCGAGGGGAGCGCTCAGGCGCTGCGTTTTCGTGAATGGCGACCGGGCGATCAACTGGGAGACGCACCGCTGGGAACCCGCCAACCAACCGCCGACAAACCTTGGGGCATACCCGATGTCGTTCTGGTTCCGCTTTTGGCGTTCGATGCGCGGGGCTATCGTCTGGGACAGGGGGGCGGCTATTATGACCGCACCTTGACAGGATTGAGTGCCTTCTCCGTTGGCATCGCCTATTCGTGCCAGCAGGTGAGCGAGGTGCCGCGGGATGCACATGACAGGCGGCTCGACTGGATCGTGACGGAACAAGCGCTAATCGAGGCAAAAGAAGAATGAGAATCATCTATTTGGGGGACATCGTCGGTAAGTCTGGGCGAACGGTCGTGCTAAACGAAATGGCGCGATTACGGCATGAACTGGCGGCCGACTTCGTTATCGTAAACGGCGAAAACGCGGCCCACGGTTTTGGCATTACCCGCAAGATTTTTCAATCGCTTCTTGACGCCGGGGCTGACGTGGTCGTGACCGGCAACCATGCATGGGATCAGCGCGAGACCGCTGACTTCATCGACGACGAGCCGCGCCTTCTGCGCCCCATTAACTTCCCGCCGCACACGCCGGGGCGCGGACATGGCGTCTTTGATCTGGCCGACGGACGAAAGGTGTTGGTGGCTCAGGCGCAGGGACGCCTTTTCATGAACCCGATGGATGATCCCTTCCGCACCATGGATCTGGTCGTTCGCAATCATGCGCTGGGCAACGGTGTCGACGCGGCATTCGTTGATATTCACGCCGAGGCGAGCAGCGAAAAGATGGGCATGGGGCATTTTCTGGACGGAAGGGTTTCCGCCGTCGTCGGCAGCCATACCCATGTGCCGACCGCCGACGCGCAAATTCTACCCGGCGGCACCGCCTTTCTGACCGACATCGGCATGTGCGGCGATTACGATTCGATCATCGGCATGCAAAAGGAAGCGGCGCTGGCGAGGTTTACGGAGGTAACACCCACCGAACGCCTGCAGCCGGCCACCGGTGAGGCGACCCTTTGCGGCGTTCTCCTGGAAACCGACGACGACACGGGGCTGGCTGTGTCGTTCGAACCCATTCGCATTGGCGGACGCCTGCGGACGATCTTGCCAAAAACGTCCGCTGCGCCGGAAAAATAGCTGCATTGGCGACAAATGCGTCAATTTCGTTGCCTCCTGCCAAATTCCTGCCATATTGCTCTGATAGCTCAAATGCGCGGTGTCCGTGCGCTTCACCCACTATATATGGTAAAAGCATCCGGATTCGTCGGAAGATAAGGGATTACTCTAAGTATGGCCGGCCACTCTCAGTTTAAGAACATCATGTATCGCAAGGGCGCGCAGGATGCCAAACGCGCCAAAGTCTTCACCAAATTGATCCGCGAACTCACCGTTGCGGCGAAAACGGGCTTGCCCGACCCCGAAATGAACCCACGCCTTCGTTCGGCAATTCAGGCGTCCAAGGCGGCCAATATGCCGAAAGACACCATGGAACGCGCCATCAAGCGCGGCGCGGGCGGCGAAGACGATTCCAATTTCGAGGAAGTCCGCTACGAGGGCTTCGGCCCCGGTGGCGTCGGCATGATCGTCGAGGCGCTGACCGACAACCGTAATCGCACGGCCTCCGAGGTTCGGGCGGCGTTCAGCAAGCACGGCGGGAACCTGGGCGAGACCGGCAGCGTCTCCTTCGGCTTCGAGCATATCGGAATGATTGAATACAAAGCCGATGCCGCCAGCGCCGACGAGATGTTCGAGGCGGCACTGGAAGCGGGCGCGGCGGATGTCGAATCGGGCGAGGCAGGCCATGTAATTAGCTGTGCCACCGACGATCTGAGCATTGTTCGCGACGCTCTTGAAAGCCAGTTCGGCACACCCGAAGCGGCGCGGCTGGACTGGAAGGCCATGAACACCATTCCCGTCGACGAACACGCCGCCTCGACCTTGTTCAAACTGCTGAACGTGCTGGAAGACAGTGACGACGTGCAGCGTGTTACGTCAAATTTTGATGTGTCCGAAGAGGTAATGGAGCGCCTTAGTGCGCTGTAGCAGATAGGAAACTTGCTGTTGGAACGGTTGCGACTGTTGGGAATTGACCCCGGGCTTCGTTTCACCGGTTGGGGTGTGATCGACGTCTGGGACAATCGCCTGAAATTCGTGGCCGACGGGGTGATTGCGACCGATAGCAAAGCGGCTTTGGCGGATCGCCTTTCCCAGCTTTATTCGGGGCTCGGCGAGGTCATCGGCCAATTCAAGCCGGACGAAGCCGCCGTTGAGGAGACGTTCGTCAACAAAAATGCGGTTTCGACGCTCAAGCTCGGCCAGGCGCGCGGCGTGTCGCTTCTGGCCCCGGCGCGCGCCGGTGTCGCGGTTGCCGAATACACACCGAATCTGGTCAAAAAGACGGTCGTCGGGACCGGCCATGCCACCAAGGAACAAATACAGATGATGGTTCGTACGCTGCTTCCGGGAAGCACCTTCAAGCAGGCCGATGCGGCGGATGCCCTGGCCGTGGCCATCTGTCACGCCCATCACCGCGAGAGCGCCATGCGCATTGCGCAAGCGACCCGTTCGGTGGGGGTGGGGCAATGATCGCCAAACTGACCGGACGCATTGACACGCTGGGCGAGGATTACGCCATCATCGACGTTTCCGGCGTCGGCTATCTGGTTTTTTGTTCGGGGCGCACTCTGGGCCGCCTGACCGAGGGCGAGCACGCCAGCATCGTCATCGAAACCCATGTTCGCGAGGATCACATCCATCTTTACGGCTTCATGGAAGAGGCCGAACGCGACTGGTTCAAACTTCTGACTACCGTTCAGGGTGTCGGCGCGAAAGTTGGGTTGGCAATTCTGTCGGCTTTGGACGCGGAGGAACTTTTGCACGCCATCGCGGCCGGGGACCGGACCACGTTGTCGCGCCCCTCCGGCGTCGGCCCCAAACTCGCCGCGCGCATCGCCAGCGAATTGAAAGACAAGGTCGGTGGGTTGGCGCTGGGCTCGGTGGGCTTCGCACCCGTTTCCGGCGTCGGCGCCGGCAGCAATACGGCGGACGCAGTTTCGGCGCTGGTCAATCTTGGCTACGGCGCGTCAGATGCGCTTCGCGCAGTTTCCCATGTGGCTGGAAGTTTGGGCGAGGGGGCCGATCTGGAGGCTTTAATCCGGGGCGGGCTGGCTGAGTTAGCTCCCAGGGAGCACGCGTCATGAGCGAAGAAAACCGCATGGTCGCGCCCGAGCAAACAGAAGCCGATGTCGTGGATACCGGCTTGCGCCCAACCAGTCTGGACGATTTCGTCGGCCAGCGGCAAACCTGCGACAATTTGCGGGTCTTCATTCTGGCCGCAAAAAATCGCGGCGAGGCGCTGGATCATGTGCTGCTTTATGGTCCTCCGGGGCTGGGCAAGACCACGCTGGCCCAGATTGTCGCCCGTGAACTGGGGGTGGGATTCCGCGCCACATCCGGACCGGTGGTGGCCAAGGCCGGTGATCTGGCGGCCATTCTGACCAACCTGCAGCCCAACGACGTCTTGTTTATCGACGAAATTCACCGCCTGAGCCCGGCGGTCGAGGAAATCCTGTACCCGGCCATGGAAGACCGGCAACTCGATCTTATCATCGGCGAAGGACCTGCCGCACGTTCGGTTCGCATCGACCTTCCGCCATTTACCCTGATCGGCGCGACCACACGTTCCGGCCTGATTACAACGCCGTTGCGCGAACGCTTCGGCATTCCGTTGCGGGTCGTCTTCTATACGGTCGAGGAACTGGAATTCATCGTCAGCCGGGGCGCGCGACTTTTGGACATGGGCCTGACCAAAGACGGAGCCGTCGAGATAGCCCGGCGTTCGCGCGGCACGCCACGGGTGGCCGGGCGGCTTTTACGGCGGGTTCGCGATTTCGCGGCCATCGACGGGGCGGACGCCATTGACGCGGCGGCTGCCGACGCCGCGCTGAACCGCCTGGAAGTGGATGGCATGGGGCTGGACGCCATGGACCGAAGGTATTTGCGTTGTATCGCCGACAACTACGGCGGCGGGCCGGTCGGTGTGGAAACCATGGCAGCCGCCTTATCCGAACAGCGCGATACCATTGAAGAAGTGATTGAGCCCTATCTGATCCAACAGGGCCTGCTAATGCGGACCCCGCGTGGCCGCGCATTGGCCGCGCAGGCATACAAGCACATGGGACTGAACCCGCCCCCGCAAAGCGCCCAGATGGAACTGATCACGGCGGCGGAGACAAGTGATGACTGACGCCGCAGGACAGGTGCGCGACGGCGCGCACATTTTCCCGGTTCGGGTCTACTATGAAGACACCGATGCGGGGGGCGTGGTCTATCACGCCAACTATCTGAAGTTCGCCGAGCGCGCACGTACCGATTTGTTAAGGTTTCTGGGCGTAGAACAATCGCGACTTGCTGCGGACGATGCCGTGGTTTTCGCCGTGCGCCGGTGTGTCGTGGACTTTTTTAAACCGGCGCGGCTGGATGACGATCTTGAAGTCCACTCGCGGATTACCGGGCTGAAGGGGGCGTCGCTTGAGGCCGAGCAGAGCGTGCGGCGCGGCGCCGACGAACTGGTGCGGCTCGATGTTCTTGTGGCTTGCGTGAAACGATCCCGGCCTGTGCGCATTCCGGCCGTTATCACGTCGGCGCTGCAAACTCATTTTTTCGAGAATTAGTGGGACCGAAACATGGAAAACACAGTGATTGATGCGGTTGCGTTGGGCGGGTCCGTCGCCGAACTGGATTTCTCGGTTTGGGGCCTGTTTTTGCGCGCCGATATCGTCGTCAAGGTGGTGATCATTGGCCTGTTGGTGGCCTCGATCTGGTGCTGGGCTATCATTTTCGAGAAGTATTTCGGTCTGAGACGACTGAACAAAAGGGCCGGCGATTTTGAAAATGCGTTCTGGTCCGGTGGTTCGCTCGATACCCTGTACGACAATGTCGGCAACTATCCGCAAGATCCCATGTCGGCGGTGTTCCTCGCGGCCATGAAGGAATGGCGCAGGGCCCTGGCCAAGGGCATGGACGGGTCCGATACCAGCCGCATCGGTCTGGGCGACCGCATCGATCGGGTCATGCAGATTACGGTAACCCGCGAAATGGACCGGGCCGAACGCTATATGACGTTTCTTGCCTCCACCGGATCGACCGCGCCCTTCATCGGGCTGTTCGGCACCGTCTGGGGGATCATGAACAGCTTCCAGTCCATCGCGCTTTCCAAAAACACCAGCCTCGTCGTCGTCGCGCCGGGTATTGCGGAGGCCCTGTTTGCAACTGCACTTGGGCTTTTGGCGGCCATTCCCGCCGTTGTCGCCTACAACAAGCTGTCAAAAGAGCTGGACCGGTACGCCGGACGCCTGGACAGCTTCGCCGGGGAATTCGCGGCCATCGTTTCGCGCCAGATGGAAGGGGGCGAATAGATGTCGTTTACCACACAGCGCAGCGGTCTGCGCCGGTTGGGGGGGCGCGAAAAGTCACGCCCCATGGCCGATATCAACGTGACGCCGATGGTCGATGTCATGTTGGTGCTGCTGGTAATTTTCATGGTGACCGCACCTTTGCTGACGGTGGGGGTGCAGGTTGATCTGCCGAAAACCAGCGCCGACGCTTTGCCCGGTCAGGACGAGCCGCTGGCCGTGACGGTCAACGCCGAAGGAGAGATTTTCCTTCAGGACACGCAGGTCAATCTTGAAAATCTGGCGCCGCGTCTGATCGCCATCACTAATAACAACCCCGAGGCTCGCATATTCGTACGCGGTGACAAGGGCGTCGTTTACGGGCGCATCATGCAGGTGATGGGAACCGTGAATGCGGCGGGGTTTTCCAAGGTCGCCCTGGTGACCGAACGAATGCCCGCGTCTACGCCGGCGCCGGGAAAAGCGCCGGAAAAGGCGAAAAACAGCGAGGCTAAACCGAAGTAATGCAACGGAGTATCACCTATTCGTGCGTTCTGCACGTCGCCGTCGTCGCGGTGGCGTACTACGGGCTGCCCGAATTGCGCGCGCCGGCACCGCTGCAGGATACTCCGATTATGGTCGAAATCGTTACGGTGGCCGAGGAAACCAACGCGCCCGCGCCGTTGCCGGAACCAGAGCCGTTGCCGGAACCAGAGCCCGAACCCGAGCCCAAACCCGAGCCCGAGCCACCGGCACCCGAGCCCGAACCGGAGCCCGCGCCGCCTCCGCCGCCCGAGCCGGAACCGGAACCCGCTCCGCCGCCGCCCGAACCCGAGCCCGAGCCGGAACCCGTCGCCGTTCCGCCGCCGCCGCAGCCGGAGCCCAAGCCCAAGCCCAAGCCGGAACCCAAGCCCAAGCCGAAACCGAAACCTCCGGAGAAACTGGCCAAGGTCAAGCCCAAGCGCAAGCCGAAGCCGCCCGATCCGTTCGCCTCGGTGCTTAAAACGGTCGAGGAACTGAAGAAGAAGCCGCGTCCGGTGAAAAAGGTCGAGAAGAAGCCGGAGAAGGAAAAGGAAAGTTTCGAGAGCCAGATCGCCAAGGCGTTCAGTACGCCGCGCCGCGCCTATAATCCCATGCAGCCGCTGACCATCAGCGAACTGGACATGGTGCGCAGGCAATTGGCGAAGTGCTGGAACCTTCCGGCTGGAGCCAAGGACGCAGGCAGTCTGGAAATCGAAATCCATACGGTTATGAACCAGGACGGAACCGTGCGCGAGGCCCGCATTTCCAATCAGGCCCGCATGCACGGCGATCCGTTCTACCGAGCCATGGCTGAAAGCGCGTTGCGCGCGGTGTTGAACCCGCGCTGCAGCCCCTTGAAGCTGCCGCCGGAGAAATATGACGAATGGCAGGTTATGAATTTGGTGTTCAATCCCAAGGAGATGTTTGGGACATGATGTTAAAAAGGCAAAGAGTCAGTGTTGTTTGCGGCTTAATTGGTGTTTTGGCCGTGTGTGCCGCGACCGTTGCGCGGGCGGATCTTCGGGTCGACATCACGCGCGGCACGGTTGAGGCCATGCCCATTGCTGTGACCGATTTCGTCGGGACGACCGACGCCGAAGCGCAGTTCGGCCGGGATGTCGCAGCCGTGATTTCGGGCGATTTGGAGCGCACGGGATTGTTCAGGCCACTGGACAGCAAAGCGTTTATCCAGGACGCGGCGGCGGTAAACGTATTGCCGCGATTCGGCGACTGGCGGGTGATCAACGCCCAGGCGCTGATTAACGGAAAGGCCGAAATGATCGGTGACGGCCGTCTGAAAATGGAATTTCGGCTTTGGGATGTCTTCGCCGAACAGCAAATGGTCGGACGCGCCTATACGACGGTTCCGGGCAACTGGCGGCGGGTCGCGCACATTATCGCCGACGCCATCTATCAGAGAATTACCGGCGAGGCCGGGTATTTCGATACCCAGATCGTCTATATTTCCGAGAACGGCCCGCCGAATCGTCGCATAAAACGGCTGGCCATCATGGATCAGGACGGCGCCAACCATCAGTTTTTGACCGAGGGCAATGAACTGGTGCTGACGCCCAGGTTCTCGCCGAGCCGTCGGGAGATCACCTTTTTGTCCTACTACCGCAGAACTCCGCGGGTCTACATCTTCAATCTGGATACGGGCCGCCAGGAAATATTGGGAGATTTTCCCGGTATGACGTTCGCACCGCGATTTTCGCCGGACGGCAAGATGGTGATCATGAGCATGGCCGAGGACGGCAACTCGGACATCTACACCATGAACATGGGAACCCATGTCCGCAAACGCCTGACCAAGCATTCCGCCATTGATACATCGCCCAGCTTTTCGCCCGACGGCAAGCAAGTTGTTTTCAATTCTGATCGCGGCGGTTCGCAGCAGATTTATATCATGGATGCCAGCGGGCGCAGCGTGAAGCGCATCAGCTACGGCAAGGGCCGCTATGCAACCCCGGTGTGGTCGCCGCGTGGTGATTTGATTGCGTTTACGAAAATGCGGGCGGGAAGGTTCTTTATCGGAGTCATGGGGGCGGATGGCTCGGGCGAAAGATTGCTGACCGAAGCGTTTCTCGTGGAAGCGCCGACATGGGCGCCCAACGGTCGGGTTCTGATGTTCTTCCGTGAGGAACCGTCGGGCAAGGACAAGAAGGGAACGCGTTCGCGATTGTATTCAATCGACCTTACCGGAGACAACGAACGAGAGGTGGTAACGCCGCTTGATGCATCCGATCCTGCGTGGTCCCCCTTGATTCCGTGACAAGCCCGGCATATTCTCCAACGTATTGTGGGTTTTGGCGGAATTTTTTTTCGGGATTAACCTTTACTTAAGCACGACACCGGCATACACCCGCAGAAGGAATTAGTTTTTTGCGTCCACTGATTGCTGTGGTGCTTTCGCCAGTCGAATACTCCTAAAAGGGGGACTTTTATATGCGCTTTAAAATATTGGCCTTATTTGCCGCTGCGGCTCTCATCGCCGGTTGCGAAACCGCTCCTGATGAAAAAGCCGCTGCCGGCGGTTCCGGGGGCGCTCAGGCGTCCGTCGCCGCGAAGCCGATGCCGGCTGCTCCGGCCCAGCGGGTCGGACCTGCGGCGGGATCGAACGAAGACTTCGTCGTCAACGTTGGCGACCGTGTTTTCTTCGGGTATGACAAATTTGAAATTTCCGCCGACGCGCAGGCCGTGCTGAAGAAACAGGCCGCGTGGTTGCAGAAATATCCGAAAGCCGACATCATCGTTCAGGGTCACTGCGATGAACGCGGCACCCGCGAATACAACCTGGCGCTCGGCGAACGCCGCGCCAACGCGGTTAAGGATTACCTTTCGGCCCTTGGCATTGCTCGCACCCGCGTGCGGACGGTTTCCTTCGGTAAGGAACGTCCCGTGGCGCTTGGCCATGACGAGGCCGCTTGGGCGCAAAATCGCCGCGGCGTGACAACGCTTCAAGGTATTCCGGGAAGCTGATCCGCACGCCCCAACAAAGGGCGGTAGTTTGGCAGGCGCTTACCCGACCGGAGGATCCGGCGCGGGTAAGCGCCTCATTTTTGCCTAAAACACCGGGCATGATCCGCTCTGATTGATGATTTGAGGAAACGGTTGCGGCCTCATAAACGGCCGGCCGAGGGAGTGGATAATGACGATTTGTTCCAGGTGGATGTTGGGTATCGCGGCAATTGGGGTGGCGATTTCATTGTCCGTGCCGCCTGCCTTTTCTCAAAGCTCGGACCTAAAGCAGCTAACCGACAGGCTCCAGCGGCTGGAACGGGATATCCGCACCCTGAATGTCCAGATTTCTCGTGGCGGTGGCGCGACTGCATCCGGCGCGGGCGGGTCCGCGCCGGCGCCAGGTGTTCAGCCGGACACATCGCAATCGGTCGCTCGCATGGAATTGCGCCTGACCGCTCTTGAAAGCGAGTTGCGGTCGGCGACGGGCCGGGCCGAGGAAGTCACCCACCTGTTGGATCAAATGAGCCAGCGTCTCGACAAACTGATCGGCGACGTGGATTACCGTCTGGGGGTTATTGAAAAGAATCAGGCCGCCGGCATCGCTCCGGCGCAAACCGGTACGCCCAATGTTGCCACCGTTCCGGCTCCGCCGCCGGTGGATCGCGCGTCGAACGGAGCGTTTGCATCGGCCCCGGGCGTGTTGGGGACGATCTCGCGCGAGGATATGGAGAAAATAGAGAAGCAAAGCGCTGCCCAGGCCCAGGCGTCCGCTCAAGGGCAAGCGCCCGCTCAGACCGGAGCCGAGGCTCCCGCTTCGGCCCCCGCTCCCGCAAGGGTTTCCAACGCCGCAGCGGCGGTGACGCCCGCACCCGCGCAACAAGCTGCGGCGGCTCCCGGCGTTCTTCCGGAAGGCTCGCCAAAGGATCAATACATTTATGCGTTCGGCCTTTTGCGCAAGGCGCAGTATGACGATGCGGAATTGGCTCTCGGCGCGTTTCTCGAGACCCACGCGGACCATGAACTGGCCCCCAACGCCCGATATTGGCTGGGTGAAACTTTTTACGTGAGGGGCGATTACGTCAAGGCGGCTGAAATTTTCCTGGAGGGCTTCCAAGGAAATCCAAATGGGCAAAAGGCGCCCGATGTCCTGTTGAAGCTCGGAATGTCGTTGGCCAACCTCGACAAGAAGCGCGAGGCCTGCGCGGCATTCGGAAAGCTGGCCAACGAATACACGAGCGCGCCCGCCAACATCAAAAGGCTGGTCGCGCGCGAGCGATCCCGGAACGCCTGCGAATGAGGCCATGAGGGGCGTTTCCGAAAATACCTTCGCCCAATTGATGGCGCAGCTGTCACCGTCTGCGAAAACCTCGACCCTTGCGCTTGCCGTTTCGGGCGGGTGCGACAGCATGGCGCTTTGTGTGTTGGCGGATCGTTGGGCCCGCGCGCAAGGGAGCAGGGTTGTGGCCTTGACCGTGGATCACGGCCTGCGGCCCGGGTCCGCCGACGAAGCGGTTCGAGTTGGCCGCTGGCTTTCGAACCGTCGGATTGAGCATCATGTACTGGCCTGGACCGGCCCGAAACCGCGAACCCGCATTCAGGAAAAAGCCCGTGAGGCCCGGTACGAATTGCTGACCGGCTGGTGCCGTGCCAATGGCGTTGGCGATTTGGCGTTGGCCCATCAATTGGAGGATCAGGCCGAGACGTTCGTCATGCGCCTGCGTCGCGGCAGCGGCCCCGACGGCCTTGCCGGTATGAGCGCCGTTGTCGAGCGACGAGGGGTTCGTATCCTGCGGCCTTTGTTGGGCGTTTCGCGCGGAGCACTGGAAAAGACGCTTGAAGAGTTTGGTCAGGAATGGCTTGACGATCCGTCAAACCGCAATCGCGCCTTCGAGCGCATTCAAATTCGCGAGAGCTTTCCTGCGCTGGCCGAAGCAGGATACCGGCCTAATGATCTAGCCGGATTGGCTGCGGCCTTCGGGCGTCTGCGGTCCTTGGCCGAAAAGGAAGCAGTAACGTTGCTGGCGAGGACCTGTCGGCTCGATAGGGTGGGATTCGCCGAAATCGATGTGGATACACTGGCGTCGGCCCCAAGGCTGTTTGCCATGCGTGTCCTGGCAAGTGTGGCGGCCTGCATCGGAGGCACTGCCTACGGGGTTGATCGCCGAAAACTGGCTGGTCTGTACGATTGGGTCTGTGACGGCGGTGAAGCAAAATCCTTGTGCGTCGCGCATTGCCGCTTTCAAAAAACCCACCGCCGCCTGATCGTCAGCCGGGAAAATCGCGGCTTGCCGAAACAAAAACTCGAAACGAAGCGAAACGACATTTTGTGGGACGGACGATTTCAACTTTGCGTGATTGCTCCGACGGAGAAAGCCGAAGATATTTTCGTCGGGCCGCTGGGGCGCGATGGCTGGGCCGAAGTGGTGGCCGCTGATCCGGGTGCGCGGGAGCTTGGCATTCCATACCCCGCACGCCTCGTATTACCGGCGATCCGAGATATGGTGGGCGTTTGCGAGGTTCCGCATCTGTCGTTTCGGCGGCCGGGATTAGAAGGCCATGCAATTGTTCAAGAGGTCGATTTTTCGCCACGAAACAAACTTTCGGCACAGGGCTTTTGCCTTGCGCCCAAAGTTTCTTGTACTATCTCATGAGATGTGACAGGAACGGGCGGCTCCGCGCGCACGGTTGGCGCGCCCGCGGGGCAGTTACAGGAAGGACGGTTTAGTGAATTTCAATCGGAATATAGCGCTTTGGATCGTTATTGCGCTTCTCGTGTTTGCTTTGTTCAACCTTTTTCAAGGGTCGCCCACGCAGGGACCCGAGAACACCTTGGCGTTTTCCGAGTTTGTAACCGAGGTTGATCGGGGCGAAATCCTCGAGGTTACCATTCAGGGCCGGAAGATCACCGGCCACTATCGGGATGGACGCAATTTCAGCACCTATGCGCCCGAGGACCCCGGTCTGGTTAGCCGGTTGAACGAACGCAGTGTGCGCATTACCGCCGTTCCGACGGACGATGGCCCGACCCTTTGGGGGGTTTTGCTGTCGTGGTTCCCGTTCCTGATCATCATTGGTATCTGGGTGCTCTTCATGCGCCAGATGCAGGGCGGCGGTGGCAAGGCCATGGGCTTCGGCAAGTCGAAGGCACGCCTCCTGACCGAGAAATCTGGTCGCGTCACCTTCGAAGACGTGGCGGGGATCGACGAGGCAAAGCAGGAACTTGAAGAAATCGTCGAATTTCTCAAGGACCCCCACCGGTTCCAGCGCCTTGGCGGAAAAATCCCCAAGGGCTGCCTGCTTGTTGGCCCTCCGGGCACCGGCAAGACGCTGCTGGCGCGCGCTATTGCGGGCGAGGCGAACGTTCCGTTCTTCACCATTTCGGGCTCGGACTTCGTTGAAATGTTCGTCGGCGTCGGCGCATCACGTGTGCGCGACATGTTCGAACAGGGCAAGAAGAACGCGCCCTGTATTATCTTCATCGACGAACTGGACGCCGTTGGGCGTCATCGCGGCGCAGGCCTTGGCGGTGGCAACGACGAACGCGAGCAGACCCTGAATCAGCTTCTGGTCGAGATGGACGGATTTGAGTCGAATGAAGGCGTCATCCTGATCGCCGCGACCAACCGGCCCGACGTGCTGGACCCGGCGCTGCTTCGCCCCGGTCGTTTCGACCGTCAGGTGGTGGTGCCCAATCCCGATATTCTGGGCCGCGAGAAAATTCTCAAGGTTCATATGCGCGATATTCCCATCGGAACCGATGTGGACGCCCGTGTCGTTGCCCGTGGCACTCCCGGGTTCTCGGGCGCCGATCTGGCCAATCTGGTCAACGAGGCGGCGTTGTTGGCCGCGCGGGGCAACAAGCGTCTTGTCGGCATGGTCGATTTCGAGGCGGCCAAGGACAAGGTTATGATGGGGGCCGAGCGGCGCTCTATGGTCATGACCGACGACGAAAAGAAACTGACCGCCTATCACGAGGCGGGCCATGCTCTGGTCGGGCTGCACGTGCCCAAGACCGATCCGCTGCACAAGGTGACGATCATTCCGCGCGGCCGGGCTTTGGGTCTGACCATGCAGCTTCCCGAACGTGACAAGCTCAGCCAGTCGAAAATCGAAATCAAAAGCATGCTGGCCATTCTTTATGGCGGCCGCGTTGCTGAAGAGATCGTCTTCGGGATGGAAAACATCACCACCGGTGCCGGCTCCGACATCCAGCGGGCCACCGATCTGGCGCGGCGCATGGTGACCGAATTCGGGTTCTCCGAAAAACTCGGCCCCCTGCGTTATACCGACAATCAGGAAGAGGTTTTCCTCGGCCATTCGGTGACCCAGCACAAGAACGTTTCTGATGCGACGGCCCAAATCATCGACGACGAAATCCGTGGCCTGATTGACGAAGCGGAAAGCCTGGCCAGGGTCATTCTCAAGGAACACGGCGACGATCTTGAAATGATCGCCCAGGCGCTGCTTGAATACGAAACCCTTTCGGGTGACGAGGTGAAGGCGCTGCTCAAGGGCGAACCGATTGTCCGGAAGGAAGACGACGAACCGACCGAAACCGGCAAGGACAACGCTTCGAGCTCTTCGGTGCCGTCCAGCGGCACGCCGAAAAAGGGGCCGCGTGGCGGCCTCGAAGCGGAACCGCAGCCCGGGTCGTAAATGCCGTGACGACGAACGATCACATCGACGAAAGCCCCGCCTTGCCGCGGGGCTTTCTCGATTCCGGACAATTTGCGAGCCTTTCGCTGGATGCTCCGGTTCTTATGGGGATCGTCAACGTGACGCCGGACAGTTTTTCCGACGGCGGCAAATTCTTCGATGCGGAACGTGCCATTTCGCACGGGCGGCAATTGGCTGCCGAAGGGGCGGCGATCCTGGATGTTGGCGGCGAGTCCACCCGACCGGGCGCGGACCCGGTTTCTCCCGATGACGAGATTGCCCGCGTTTTGCCGGTCGTGCGTGCCTTGGCGGGGGAGGGATACTGCGTTTCCATCGACACCCGACGCGCCCGCGTGATGAAAGCGGCCCTTGAATGTGGTGCGGTGATCATCAACGACGTGACCGCGCTGGAAGGCGAAGCGCAATCCCTTTCGGTGGTGGCGGCGAGCCAGGCGTCGGTGATTCTCATGCATATGCAGGGCGATCCCGGAACGATGCAGGAAAACCCGCGTTACGACGACGCTGCCTTGGATATTTTCAAATACCTGGAAGCCCGTGTTGTGGTGTGTGAGGAGGCCGGAATTCCGCGCAGCCGTATCGCCGTCGACCCGGGTATAGGATTCGGCAAAACTCTTGAGCACAATTTGCAGATCATTTCCCGTCTTGGCGTCTATGGCGGGCTGGGGTGCCCGGTTGTGCTGGGTGCTTCGCGAAAAAGAATTATCGGCGAGTTGAACGACGACGCTCCCGTTGGCGAACGGCTTTGCGGATCTGTGGCGGCGGCGCTGAGCGGTGTTTCCGGGGGAGCCAGGATATTGCGCGTTCACGACGTCGCCGATACGCGGCAGGCGTTGAACGTGTGGCAGGCAATTCAGGCTGCGAAATAATAAAGAAAGTGTTGGAAAAACCGGGCGCGTGATGTACCCCCGGTGGATCATTTTTTTACGGAATTGTCATGATCAGAAAGCTTTTTGGGACGGATGGAATTCGCGGCACGGCCAATCGCGATCCGATGACGGCGGAAATCGCGCTGAAGGTCGGAATGGCGGCGGGCGCCCACTTTACGCACGGCGACCACAGACATCGGGTTGTCATTGGCAAGGACACCAGGTTGTCCGGCTACCTTCTGGCCCCGGCACTGACGGCGGGGTTCATTTCGGTGGGGATGGACGTGATTCTGGTCGACCCGTTGCCGACGCCGGCCGTGGCCATGCTGACCCGCAGCCTACGGGCCGATGTGGGTGTGATGATTTCGGCCTCGCACAATCCCTATCATGACAATGGCATCAAGCTTTTTAACGCCGACGGTCACAAGCTTTCAGACGAGGTAGAATACGAAATCGAACAACGCGTGATCGGAGACGCCGCAGTTGATCTTGCGCCGCCCGAAAAACTGGGGCGGGCCATGCGGCTGGATAACGCGCCGGGCCGCTATACTGAACACGTCAAACAGACTTTTCCGCGCGGGCTCAGCCTTGATGGGCTGAAAATCGTCGTCGATTGTGCCAATGGCGCGGCCTACAAAGTAGCACCCGAGGTGCTTTGGGAATTGGGCGCCGAAGTCATCCCCATCGGCGTCGACCCCGACGGTTTCAATATCAACAAGGGGTGCGGCTCGACCAGCACCGAAGCCATGTGCAGCCAGGTGGTCGCCCACGGCGCCGATATTGGAATGGCGCTGGATGGGGATGCCGATCGCATCATTCTCGCCGATGAAAAGGGAGTGCTTGTCGATGGCGATCAGGTGATGGGCTTGATCGCGGCGTATCTGCGCAAGAAAGGCTGTCTCGAAGGAAACGGCGTGGTTGCCACGGTGATGTCCAACCTGGGCCTTGAGCGCTACCTCGAGGGACTGGGGCTTGCCCTTCGTCGCACATCGGTCGGTGATCGCTATGTGGTCGAACACATGCGCTCGCAGGGATATAACCTGGGGGGTGAACAGTCGGGGCATATCGTTCTGGGGGATCACGCGACCACCGGTGACGGCCTGATCGCGGGCCTTCAGGTATTGGCGGCTTTGGTGGTGGCGGGAAAACCGGCCAGCGAGGTTTGCCGGGTGTTCGATCCGTTGCCGCAGGTCCTGCAAAACGTGCGCTTCACCAGCGGCCAGCCTCTTGACGACGACGACGTGAAAGACGCCATTGCCAAGGCCGAAAAGCGGCTTGAAGGAACCGGGCGGCTGCTTATCAGAAAGTCCGGGACGGAACCCTTGATCCGGGTGATGGCCGAAGGCGAGGACGAGGTGATGGTGGGCCAAGTGGTCGACGAACTTGTCGGCATTATCCAACGTGTTGTTACGTGAAATTATGAGAAAAGGTGGTTCGGTGATGAAAGGGCGTGTTCTGATAATTGCGGGATCGGACTCCGGCGGCGGGGCCGGTGTTCAGGCTGATATCAAAACCGTTTCCGCGTTGGGCGGATACGCCGCGACCGCCATTACCGCCCTGACCGCCCAAAACACCGAGGGCGTTCACGATATTCATGAAGTCCCGCCGGAATTCATCGCCAAGCAGATGGAGGTCGTTCTTTCGGATATCGGGGCCGATTGCATCAAGGTGGGCATGTTGCATAGCGCCGACGTTATAGATGCCGTGTGCGACGTGCTCGAAGCCAAGGCCGGCGACATCCCGATCGTGGTCGACCCGGTGATGGTGGCCAAGGGCGGCGCGTCACTTCTGAAAACCGAAGCCTTGGCGACCCTAAAGCGCCGCATGGTTCTGATCGCCAACGTGCTGACACCGAATGTTCCGGAGGCCGAAGCCTTGACTGGAATGACCATAGACAAGAATGAAAAGGCCCTGGTAGCGGGTCAGATGCTGGCGACGCTGGGGCCGACGGCGGTGTTCCTCAAGGGCGCTCATTTGGATGGCGATAGCATTTCCGATTTGTTGTTTGAGGAATCGGAGCTGGTGGAAACTTTCGAGGGCGAGCGGATTGATACCCGCCATACTCACGGGACCGGCTGCACCACCGCTGCCGGGATCGCCACCGGTTTGGCCCAGGGGTTGAGCATTCGTGATGCCGTTGCCCGCGCCCGCGCCTTTGTGCTCGAGGCAATCCGCACCGCTCCGGGGTACGGCAAAGGGCATGGGCCCCTGAACCACGGACATACGGTGGGGCCGTTTAGCGGTTAGCCTACATCACGTCAAGACACGGTGTTTGTCCGCAAACCAATAGATCGGCGATTATCGTCAAGCCGTGCTCCAACTCCTCGCGGGTTCGGGTCGCACCCATGCAAATTCGCAAGGCATGGGGAACGGCGGTGCGTCCAACCGCAAAGGGTGCCGACGGAATGACGTGTACGCCCCTTACCCTGGCCTTTTCGGTGAATTCTTCTGCCTGCCAGGGCGGTGGCAGGGGCAGCCAGAGATGGTAGCTTCCCGGCGTTGAATCGAAGGCGAAATCCTTTAAAACACGTTCGGCGATTTCCAGCCGGGCGCGCGATTCCCGGCGGTGCCAGCGCACCAGTTCCGCCGCCGTGCCGTCCTCGATCCAGCGCGTCATGATTTCGGCGGTGATCGGGCTGGTCATCCAGTTCATGGCCCGTTCGGCGCTGGAAACGGGCTCGGTCATACCGGGCGGCGTCAGGACGAAGCCAACCCGCAAGGAAGGCATCATGCATTTCGACGTGCTGGAAACGTAAAACGACTGTTCCGGCAGATATCCGCTGATCGGCAGTGGCCGGTCATCCTCCAGAAATCCGTAAACGTCGTCCTCGACGATGAATATTCCATACTTTCGCGCGATTTCTGCGATTTCCGCGCGGCGGCTTTCCGGCATGACCGTGCTGGTCGGATTGTGGAAAGTGGGAATGCAATAGAGAACCTTGGCATCCCCCTTTTGGCATGCGGCCTCGAACGCATCGGGCAGCATTCCCTCGTGGTCCATGGCGACGCCGCGTAGCCGTAAATGAAACATCGCCGCAACCGCCTTGATGCCGGGATAGGTCAACTCCTCGGTCAGGACCACATCGCCCGGCTGACACAATGCCGCCATGGTGATGGCCATGCCGTGCTGGGTCCCGTTGCACAAGACGACGCGATCCACGTGCGTTTCCAGGCCCGTATGCGAGATCAACTCGTTGGCCGCCGCGCGGTGACGCGGATTGCCCGCCGCAGGCTGATATCCGAATAGCGACGGGTCGAATGGGTTGCTGGCGATGCGCGATGCGGTCCGCGCGAACAGATCGGCACGAATTCCTTCCGGCGGGAAATTCAGGCTGAAATCGATGCCCGCAGGCGGTTGGTCGTGCCGGATCGCAAACAACTGTGTTGCAGAACCGCCGTTTGCGCTTTTAACGAACGTCCCGCGGCCAACCTCGCCAACGACGAGCCCGCGCCGTTCGGCCTCGGCATATCCGCGTGTCACCGTGCCCACGGTAACGCCCAGACGGTAGGAAAGGTCCCGATGTGCGGGCAGGCGGTCGCCCGCCGACAATTGCCCGTCGGCGATGGCCTCGCCAATGGCCTGGGCGATGGCCGCATATTTCGGGCCAGTGATTTCGTTCAGATCGGGCGTCCATATTGTCATGGTGACAATTAATACATTGACTCTTGCATTGTGTCAATTAACTATAAATGTAGGCATACGAAAGAGGGGTTATTGTCATGGTTAGACAACATTGTATCGATACAATCTACCGGCCCCGGATCGTAGTCCGTCAAACCCACGCGGCTCCGAGATCAACCGTTTTGCATAGGCTGCAAGCCGATTTCCGCCGCCTCGCCGACACCGTGGCCGAATGGAGAAGGCGTCGCCGCAGCCGGCTTTATCTGGCCCGCATGAGCGATTTCGAGCTGCACGATCTGGGATTGTCACGAATCGACGCCGATCAGGAAGCCGAACAGCCGTTCTGGCGCAAAACCAAGGCCCGGTAACAATTTATCCGGCGTAATTGTTCGGCTTGAATCCGATCGCGCTTGATGCACAATCGGATTGGGCTGAACGCGCGCCGAAAACAATAGGGGGGAAATCGGGCATGACCGAAGAAGTTTTCCGCGAAGACTCGTACGCCAAATCCTGCGACGCCACCGTGATCGCGGTTGACGAGCGCGGCATCGTGCTTGACCGAACCGTGTTTTATGCGACCGGCGGCGGACAGCCGGGCGATGTCGGCGTGCTTCGGTTTGGTGACGGAGGCGAAGTCCCCATTTGCGACACCCGCCCCGACCGTGCCACCGGCGAACATTTGCATGTCCCCGCGGAAGGTGCGCCCGCGGTGCAGCCTGGCGACGCGATCGTCGCCGAAATCGATTGGGAGCGGCGCTTTCGTTTAATGCGCATGCACACCACCATGCACCTGTTGTGTTCGCTGGTTCCCGAGGGGGTGACCGGCGGTTCCGTGGGCGAGGCAAAAAGCCGTCTTGATTTCAATTTGCCCGACCGGACCCTGGACAAGGAGGCCCTGTCCGAGGGGTTGAATAAACTGGTCGGCGAGGACCACGCCATCGGTTTTCGCTGGATCACCGATGGCGAGATGGCGGTGCAGCCCGAACTGGTCAGAACCATGTCGGTCAAGCCGCCCTCGGGCGTCGGGCGGGTGCGGCTGATTTCCATCGGAGACATCGATCTTCAACCCTGTGGTGGCACCCATGTTGCGCGAACCGGCGAGATCGGACGTGTGCGCATCGGCAAGATCGAGAACAAGGGCAGGCACAATCGCCGTGTGAACATCCATCTGGACGAATGAGAAACCTTATGAATTTGCAGATATTTCAGATCGACGCCTTTACCGATAACGTGTTTGCCGGAAACCCGGCGGCTGTCTGTCCGCTGAACGAATGGCTTCCCGACGATCAAATGCAAAAGATCGCGCTTGAGAACAATCTTTCCGAAACGGCCTTCTTTGTCGACACGGGAGACGCCTTTGGCTTGCGCTGGTTTACGCCGGCGGAAGAGGTCGATCTGTGCGGCCATGCCACCCTGGCGACGGCGTATCTTCTGCTTACAAGGTTGACGCCGGAAAAGGCGCGTGTCGATTTTGATACCCGCAGCGGACGTCTGAGCGTGACCCGTGATGGTGATTTTCTGGCCATGGATTTTCCGGCGCAGCCGCCGCGAAGGATGGACACGCCGCAGGCAATCGCCGATGCCCTGGGTGGTTCGCCCCGTGAATTCTGGGCGCAGAGGGACTTTATGGCCGTCTATGAAACCGAGGCCGAGGTTCGCGTCCTTAAACCCGACATGGCAGGGCTAATGGATATCGACGGGCGAGGTGTCATCGCGACCGCCCCCGGCGAGGAATGCGATTTCGTTTCGCGCTTTTTCGCGCCCGCCGTCGGCATCCCCGAAGACCCGGTGACGGGCTCGACCCACTGCGTTTTGGTTCCCTATTGGTCCGAGCGGCTGGGCAAGGCCGATTTGACGGCCCGTCAGGTTTCACCGCGCGGCGGCGAATTGTTTTGCCGCAACGAGGGAAATCGCGTTCGCATAGCCGGGCGCGCGGCGCTTTATATGGTCGGTGAGATATTTGTCTGAGCCACGCTTTTGCCCTATGGTTAAGCGAATGTTAGTACTATGTGCGGTACCGATGTACTATACGTAGTGTGCTCTTCCTGAATGCGCCCCCATTGAAAGGTCCGGGGGAACGTCCGGGAAGGGGTCGTGTGTTGTTCCGGGGGAAAAGGGTAAAGAGCCGTGAAGAGGAATTTGCTTCGCTTCGCCGTTCTGCTGACGGCAGGACTGGCTGTCAGCGCGTGTGGTTATGTCCAGAATACGGAAATCTTCGATGACGAGTTTTGGGCGTCCAGTCCGCTCAAGGACAATACCTCCGCCGAGCTTGGTCTCGCCGAACTGGGAAAAGGCAACTACAGCGCCGCCGAACATCATTTTCGCAGTGCGCTGAAAAAGAATCCGAAGGATGTTCACGCGCTGCTGGGCATGGGTGTCTTGTATCAAAACACCGGCCAGACGACCAAGGCCCGTGAAATGTACGAAGCCATTTTGGCCGTGCGGCCCGATGCTTCCGAACAGTTTGTCATCTGGAATACCACCAACACCCGCCCGGTGTCCGAAATCGCCAGCGTAAATCTCGCGCTGCTGCAAAGCCGTGGCGTTGTGGCCGGTGTCGAGAAAGGGGCTGCCGGGCGCGAAGGGCAGGCCTCCGACGTCGCCGGAGCGCCTCAGGTTTCCGCCATGATGGGGCGCAACCTCACCCAACCGGCGTCCTCGACCCCGGCAGGGGCCGCAGCGGCAAGCGGCGTCATGTCGGTATTAAGCCAGGGTGATCTGAATGTGGTATCGCGTTTCAAGACCCTTGGCGCGCTGCGTGACGAGGGACTGGTAACGGTTGAAGAATACGGCAAGCGCCGTCAGGCCAATCTGGGTGCGCTTCTTCCCTTAACGTCGCCGCCGCCGGCTGCGGGTCTGGATCGCCCCGTGCCCAGCACCGATCAAATCTCCGGTCGTCTTCGGGCCATTGGCCGCGCGCTTGAAATGCGCGCCATGACCATCAAGCAACACTCGGCGGAACGCTCGATGATCGTCGATGCGCTCATGCCGGCGGCTCCGGTCGCCGTGGCCAACCCGGCCCCGCCGCCGCAAGGATTGATGGAGGCCGCCGACGCCGTGCGCCGCATCGAGGCGTTGCAGGGCGAGGGATTGATTTCGTCCGACGAGTACACCCGCGAACGCGCGGCCATCGAAAGTTCCATGCAGCCGAAACCCATGGCGGGCGGGGCTCCTGCGAAAATGGCTGCGCCGAAAGATGCCGACAAAGAAGCCGCAACCATGCCATCTGGACCGCAGCCGGCTGTACATCTGGCGTCCTACAGGTCGCGAAAATCCGCCGATACGGGCTGGGCGCAGCTTCGCCGGACGCAAAAGCAGCTTCTCGGCGGGCTTTCGCACGAGATCAAGCAGATCAATCTGGGACGCGGGAAAGGCACCTTCTACCGTCTGCTGGCCGGGCCGCTGGCCAGTGAGGCCGCAGCCGAAAAGATGTGCCGCAGCCTGAAACAACGCCGCCAGTACTGCGAACCCAGCTTTATGAGCGGCGGTTAGGATATTTTCAGTCGGGCAGGGTACCAAACCAGTCAATCTTCGTAGAGCGCCCTTCTGGCGGGCGGCATGTGCTTGAGGCGTTGTTCTGCTTCGTTCGGGCCGACCGCCTCCAGGCCGCCGTCTTCGTTTTGTAAAATGACGCCGGAGTTTTTGAGCATTTTCAGTCGCCGTTTACGTTCTTCGGGGTCGGCGGCGCAGATTAGCTGACAGTTACCGCACGTCATACGCAGCTTCTCGTCCGTATAGAAAAATGTGCGGCCGCCCGGAGCCTGGGGCCATTTCGCATAAGCCTCGGTAATTTTTTCGTAGGCTGCCGGAATGTCCTTATCATCCCTGGGAATTTCAAAACGCCCCGGGGACCATGTCGACCAGCGACCGTTTGGGGCCAATCCCGTATAACCGCTGCAAACCAGATCGCAGCGCGCCAGACTGCGCCTTTCTGAATAGGTCACTTCTGCATCTCCAAGGTTTACGCGGGTTTTGTTTTCAAAATCCATGAATCTGGACGTGCAGGAGGCCAGACAGAGGCGGCAGTCATCGCAATAGTTCTCTTCCGGCGGCAGAGGCGGTGTGGCCACCAGTTCGGCCTTGGTGACGACAGCAGCCAATATGACGGTCGCGCCGTATTCCGGCGTAATCAGGTTGCCCGACATGCCCATGAACCCCAGCCCCGATTGTGCCGCCAGATAGCGATGTGCGATGTCCGGGTAAACCGGCTCCATGGGGTCATAGGCCGCATCGCCGCCTTCGGGTCGCCGGTAGACGAGGTTGGCGGCAACGGGAACAGACTTGTACCCCTTGTTGATCAGATAGTTTGATAAATGCAACGCAATACCGCTGGCCGTCACGTTGGCGCGGATCATTTCCTTTTCCAGACGCTCCCGGTCCTGTTTCATCAGGTAGGGCGAGATGCTGTCCGGGTCCATGGCGACGGCGAAACTGACCGCCGATTTAGCACCTTCAAGCACATACGTCAGGTCCGCAGACGGCGGCCCGCCGTCTAGGGCTTCCGTCCCGACAATGCCTGCCTTGGCCGCGCCCTCGATCAAGGTGAAATCGAGGGTGGATCGGCTCAGTTCCAGGTTTTTGGTTTCACCCGTATTCATCTAATCGTCCGTCTGGACGACCTTTTCCTCGACCAGTTCATCCACTTCCGAAGAACTGTATCCCAGCAATTCCTCCAGAATGGGGCGCGTGTCATGGCCCAGTCCGGGGGCTGCGTTGGCTGGAAGCTCGAGGTTGGAGGACAGATGCGGCACGGAGCGGGCGAATTTGGTGCCGTCCACATCCATGAGCATTCCGCGCGCTTCCACGTGCGGGTCTTTGAAAATATCCTCCGCCGAATAGACCGGGCCGGTGGGAACGCCCGCCGCGTTCAGGGTGTCCACGGCTTCGGCGCGGGTCACGCCCGCCAGCCAGTCTTCGAGAATAGGCCGCAGGTATTCAGCGTTTTCGGAACGCGCCGGGCCGTTATTGGACCGTTCGTCCTCGATCAGGTCCGGCCGCCCGATGGTTTCGCAAATACGGCTCCAAATGATGTTGTCGGGAACGTTCAGCGCGATGTAGCCGTCCTTGGTCTGGAACGCGCCGCGCGGCCACACATTGCGCAGGCGCCCCCGTTCGATGACCTGACCCGAAACGCCATAAGTGGCCAAAGCCTGCTCACCAAGGGCCAGCATGTTGTCCAGCATGGAACTGTCGACCAGTTGCCCCTCGCCCGTGCGCTCGCGCGCGAACAACGCTTGCATGATGCCGTAGGCCGTGACCTGCCCGGTGTAAATATCGGCCATGCCATAAGTGGTCCACGACGGCGGTTTGTCGGCGAAACCCACCTGATGCATGATCCCGCCCATGGCCTCGGCGACGATGTCAAAGGCGGGGCGGTCGGAATAGGGACCCTGGTACCCGGGCATGCGCCCAAATCCTGAAATGATCGCCCAGATCAGCTTGGGATTGAGCTTGCTCATGGCTTCATAGCCCAGACCCTGACGGTCCATGGACCCGGGCCGCAGATTTTCGACCACCACATCCGAAGCGCCCACAAGGCGGCGGTAGACCTCCTGACCCTTCGGGTTGCGAAGATCCAGCGCCAGGCTCTTCTTGTTGCGGTTATAGCCCATGAACCCGGCGGCCATCTTGGCCCCGTCCTTCTCGACGAAGGGCGGGATGGAGCGGCGCGGATCACCCTTTCCGGGACGCTCGATTTTGATAACCTCGGCCCCGGCATCGGCCAGAAGCATGGTGCAGTAGGGTCCGGCCATATACTGTTCAAGGCCGGTAACGCGGATGCCCGAAAGTGGACGGCTCATTTTCTTATACCTCCAAAAAAGCGAATTGATTATTCGCCGATCCATTCAAAGACGGTCGAAACTCCCATGCCAACGCCCACGCACAGGCTGGCCAGCCCATAGAAGGGCCGGTTGGCGTCGGGTGCGCGGCGTTCCATTTCGTGCATCAGGCTGACCACGATGCGCGCCCCCGTGGCGCCCGTCGGGTGGCCCAGCGCAATGCCGCTGCCATTGACGTTGGTGATGTCGTGATCCAGACCCAGCTTGCGCATGCAGCCGATGGCCTGGGCGGCGAAGGCTTCATTCAGCTCGATCAGACCGATGTCCTCGATTTTGAGGTCCAGCCTTTTCAGCAATTTTTTCGTCGCCGGAACCGGTCCATACCCCATGACGCCGGGTTCGACGCCGGCCACCGCCGAGCCGAGCCAACGCAACTTCGGCTTCATGCCAAGCTCGTCAGCCTTCTCGCGGCTCATCATCAGAACGGCGGCGGCACCATCGTTGATGCCGCTGGAATTGCCCGCGGTGACCGTGCCGCCCTTGCGAAAGGCGGGGCGCAGCTTAGCCATTTGTTCGACCGATGTGTCCAGAACGTAGCGACCGTCTTCTATGCGGTAGCGCGGATGCTCGTCGGTATCGACGATGATCGCGTCGCCCTTGCGTTGCGGGATTTCAATGGGGACGATCTCGTCCGCGAACTTTCCATCGTCGATGGCGGTGACCGCGCGGCGGTGGCTTTCAACGGCGAACGCATCCTGGTCTTCGCGCGAAATGCCGATGTCCTCGGCGATGTTTTCCGCCGTTTCGCCAAGGCTGACGATGGGATACAGCGCATCCAATTTCGGATTGTTGTAGCGCCAGCCCACTGTGGTGTCCCACATTTTCGGATGGCCGAAGGCGGGCACGCGCTCGGGCTTGGGCATGGACCAGGGCGCGCGGCTCATGGCTTCGACGCCGCTGCCGATGAAGACATCGCCTTCGTCCGCGATGATTGCCTTGGCGGCCTGATTGATGGCCTCAAGGGCGGACGAGCAGTTGCGGTTGACGGTGACACCCGACACGTCTGCGGGAAATCCGGCCAGCAGAACGGCCATGCGGGCGACGTCGCGGTTGTCTTCGCCGGCCTGATTGCCGCACCCGGCATAAACGTCCTCAAGAAGCGCCGGGTCGACGCGCGCGCGCTCCATCAGCCCTTTATATACCTCGGCCAGCAAATCATCGGGCCGAACGCTCGAAAGGCCGCCGCCGAACTTTCCGATCGGGCTGCGCACCCCGTCTACGATCACAACTTCTTTCATGTTCTTATCCTTGGACTTCAGTTTTCACTTATTGGACGGCTTGAACGGGAGCAAGCGGCGCGCCTGCGGCCGCCGGGTCTTGCGGAACTTCCCGCGGCGAAACGGTGATGGAGATTTCGGATCCGCGAAGGGTGCGGCCCTGTATCTGAATGGTTGCGATGCGTTGCTCGCGCGAATAGGTCAGGACACTGGCTGCCGCGCGCACCGAGGTGATCTCGCGCCAGCCGAATCCCGGCAAGCTCCCCCGGTAGAAATCAAATATCTGGCCCGAGTCGTTGCCGGAATTGATGACCAGACGTCCAAACCATGTTTCTCCGGCTCCGAATATCAGGGTTTTGTCGACGTCGATTTCGCCGCCGCTGACCATGGGCAGGTCCGGAAAGGTGGTGAACCCGGTGACGGTTTGTCCCGCATCGTTTGCACTGGGGGGCGGGCTTACGCCGACCTTTTGTGTACATCCCGAAAGCACAAGGGCTCCGACAAATAGAGCAGCACCCAAAGCCGTTGCCGATTTGCCCATGATATTTCCCCTTTTTTCGCGAAATATGTGCCCGACGGGCTGGACGAATTCCTCAATCAAACCTATATCATCCCGGCGTCCTTTGGCCAACCGCAGTTGCGTGTTTGCTGCGTGTTTCGGGCATGTTCCTCCGAGGCGGTTGTTTTGGCCGGGCGGGGCCGGTATAATAATCGGCCCAAATAGATTATTCCGTTTGACAACGGTGATGGGGTGGCGTAGAAACCGCCTCCGACGCGACGGTCGGTTGGGTTTTTTTCCGGCGGTCGCTGTTTTGCCCTTTGAGGGGGCGTGTTTAGTTTTTGCT
>Ga0233431_1001794_pt1 | contig 34302 bp, 47 predicted proteins | sample SI_118_April2016_FD_179867 | JGI IMG/M metagenome (GOLD analysis project Ga0233431, IMG submission 179867) | Seawater microbial communities from Saanich Inlet, British Columbia, Canada - SI_118_April2016_200_MG | ecosystem: Environmental > Aquatic > Marine > Inlet | place: Canada: British...
AGCGTTCTCTTGTAAAGGATCATTTTCCCATAATTTACGCACTTCAGTAATTTTTAAAATCCGTTTATACTTTTTCAAACCAGAAATTACAGGATTAGTGGTTACGATAACATCAATCGCTTTAAACGAAGTTTTAGGTACTCCAATATCGTTAACAACCCTATCATATACACCATAAGGAGAATCTGCATGAATCGTACCTGCAACAACGTTAGCAGCTGCACCTACTCTCATCGCTTCAAATAACGCAATAGCTTCCTTACTACGGACTTCCCCTACAAAAATAGCAGAATCGCCTAACCTTAACGTACTTCTAATTCCGATAGAAGGATCAACTTCTGAACCTGGAGAAGATAATGCAGAAGCAACTTTTAAAGATTCAACATTATATCCTAACCTCCTTAATGATTCTTGTGGCAGTTCAAAAGTATCTTCAATTGTTAATATTCTTGACCGTCTTGGAATTTCTACTAAAAAACTTCCTAGCAAACTACTTTTACCACTACTTCTTGTTCCTGCAACTAATACTGCGGCGTTGTTATCAATTAAAAAGCCGATTAAACCGGCAGCAAGCGCGTCCATGTACCTTATTTTGTCTTGCATGTATAATGGAAAGGTCCACGGAAAATCTCTGTGCCTTCTAAAAGAGAAAGCTAAACCGTTAGGACTTAACGGAGAAGTAATTGCAGAAACTCTTGAAGAAAAACCTTTCACCTTAAGTTCTGTATCTAAAATGGGATTAGCTTCATCTAAAGGTCTACCCGAAATTAATCTTAATTTAGTTGCCCAACTGTCAACTTCTGCTCTAGTAGGATAAATATTAGTATAACAATCACCATAATCTTGGTGCACAATAAAAATGGGTAATTCTCCGTTAGGCGAATTAATGTTAACATCTTGTACTTTTGGATCAGCTAACAACAATTCAATCAATCCAAAACCAACAGTATACCGTAACAATGCTCGAGCAAGTTTTTCAATCTTTTCATCAGATAATTTCAGGTTTTTATGTTGAATTAAATCGCTAAGTAAATCTTTACCAATATTAAAGAAAACTTCTCGCATTCTTTCCGGATTAACAAACTCTTCTCGAGTAGGTTTATGTTCAGACATAATTCTTTTAGCATCGTCAAGTAACCCATACACTTCTTCAGTAAACCTAAATTCTGGAGGAGTAAGATGGAACATTGTTTTAATACTATCATCAAAACTAAAGATATTAACTTCACAATTATCATCTTCACTTTTAAAATCATAACTTTCTTCCAAATTACCTTCAGGGAATTCTGTAATTAATTTGGTATGCATAAAATCTGGTCTAGTAGTGGGATGAAAAATGTTATTATAAATTTCTCTATGACCTAAATCATATTCTTTAGTGTGCGGCATTAACATTTGAATTAATTTTAATTGTTCAATATCTTCAATTACTAATTGTAATGTTCGTAAAAATTTTTGTTGAGATAAATTATGTCTTTGGTCAATAATATTATTTAATTTTACTCGCTCTTGTACTTCTAACCGTTTAAGTTTAACATACGCAGCTAATGGATCTTCTTTAAGATGTTTAGAAACAATTTGTTGAAATTTTGCGTAACTTCCCCGAATATATCTTTCATGTTGAGGATCAATAACAATACTTGAATAAGCAAACCGTTCATCCCGATTAAGTTTTTTATACAATGAAGCTAACTCTAACAATAAATTTGTTTGAGAATAATCATATTCATATTCTCTTAATTGTGATAAAGAGATAATTGTAACACCAGAAACTTCTAATAGGGCATCAATTACTTTTGACATACATAATTCACTGTATTCAATGGAAGGAGGAAAGCTACATTTTTCCAAATTAACTTTTAATATCTTATTTTCTCCTTCATGATACGTTTCATAATCAAAACATTTTTTCTCATCTACCATCTTTTTTAGGTTAACTTACTTAGAAGTTTAAATATATTTCTCTGATTAGAGAGTCATTTATATGATACAATCAATATATCTTTATAAAAAATAAAGAAATTCCTAATCTCAATGAAAAGGGTAACTATCAGTTCTAGTTTAAAATTTAAAGATTTAATTAGAGAAACAATGGATAACTTTCAAAAAATAGGTATTGAAGCTAGTTTTCCAAATTTAGATTTAGGAATTTTAGAGGACAATTTAACTTTAAAAATCATGAAAGAAATTGAAGATCAACATTTTTGTTCTATTGACGACTCTGATGCACTTTACGTCTTAAATCCTAACGGATACATTGGAACATTAGTAACAGCTGAAATTGGTTATGCTTTAGGAAAAGGAAAACCAATATATTATTCTGAAAAAGCTAATTCTCTTGACTTGGATGCTCTCGCTACAGGATATATTGCCCCTGATGCAATTGTACAATTCTTAGATTTATAGAGAATACTATTTTAGAGTACTCACATAAATTTATTATAGCTTCTTTATATATTGTAATAATAATGAATTTTGGATTAAATAAACCTAATGCAGAACCTTCGAATGAACAAGGTAGTTTTGATTCTGCTAAACTCTACCTTTGGGTTAAAGCTTTGGAAGGTAAAGTTAACAATTTATTACGAGAAACAGATCTTTTAAAGAATGATTTGATCAGAAAAAATAATGATATTAAGAAAGAATTGAAAACTTATGGAGAAGATTTAACACAATTTAGAAGAGAACAAGTCAAGATGAACGAAAAAATGGACTTAATGATTAAAGAAATTAAACAAACAGCAGGCATTGAAGAAGTAATGACACTAAAAAAATATATAGATTTATGGAATCCTTTAAATTTTGTTACTCAACGTGATTTAGACCGAGCTATCCAAAATAAAATTGAAGAACTTAATATTCATACAAATAAAAAACCAGAAGTTAAAGAAGAAAAAGAAAATAATAAAAAAGATGAAAGATTATGGTAAAAATAAAAAAGGTGATTAATTATGGCAAATGTTCCGATATCTGAAATAATGCAATTAAGAGGACAAGGTTTAACAGATGATCTTATCTCTACAGAACTACAAAAGCGTGGTATTCCAATAAATTTAATTCAAGCAGCATTGGAACAAATTTCTCCAGGGAATAATTCCCCAAGTTCTCCACCACCACAAATGCAAAGAATGCCACCTCAACAACAGGCTGAGAATGCACCCAATATTTATGAAAGAATTGAAGAAATTGCTGAAAGTATGATTGACGAAAAATGGGATGATTTAATTCATGAAGTCAAAAAAATTGTGGAATGGAAAGAAAAAATTGAAGAAAGACAAAGTAAAATTAATAATGATATTGAAAAATTAAAAGAAGATTTTAAAATTTTACATCAAGGAGTTTTAGGTAAGATTGAAGATTCTGATAAACGTATGCGAGATGTAGGTACAGAATTAAAAGCAGTAGGAAAAGTTTTCAAGGACGTTGTACCAGAATTTGTAGAGAACGTTAAAGAACTGAAAGATATTACTCAAAAAAGTAGAAAGAAATGAGTGAATTAGTAATCAGAAATTCTGATATTGAAGGTAAAGGTGTTTTTGCTAATAGAAATTTTTCTAAAGGAGAACTTGTGATTAAATGGAATTCTTCTTCCCAAGAATTGAATCATCGAGAATACTCAAAATTAACAGAATCGCAAAAGAAGTTCTGTTCTTATACAGGAGAAGGAAAATATGTCCTATTAACTTCATCAGGAAGATATCTTAACCATTCTTGTAACACCAATACTAAACATAACATTGCAATAAGGAACATTAAAAGAGGCGAGGAAATAACATGTGATTATCATATTGAAGAAGTTCCGTTCTTAGAAATAAAATGTAAATGTGGTAATAATGATTGTAAGAAAGTTATTTATGGAAAATTAAACTGCTTGTAATCCTGCTTTTTCTTTTGGCATGAATTCTTTCATATAAATTGCAGCTTCTTCTGCACCCCAAACGTCAATATCAATTTTTTCAAGATAAATTTTTGGATCTTGACCTAATGAAGCTAAGGCATAGAACAAACCAGGCAGTACTGTTCCAAAATCTTTAACATAAAAATCTACCGGATTTTGACCATGAAATTCAGCCATTAAATCTCCTTCAACATTACCTTCAGACCTCATATAATCTAACGCTGCCCAAGCAAGATGATTACCATGAAGTACATGTGACATTTCAGCACTACTTAAATTACTAAAACAAGCACCAAGAAATTCTACTACATCTCTTTCAGAATAATTCACATTCATTTTTGTACCAGCAAGATAACTACTGATTGATTTCGGAACGGAAAGTGCAGCAAGTTCATTACTCCATTTTGTAAATTTGTCCAAATCTTCAAAAGCTTTAAAATTAGCATTATAGACCTTATCTTTGTCCCGTGCATTAGCAGGAATATCAAGTAATTCTCTAGCAGATTCTGAAAGATCAGAAACTAGAATATATTGTTCATCACCACTAAAAGTATAATTAAACAGTTCAGAAGACACTTGCTCTACATTGTCAGATAATTCATCTTTATTAAATGCTTTACCCATCAAAGTTTTTAATTCAAGTGTTTCTCCTTCTGGAGTAACTCCTCTGAACGCACTCATTTTCGGTGATTCTAACTGAGCTTCCATACCCGCGTACCAGATTTCATGATTTGCAGCAGCAGGAATCTTTATATTTTCCATAAGATGTTGATACAACAATCTACCTGTTGCTGGTGCACTACTAGGCATTGAAACTGGATATTCTCTCATATTTTGTTCAAATAATCAATTACTTATAAAATTTACCAATATTTACTTGAAAATAACAACACACCAATAATTTTATAAAAAAACATTGTTATGAAATAAATAATGAATAGGGAACAATTTAAACAATTGATGAATCAATTTGAAAGTATGAAAGAGTTAGATAGTAGAGTTTTTGTTGAAATACCTCAACCAGAGATTGAAAGTCCTTCTGATTATCAAGATTGGTTAATAAATTTAGAAACTAAGTGGATGAAAGAATTTAATTCGAAGAACCAATATTATGATACAGATAGAGTATTCAATGAGGAATATGGAATTTCAGGATATTTTGGAGATATTTATATGGGTCATTGTAAATTGTACCGTTTTGATGGTAGGATAATAGGTCTTTCAGAAGATGACTATAGAGCAAAAAGGGGAGTTCTAATCAGAGACCATTATGAAAAATTTGATGTGGTAAAAGTTCAGTTAATTACAAATAATCTCATAGAATTCTTAGAACAAGAAGGAATAAAATATAACAAAACAAATTTCAAAAGAAGAAACTTATGCTGTTAAAAACGCTATGGCAAAAATGGCAATAGCAAATAAGATAACCATCCCCAAAACTTTTGAATTAGAAAAAATTCCAGTAACGTTTCCTTCAAAACTTTGTGTTGCCGTACCACCAGTTCCATCTTCAACAACAACATCATCACCTTCTTCAAATGCTTGATCAGTGAATTGTTGTCCTAAAACATTACCTAACGCAGCTAACAAAATAACTAACCCTACCCCTATCAAAGCCCAGCGCATGGCTTTATCTTTAGCAGCTTTAGCAAAATCAGCTTCCTTAATTCCAAACATTTGAAATATCAATATTAAAAGCAAAAAGAAAATTATTGCTATTACAAACCAAGGTACCATAAAATTAATCATATCAACTAAAGTTGTAGATAATATTACCATGAAAGCTACTGCTGTAGCGATAGTAGCATTAATCCCAGGAACACTCGTTACTACCCTCATTTTTTGGAAGATAGCATAAACTAAAGCCCAAACTAGAATGAAAGGAAAAACTATGTCAAACGTTTGCAATAATCCTAAATCTAGTATGGTAGCCATTTTTTTATAAATCTTTAGTTATACCCTGAATTAATTTTTTAGTTCCTTCGTATATATTTTTACCAGTTTCACCAGTTCCTTTTTCCTTAGTGATAAAGTAAACAATTATTCCGAACACAGCTATAATAATCAACAATTCTGTCAATTCTGCTGTCCACCAATAAAATAAATCTGAAGGACCACTCCAAATACTAATTGATGAACCGAAAATATAGAGCACGAATATTATCGAACCAATAGCAATAACTGGTTGTAACGTATCTCCCAATCCTTTACCAAAGATTCCTAATAACATCATCAACATGATTGCAGCGACAGCAACTAACGAAACACTTGGAAGCGCTTCATTCATTATTTGTACCGGATCGAATCCAGAAGGATAAGTACCAGTTACATGCGGTACTACAAATAGTAAAGAGATTGCTAACGCAATGATAACATTAAAATTTTTCTTACCTTCACCAAATAATTTTATTTTTTGTAGCACTGCGTATAAAATTGTAAATATTAATACGAATGGAATTAAGAAATCCATAATTCCGTATGATTCAAAATAATATGCAGCGTTTGAAAAACTTGCCATTTTTATCTATACCTCCAAGTATAAGTATTGTAATTTATCATTTTCATTCTTTTTTTGTTTTCTCTTTAGGTGGATCTCTGATAATGTACCAAATGAAACCTAATATAACTAGGAAAAATATAATTGCGATTGCCCATTCAGCTTCCCAATAAATGAATATAGCAAAAATGTATTTTAACCAATCCATAGCATTAAGGAAAATTGCTACAACTCCAATAAACACTAAAATAACAAAAAACTTTTTCCAACCAGAAAATTCTTCGAAAAAGTTTAATTCTTTATCTCCCCTAAATGCTCCCACGAGTAGTAAAAATGAAATTATTAAAACCAACATCAACACAACGTTAGCTAAAACATCACTGATTAATTGTACTAATTGTGTTGAAGCAATTACCAGAAAACCAATAGCAAAAGCAATGATTGCGTTAAGATTTTTTTTAGTAACGGTTTCACTACCAATTTTTTCCGTACCTAAAATCTTGGTTTTCTCTAAGATTGCAAATACAATAGTAAACACTAATAAGAAAGGTAAAATTATATCGTACACACCTAACGTACCCAAAAATTCAATTACGCCTCTAAACGCGCTTTCTTGTACCATCTATTTATCTACCTCTTTTAACTGTTGCATATTAAAAGATTAGAGTATATAAATGTTTCCAAAAATTGAAATAAAAAAGTATTAATAATTATTTCAAGTTGAGACTAAAAAAGCGAAGTCTTTAAATACTAGGATAAGTTTATTTTAATTTATTGAGGTGGGTAAAAAGTGAGGATAAAATCATTTTTATTATTTAGTGTTGTGCTGTTTGTTCTATTATCAACATTAGCATTAGCAAGTTCAAGTATTTCAACTACGGTAATTAAAAACACCATTTCTGTTAGTGATAAAGCTTCATTTAAGTTAGAGATAACAAATAATAATGAAGAAAGACAAAGATACACAATATATTCATTACAATCCGGACAAGGATGGAACGTTGACCCAAATCCATTAAAAGATAGAGTAATTGAAATAAATCCAGGAGATACTTATACTACTACTATTGTTGCTCAACCATTAGAAGAATTTTCGCCAGGAATTTATAATGTCCATATTAATGTTGAAAGTGAAAGTGGTGAACGACAAAGTAAAGCTTTAAAAATTTATTTAAGCCCCGAAGGACCTATTGACTATTTACCCTCTATAAGAGCAGAAATTGATATGGATGATAAAATTGATCCTCAAAATCCCGTCCCAATCAGACTATTCTTAGATAACCTTAATCCTTTAGATTTAACTAATTTAAAAATTAAAATTCAAAGTGAAATGGGAGAATTTAATCAGGAGATCATGGTTGATCTTCCACCATTAGAAAAGAAAACAGTAGAATTTACTATCACACCAAATCAATTCCAACAACCTAAAGAGTACATTTTATTTTTTGTTTTCGAACATAATGATAAACAGGTTAAAGTGACGGAAGAAAGAGTAAAGATTATTTCTTTAATGCCAGGTTTTGATTATTCAACTAAACAAGATAAAATATTTTTCAAAACATTTAAGGAAATAGCTATTGTTAACAAAGGTAACGTTAAAAATACTCAAGAAGTAAAAATACCAATCAGTTTTTTTCAAGGATTGTTTAGAAGTGGTGATGGAAAAGTTAAGATTGTTGACGGACAACGTTATGTTATAACTGAAGTTACGTTAAGTCCTAACGAATCTGAAACTATTAATTATGTTGTTAGTTATCGAATATTAATCTATATTTTAATCATATTAGCGGTCTTTTCACTATTTTATTGGCGAGTACAATCCCCAGTATCTATTGGCAAGAGAGCAGTTACTACAAGTAGTGGAGAAGATGGAGCATTATCAGAAATTAAAATTACTTTAGAAGTAAAAAATAAAACTAAAAAACCAATTAAAGACTTAATTATTACTGATGTAATTCCAGGAATTGCGAATTTAGAGAAACATTTAGAGATAGGTACAATTAGGCCAACTAAAGTACAACACTTAGCAAAAGGAACAAAAGTTACTTGGTCTTTAGCAGAAATTGATGCTCATGAACACAGATTAGTAACGTATAAGATTAAAGCTAAATTAAATATATTAGGTACATTTAGTTTACCGAGATCATATGTTGAGTATGCCAAGAAAGGAAAACGACGTGGAAAAGCACATTCAAACGTGTTTAGACTGAGTTAAGATAAGTTCAATAGTGGTTTGCAATTTGAATATTGCATAATAAAAACATTTATATAGGTAAGTTTACCCATATAATGAATTATAATTAAAAGGTGAGGGTATAATTAAAATGAAAGATTTTTTTTTAAATTTGAGGGAAAAATTTGCTGGTCCTTCTACTGAAGAGGAAGAACTTGAAAATGAAATTAGTGAGGACTATGTTGAGTTAGATCATGCTGGTTCTAAAGAAGAGAAATCAAAGATTACTGTTCGTCCATTCACAATTGAAGAATTTGAGGATATTAAAGAAATTCTTGATGTGTTAAGAGATGGTTCAACAATTGCTCTTGTGAACATTAAACCATTAAAAGAAAAAGATTTAGTGGAACTAAAAAGAGCCATATCTAAATTAAGAAAAACTTGTGAAGCTATTGATGGAGATATTGCTGGTTTTGGTGAAGATTACGTTGTTGCAGTACCTTATCTTGCACAAATCTATCGTGGTGCTAAAGGCAATATAGAATAATTTTATTTATTTATTTTTCTTATTAAACAATAATTTCTCATTTGTAAATATAATTAAAAAAAGTTAAAAAAATTAATATCTTCTACTTCTACCAGAACTGTAAGAGTTGCTACTGTTACTTCTTCCAGAACTTGAATTTCCTCCGGATGATCCTCCAGAACTATGGGAATTGCCCCCTCTAGAACTTGAGTTTCCTCTTCCGTAAGATCTTCCACCAGAGTTATTTCCAAAGTTTCCTCTTCCAGAAGAATTTCCCCTCACAGGACCTCTTCCAAAGTTTCTTCCTCCTGAATAGTTTCCTCGACCCATCCTAGGTTGACTAAATTCAAATGGCAACTTTTGGAAATCCTCTGCAGGTAAAGCATCAATGTTAAGTTTAAACCGATCTAAGATATTATTAAAAACATCATAGTCTTTATGAGATAACAAAGTTATTGCTTTTCCAGATTCTCCTGCTCGAGCAGTTCTTCCAATTCTGTGGATATACTCTTCAGGATCTTGAGAAACATCATAATTAATAACATGAGTAACAAATTTGATATCTAATCCTCGTGCAGCTACTGCTGATGCAACTAAAATATCGTTCTTACCCATATTAAAATCTTCAATAACTTTTAATCTTTTATTCTGAGTCATCTGTCCATGGATACTGTCTGCCTTAATTTTTTGTTTTCTCAGATTTCTGGTTAAAATATCAACAGTATTTCGTGTTGAACAGAAAATCATTACTCTTTCGCTATTTTCTTTTTTTAACAAATGAACTAACAAAGAAAATTTTTCATGTTGTTTAACATCATAGTAATATTGTTTTAACAATTCCTGTTTAACCTGTAACTCTGTTTTAATAGCTAACGGTTCATTCATGTATCTTCTTTTAAGATGATCAATCTGGTCAGAGATTGTTGCTCCAAACAATAAAATTTGTCTATCTTTAGGAGTATAGTCTAAGATTTGTTGAATATCTTCAATGAATCCCATTTCTACCATTTTATCAGCTTCATCAAGAATAAACATGTTAATTTTTGTTAAATTTAATGTTCTCCTATTAAGATGATCTAATAATCTTCCCGGTGTTCCTACTACAATATCTGCTCTAGTAAGATTTTCAATTTGTGGATCAATCGCCACACCACCATAAATAGTTGTAACAAATTGTTTAGTATACTTACTCATTTCTTGCAATACTTTAGCTATTTGTACCGCTAATTCCCGAGTGGGTGCCATAATTAATGCTTGTAACCCTTTACCTGGAATAACTTTTTCTAAGGTTGGAATACCAAAAGCAATTGTTTTTCCTGAACCTGTATTTGAGATTCCCACAACATCTTTACCAGTTTTAATCATAGGAATACTTTTTTCCTGAATAATTGTAGGTTCGGTAATACCTTGTTCTTTTAACGCTTTAACCAAATCTAGATTTACGTTTAGTTCTTCAAATTTCATTTTATTTTTATCTCCTTGGAAACTTCTATATATTTACTATTTTTTCTCTTATCCGAGGGTAATCATATAGTGAAACAGAATGAGCATAAATTTTTATTAGACATACCCTCTGTTTCTGCCTTCCAATAATAATGTATTTTATTTGTTCTGAGCCTTTATAAACCTTTCGGTTAAAACAAGAATAAATTCACTTCAAAATAAGCACATTACCACGACCTTTCTTGATCTTTTCGATTTGATTTTTATGTTCTAATTCGGTAAGAATCAAACTAACTTTTGCTTCAGATATATGTAATAATTCTTTCCTTAACTGTTTCTGAGAGATTCTACCATTATGTTTTTTTATAATCTCTAATACCTTCTCTAAATAACCTGGTTCTTGAGCAATATCTTCCTGATGTTGTTGTAAGGTTTTCTTATGTTCAACCTTCATTTTTTTTCTAAATTTGTATAAAGAACCATATTTTCGTCTTGCTATAACAAATCTTCCAATCAAGATGATAGCAATAACTCCAGTCATAATATATGCCCAGGTACGTTTTTCTGACTGTTCTTCTTCTTCAGAGAAATAATTTTCTTCACTCTCTTGCCATAATTCATCTTCGTCAGTAAAGTCTCCTAGCATAAACAAATCAAAAATATATTCTCCTTCTTTAGAAATAATGATTTCTTCAGTTGTAGTTGTAAATCCCTTTATTGCTGTTAACTTGTACTCCCCAAGAGGAATTTGTAATGAATATATCCCATCTTTAGAAAGAAATTTTTGTACAGGTTCAGTATTGATAGAAATCAAAACATCTGTTTCTATGTCTAAATCCGAATTATAAATTGTTCCTTTTAATGTTGCTGCTTGCACTGAAACAACTAACATGATTATGAGTAATATTGGAACAATTAATTTTTTCATTTTAGTGTTAATTTTGTTTAGATATAAATAATTATTGTATTTTTCAGAACAGTCAAGTGTCGAATATATTAAAGAATATAAATAGATATAAACTAATCCAAGATATTAACCAGAATGGCACCAGAAATTAATGAAAATTTGGAAAACACATTACAACAAGTTGATCAATGGTTATATTATAGATTTGATGAAAATTATACTGCTAAACTTGGTGAAGAACTTAAAGAGAAAGTTCTACCCACCGTTTCTACAGAACTAAGAGAAGAAGATCGTATTGAAATCGCAAAAAGGTACGGAAAGAACGAAATGTCTGAAATTTTTGAAGGACATTTCACTAGACAATATGCAGGGCTTGAATTATTGTTTAATAACACTGATGAAGAGAAAAAAGACTTAACCGAAAAAGATAAAGAAGTAGTAGATAAAGTCGAATATGGTTTCAAAAAAATAACTTCTTTTATTGATTAGTTATCTCAAGTTCCAGAATTAAATCAAGAAGTAATCGAACAAAGTTTTGTTGCAAATTATTCTTCAATAATGGAATTAGTACTTTACGAATCAAAAAGGAATGATGAACCTTCAGAGGAAGAAAATCACCCAGTAGTACAGACTGGATTTACAAGTCTTTTTGAAGAAGCACAAGAAGAATTGGGCAAAATAAAAAGGTATCACCAGTTATCAGCTGACGAAACTATCAAAAGTATGGAAACATTTTATCCAGAAGTAGCTGAGATTGTATTGGGTGATTTGTACGCTAAATAAGTATTTTTTTTATTTTACTCTAATAAAACTAGTTGGTTTAGGATAATAAAGTTTGAAGTTTACGGATTTATCAATCCAATCCTTATCTGGAAAAGTAGCATCTAAATCTACAATTGCATATTTGTAAAAATCCCAATAATTTTTTTCACTAATTGCTTTAACTAACTCATTAATTGAGCCATACCTTGCAGGTATAGAAGAATTTCCTAACACACCAAAATGATCATTTTCTTTATACAAGAAGAGAGCATGTGATGGAGTGTTTTTTTGATCCAATATCAAAATGTTTGCTTTGTACCCATCATCTGAAAGTAATGCTGCTGCTGCAAGTGCATAATCAATACAAAGACCTTTTCTATCAAGATGATTTTCTGCAAATGATTCTCCCTTTTCAAACTCACCAGTTTCAAAATGATTATCTAAATAATGTTGTACTTGTTTCGGAGTTCTGATAGATTTTATTACTTCTTCTGAAGTTAATTGAGTATAATCAAAATCCATTACAACAATTTCAGGAGGATTAATGTTTGGGATTTCATTAATTCTTAAACTTTGATATGCACAACCAGGATTATAAATTAATACACTTGTTAACAATAATGTAGAAACTTTTTTACTAACTCTTTTCAATAATGAACTTAACATTTAAGTATAAAAAGCAAAATAATATTTAAGTATAATGACTTATTGTTCAACAATTACATAAAAGAAAGAAATATAGACTCCATAACCCAATTTAAGCAAAAATAAAGTTTTGTAAAGTATTTAAAGCCAAAAATAAGCTTCTTTTAAAGTGTTCTGAAAAGTATATTTTTAAAGTAATTCTTCCATCAAAAGTGTAAGAGGTAAACTCTGGAGGTTAATTAAAATGATGAAAAAAATTGTGTCGTTATTGGTAGTGATGATATTTATGCTCAGTTTAGCACCAATAGCATTTGCAGAAAATGGTAATGGAGATATTAAAGATTTACCACCCGTAGGAATTCAAGAAAGAAATGGATTTAAGATGCAGGAAGGTCCTATTAGTGATAAACCAAAATTAGCAGTTGTTAATAAAGAAAGGTTACAACAACTAAAAGAAAGATTTCAAGAAGCACAAGAAAGAAGAATTCAAGCAAAGGAAAAATTTGAAGGTGCAAAAGAAAGGTTTATTCAAGCTAAAGAAAGAGTACAAAAATGTGTTAATGATGAGGAAGAAGAATGTCAAGCTTGGAAAGGAAAATTAAAAGTTGGTGTAAAAAATAGGTTAGAACATACTGTTGAATTAATTGAAAATTCTTTAGATAGATTACTTACCAAAATTGAATCTTCTGTATCCATGACTGAAGAAGAAAAAGAAGAAGCATTAGAGAAAGTAAACGTGTTACAAGAAGAAGTTAACCTTGTTAAAGATGAAATTTTAGCATTAGGCGAAGAATCTTCTGCTGATGAAATTAAAGATGCTATTAAATCTTTGAAAGACAAATGGATTGAAGTTAAAAAAATGCAACAAAAATTAGTTTCTAGCTTAATAAGTAACAAATTAGAAAACCTTGTTGAAAAAATGGATCAAAATTATCCTGAAATGATGCAAAAACGTATTGATGCATTACAAGCAGAAGGCATTGATGTTTCAGAATTAGAAGACTTACTAGTTAAATACCAAGAAAAAGTTGCAGTATTAAAGGCATCTCATGAAGAAATGTCAGGATATTTAGCTGAAAGTAATATGGTTGAATTTAAGAAAGCAAACATTCAAGTTAAAGCGGACTTCAGAGAAGTTAAAGAGGCGTTAAGAGAATTTATGGTAAAACATAGAGAATTACGTCGAGAACACCTTTCTTTAACTGAAATTGAAGAAGATGAAACTGAAGAAGAGGAAGACGAAGAAGAAACTGAAGATTCTGATGAGGAAGAGAATGAAGAAGAATCAGAAGATGAATCTACTGAAGAAGAGTAAGGAAACTTTTTAAATTATTTTTTTATTCTTACATAATAGGTGATTAAAAATGAAAAGACTGATTTTATTAATTGCGGTGTTAAGTTCTTTATTCTTACTAGGTTGTCAAACTATTGAACCCGAAGTTGAAGCTAGTTCTGAAGAAGTAGAGTTAGAAGAAGCATTAGATGAACTTGAAGAGCTAGAACAGTTAGATCAAGAACTTGAAGAATTAAACATAGATGAGTTAGACAATCTTGAGTTAGAATAATTTTTTTATTTTCTTTTTTTTATATAAATTAGGGGAAGAATTTTTCTTTTTGTGCTTTTTTTTTGGAAATTTTAGTAGGTGTTTTTATAATTCTGTTAGTCCTTTTATTTTTTAGGTGATGAAAAATGTATGAAAGACTAACTCCAGAACAAGAAGAAGCAGTGAGAAAAGGAGAAGCAATAGGTTCTTTAATTGGAGCATCAATAATGTTAGGTGTTACTGCATTGGCTTTTCTTGGAGAATATCATTGTGGTGTTGAACCACTAAAGCAAGAGAAGCAAGTTATTCAATATCAAAACAGTGAAAAAGAAGAAAGAGCCTATGAAATTAAAGGTAAAGAGTATGTTTTGACATAGAATTTAGAATTAAAATTAAGGTGAATAAAGAATGTCAGAAAGGGATTACTTAGATAATAAGGAAGATAATGATGAATTGAAAGCTTTTGCAACAGTTATGGGAGCGATGGTTGGAATAGCTACTGGTTTTGGCGTACTTTGTTATGGTGGGTATTTGGTAGGCACTGCACTTACAAATTATTTCTTCAATGAAAAGGTTATACAAAAAGAAAAATATGTTCAACATAGAGAAGAAACACATCTTCTGCAACAGCAAGACCTAAATAATGATGGTATTGAAGAAAGATTTTATGAAATTAGGGGCAGACAATATATCTTAACTGACAATTTAGAATTAAAACTAAAAATATAATTTATTTTCTTTTATCTTCAATCAAAGATTCTGCCATAAAGTTATATTTTAATTCTTCAAAAGCAAACAATATTTCATAAGTTTTAATCAAATTTTCAAACTTAGCTTTAAAACTGTTAATAACTTCATGAAACTCTTCTAAATCTTTAGTAATCACATAAATTAAATAGTCATAATAACCAAAAGTTCTTGTAGCCCACAAAATGGAACCATTATTTTTAATATGCTGTTCAAAAAGAGCCATCTCTTCAGGAAAATAATTTAATTTTATTAATAAAGAATTGATTGATAATCCCAATACTGAAAAGTTAATTACTGGCCTGTATTCAATCAAATACTTTTCTCGTTCTAATTTTTGTATTCGATAAGATACTGTATCTTTAGATATGTTTAACTCTTTTGCTAAAGAAAAATTTGTGATAGAAGCATCACGAGATAAACTATAAAGCAATTTTAAATCAGTTTTATCTAATTGTTTAGGTTCTTTCTCCTTACTTTTTTTAATAACAGTAACTTTATTCTTTTCTTGATGTAGTTTCTTTAATTCAGGAAAATATTTTTGAGGTAACACTTCACTAACAACAGTTTGTTTTAACACTAAAACATGATCTTCCCTAATTTTAATTCGGTTAACTAACTCAGCATAATATTTTAAAAATTCATCATCATCTCTTGCCATAATAGAAATTTCAATGTTATATTTACCACTATAAACAATAATTGCGTTAACATACTTAGCTTCTTCTGCTCTTTTAATTAACTCTTTTTCTTCTCTAGGAACATTAACTTCAACAAAAATGTGATATGATTGATAACCTAATTTTCTATTATTAATAACTGATCTCGAACCAGTAATCAATTTATTTCTCTTTAATTGATTTATCCTATACTCTACAGATTGACGAGATAATAAAGAAGATTTAGCTATTTGTGATAAAGGTTGACGTACATTAGCAACATATTCAGAAAGAATACGCCAATCTTTCTTATCTAACTTCAATTCTAACGTTTTTGGAGCTAAAACTCTCATATTAATAGTAAGAAAGATTAAATAAGTTAAAAATGTTTCGTTTATTAACGAAGTATAAGCATATTTAAGACTAAATTTTTGTTTATTTTATTAATTATTTAAGAAAATAGCAAACAGATTCCAATGTAAACCCATTAATTAGGATAAATTATGATAGTAATTGATTATTTTTAATAATTTTGATGATTAATTGGTGGTTTTTCAAGAATTTTTATTATGACCTAGTGTTTTTGTTTTATATATTTCTAACGCTTATGTATATTCAACATAACAAAAAGTTTATATCGAAGCATCATCTTAAGAAAAAAATTGGTGATGGATTCTTTATAACTTTTTAATTCGGAGGCGAATAAAAAATGAAAATTGGAATTGCAGGGACTAGAGGTTCAAAACCTACACCCTCAGGTAAATCTTTATTTGATGAGGATATAATCACACATAAATATGGGGGGAATACCACTTGCGTTTATGTTGAAGGAAATGATGGTTCCATACATATTATTGATGCAGGAACAGGAATTGTAGGTTTAGGAAATTCATTAATCCCAAGAGGATTTTGTGGAGAAGGAAAAACCATGCACATTTACTTATCACACACTCATTGGGACCATATTCAAGGTATACCGTTTTTAGGACCAGCATATATACCTGGAAATAAAATCATGATTTATGGTGAAAGTAAAGATACTAATTTTAGTGAATCACTAAGCGCTGCATTGAATAAAAATAAAGAACATACGGGCACTTTCCCGGCAATGACTAGTGAAGATAGTGATTCAGGTTTAAGAGAGATACTAGAAACACAACAAAGTGATGTAAAATATTTCCCAGTAAAATTAGACGTATTAAAAGGCATTAAAGAATATCATGGCTTCTTTGCTGGAGATGTACTTCAAACCGGAGATATGAAAGTTGAAACTATTGGTTTAAATCATCTTGGTGGCTGTGTAGGATATAGATTCACTGAAACAAAAGATGATGGTAGTAAAGCTGTCTTTGTAATGGCTACTGATCATGAACCGGGCGAGGATGCAATTGACTTAAGATTAGCACAATTTTGTGCAGGTGCGGACCTTTTAGTAATTGACACACAGTATGAACCCGAAGGATATGAAAGTAAAATAAATCCATTCAAGAAAACTTGGGGCCATGGAGATTATGTTACAGCTTTAAAGACAGCTACTGATGCAGAAGTTAAAAGAGCCATAGGGACACACCACGAACCAAAATGCGGCGATGCATATTATGATACCTTAGAAAAAAGAGCAACAACTTATGCTCAAATAGTAGCAGGAAACAGAAATAAACCAGTTGTTGACTTCGAGTTTGCTAAAGAAGGTACCTGGTACAACCTTTAATTTTCTTTTTTATCTTTTTTTAGTAGTAACATTTATATAATCTTTATTTTTTCTTTAATTTATGTCATTAATAACAAGAGATGAATTTGAAAATACAATTTTAGGTTGGGATCTTTTTGAACATTGGAATGTTTCTCAAGAAAATGAAGAGCAAGTTGTTTTAGATCTTTATGATTGTTATCAAAAAGAAGGAGATTTGCCAGTTAGCGATAATCTAACTTTGATGATAGAAGGGATTAGAGAAGCTAACCAATTTGAAAGTAAATTAATAGATAATGAATTTTCTTCACAATTGGGAGAAGAAACATACAAACAAGGATTAAAAAAGTTACAGAAAACAGTACAGGCATTAACTGTAATGGAATATGACCAACAATCACTATATTGGGAAATGATGAAGCTTCCTGAACTACATCAAAAAGTTAGAAAACAAATTGATGCTATAGAAGAAAGTGGACACCTATTAAGAGCATGTGAAATGTATTATGGAATTGGAGATGTTATTATTGGAAAACAATTAGTAAACCAAATGTGGGATAATGCTCGTGAAGAAGATTCTGCAAAGGCATATGCACATTTGATTTTGGATTTGAGATCAATGAAAACATTATCTGTAAAACAAAAAACACACCTCATTAATCCCATTTGTAATGAAATGTTAGAAAGGTTTTCATTTTGGGATGGAATTTATTTTAAAGTGCATGGATTAAATGAACATGAAAAAAATTAATTTATTGATTGAAGAAGAGTTAGAAGATCAAGATAGTCCAGCATATGAATCCATATATACATTTCTTGGAAGAGAAGGAGAACAAGATTATGAAGTTGATGAGTACGGATTAGAAATAGTTGAACTTCCTGAAAGAGATATTGTTTCTGAAGATCCTTTTGTTTCTGTAATTATTCCTGCATATAATGAAGAAAGATATATTGAAGCGACCATAGACTCAGTATTAGCACAAGGTAGAGATGAACATCAACTAGAGATTATTGTTGTCGCTAACGGTTGTAATGATAGAACTGCAGAAATCGCTAAATATTGTACACCCTATGTTCATGAAATTGAAGAACGCGGAATTAGTATTGCGAAGAATTATGGTTTTGAAAAAACTTTAGGAGAAGTGGTAATTTTTCTTGATGCAGATACAATAATGAAAAAAGGTACAATAGATTTAATTGTAGAATCTTTACAAGAAGGATATGTTGCTGGTAAAACTGCAATTCTTCCTGATGAAAATTCAATGAGCGCGAAGGCATATTTCAAATGGGTAAATATGTGTGGACGGTTAAGTCAATTATTAACTCATTTTAATCCAAAATTAAATAATGGTGCTAGCGCTTGTTTATTTAGTACTTATGATCAATTGAATGTTTTACTGCAAGAAGAAGGATACTTATTTAATCCAGACTTAAAAGTAATGGAAGATGTTGAACTTATTGGCAGACTACGTACACAAGGACCTTTTAAATTCTTAACTAAAAAAGAAGTAATTACATCTACACGTAGATTTAAAGAAGAAGGTTATATAAAACAATTTTTCAAGGATTTTAGAGATTATTTTAACCCTCAAAATGTAGATGAACGAATAGATTATCGTTAATGTTTTTTTTCTTTCTGGTATAAAAAGTAGGAATATACTACTAAAAATAATGCAAACGACAATATAGGAACAAGAATGAACCAAGTTGCATATTTACCAAAAAGTAATCCTAATATTGCAATCACCCCTGCAATTTTAAACAAAACAGCACCTAACTGATGAGTTTTATTCCATACCTTATCACTACTTAAAGTCCAAGGAGTTCTTATACCTATGAACCAGTTACGTTTAGAATTCTTTAACATAATTCCAATATAATACATTAAAAATCCTATCCCTAAAGGTAAAATTAGGTTTGGAGAAACTTTATAATTTAAATTCCATAAAATTATTTGTAAATGTACAAGTAACATAAAAGTAATAAATATGACCACAAATGATTGATAATATTTTTTGAACTGTTCAATGTTTCTTTTTAATGGATCAATATAAGGAATAGCAATAAACAAAAGTGTGATTGCAGTAATGATTATAGGTAATAAAAATGCGCCCCAAAACTTTGAAGAATATCTATCAACTTCTCCGTTTGAATTCCAATGTGAAGCTAGTTGATCTGGTAAATGTGAAAAAGATAATAAACTGATTAAATAAGATAAAAGAATTAAAACAATTATTACCCAGTAAACTTTTTTCATGAACTCAAGTATTTCTTATGACTATATAAATCCTACAGTTTAATAAAAGTTAAATAGGAGTGAGGGTTATTTTTATTCCATGTGTCTAGTAAATCAATTATATGAAATAGAACATTTTTCTCCAAGAATCAGTACAAATACCAAAATACAAATCATGAAAGAGGTTATTTGCAGTTATAAATTACAAAAAGATGAAGAGCAAAATTTAGAATATCATTTATTGTTCTCAGTAATTGATGGAACCACAACATTTAATGAACAACTTCAAAAATTAGGTCAGGATAAATTTTTAATAGAAAGTAAGATTTTAAGTTTAGGAAGTACTATCACTTGGCGAGAAGACATTAAATATTTAGATCAAAAAATTCAGGAGTTATACCATGGAAAGATTTAAACAATTAGGAGAAATTAGTGAAGATAAATTAATTTGTAAGTTCCCTGGAATGAACATAATTTATCCATATTCTAAAGGAATAGCGTCAATTAATAAAGCAGGTACGATTGCTTGTTTAAAGTTAGATGTTAACGATCGTTATGCAGAAAAAATTGATGAATTAGGTGATGATCCTATTGAAAGTATTATTGCAAAAAGTCGTGACCTTAGTTATGATTTAGTCACGGAATTAAGAGAAAGTATGGTCAAATATTTTGAAAATAAAAATATTTATTTAATGTATTCTGAAACAAAAAATAGTCCGCCACTATTAAGTATTTTAGGTGGTTCTGACGGAAATACTTTCTATGCAACACCATGGGGAAACATTTTTGCTTACGATAGTGGAATAAAAGTGCCACAGTTAGGAGAAGTTTACGGGTTACATCTTTCTATCATCGGCACTGAAAAGATAATTTCTGATCATGATAAATTAAAAGAAATTTCTTTTCAACTTGCTGACAAAGCTAATACTGCTTATGAATATATTAAAACTAAGAAAAAAGAACAATTAGTTAATGGACTTTTGAAAAGAATGGTAGGATATTATCCTGTTGTGAATTAGGTATATAAAAATGAGATGTGAATATAAAGGATGTAATAATAATGCAGAATATTCTATAGAATGGTGGGGATTAGATCAAGATGGGAAAAATCCCACCATAGTAGATGAACTTCATACTTGTAACAATCCCGAGCACGTTGTAAATTTATCTAAACATCAAGAATTTGGTGGTTATCCGGATGAGATTCAATCAATAGGTAATTATGAACCTAAAACTGCAATATTGTATCAAGTAAAAGATGTTATTGATGGAAAGTTAGAAAAAATAGATATTTCTGTTGCAGATCCATTAAAAGAACAATTAAGATTATTTTAGATAACTTTTCTAAACTTTATTTTGAAATACACAAAAGTAAATAAATCCTTGTTTCTGAACGATTATAATGGCAAAAAAAACATTTATTTTTGATTTAGATGATACTTTGATAGCTAACCTTCATGATTATTCTTTTGCACAATTAAGATTTGTAGAGTTTGTAATTAATAGATTGGGGTGGAATAAAGCTCCTGATGCCCAAACAATAATAAATTTACAAGTAGAGATTGACAAGAAAAATGTTGCCAAATATGGCTTTGGGATAGAAAGATTCCCAACATCAACAAAAGAAACTTATCAAATGATTTGTGAAGGGGTAGGGATTAAAGATAATGTTGGAGCAGAAGTAGCTTATACCATTGGTATGACTGCCTTTAATAAAGAGAGATATAAGAAGAAAGGTTTAGTTCCCGGAGCAGAAGAAACGTTAGATTATTTAATTGCTCAAAATGATGAAATAATACTTTGTACGAAAGGAGATAAAAAAGTACAAGAGATGAAAATTGAAGCTATCAATGCAGTAAAGTGGTTTAATGATCAAATTTATATTGTTGATAGAAAAAATGAAGGTGTTCTTAATCAAATTGTTGGAGATAGAGAAAAAAATAATGTATATCATGTTGGAAATGGAATTAAAAGTGATGTTAATCCTGCACTAGAAGCGGGAATTCGGGCAATTTATATTCCTAGAGAAACATGGGCCTATGAAAAAGATCATAACGGAAAAACTGAAAGCAATAGACTAATTGAGTTAAAAAATATAGTTGAAATTAAAGACAATTATCACCATATTTTTCCTTGATTTTACTTTTTCTACAATTAACTTTTTAAATAAGCTCTAATTCACTATAATTTATGAAATTCGAAAGATATAATCATGCTGAAATTGAACCACAAATTCAAGATTTTTGGGAAAAGAAGAAAGTATTAGAGAAATTAAAAGAAAATACTAAAGATGGAAAGAAATTCAGTTTCTTACAAGGACCACCTTATACTTCTGGAAAGGTACATCTAGGTACTGCTTGGAACACCGCTTTAAAAGATATGGCTGTAAGATATAAACGTGCTCAAGGATTTAATGTTTGGGACAGAAATGGATATGATGTACATGGTTTACCTACAGCTCATAAAGTTATGGCTAAACATGAATTAAAATCAAAAGAAGATATTGAAAAGTATGGTGTTGGCAAGTTCATCAAAGAATGTATTAAATTTTCTTTGGAGATGGGCGAAGAAATGACCAAAACTTTCAAACGTATCGGTGTTACTTTAGATTACTCAGATTCTTACATGGCTTTAAAAAATGAATACATGGAAGGAGAATGGTGGTTAATCAAAAAAGCTTGGGAAAATAAAAGGTTGTATAGAGGTAAAAAAGTTATGACTTGGTGTGCAGGTTGTGAAACTGCCTTAGCGAAACATGAATGTGAATATGAAGAAGTTGAAGAAAATTCTATATTTTTAAAATTTAAAGTTAAAGGTAAAAAGAATGAATATTTGTTAATTTGGACAACTACTCCTTGGACAATACCTTTCAATTTAGGAATTATGGTAAATCCAGAACTAGATTATGTGAAAGCAGAAGTTGATGGAGAAATTTGGATCCTTGGAAAAAGTTTAGTAGCTCCATTCATACAATCCGTACTTAATAAAAGTTATAAATTTATTGAAGAGGTTAAAGGAGAAGAATTGGAAGGGTTAGAATATGAACATCCATTAACAGATAAAGTTTCTCAATATAAAGAACTTAAAGAAAAACATCCAAAAGTTCATACTGTAGTACTTTCAAAAGAATTTGTTGACTTCACTGCTGGTACTGGTTTAGTACACATGGCTCCTGGTTGTGGTCCTGAAGATTATGAAGTAGGACGAGAAAATGATATTCCTGCATTTAATACCCTTAACGAAAAAGGAGAATTTGATGAAACGATTCCCGACTTTCAAGGATGGGTAGCTAAAAAAGATGATTTAAAATTTATCAAAGCGTTAGAAGAAACAGGAAATTTATTAGCAACAACTAAAGTTGAACATGATTATCCACACTGTTGGCGATGTCATCAAGGTGTTATCTTTAAAACAACTAAACAATGGTTCTTTAAAATTGAAGATTTAAAAAATGATATGGTTAATGAAAATAAAAATGTTCATTGGGTACCAAAAACTCAAGCGTTTGATTCATGGACAACACATCTGAAAGATAATTCTATTACCAGACAAAGATATTGGGGAACACCAGTACCAATTTGGAAATGTGATCAAGAAGAGTGTAAAGAATTAGCGATTATTGGTTCAAGAAAAGAATTAGAAGAAAAAGGTTGTAAAGTTCCTAAAGATATTCACAGACCATGGATTGATGAAGTTAAATGGGAATGTAAATGCGGTAAAGGTAAAATGACTAGAATTTCGGACATATTAGATGTTTGGATTGATGCTGGTACGGCTGCTTGGAACTGTTTTTATTATCCTGAACGAGAAGATTACTTTAAAGATTTTTATCCCGCAGACTTAATTTTAGAAGCTACCGAACAAGTAAGATTATGGTTTAGCATGTTATCTATATGTTCACAAATAAGTATGGGAGGTAATCCTTACAAAAACGTTTACATGCACGGTATGCTTAATGATATCGACGGTAAAAAAATGAGTAAAAGTATTGGTAACATTATCTCTCCTTATGAACTTGTTGATAAACATGGTGCAGATGTAATGAGATATTATATGTGCGGAACTAATGCTGGACAAGATGTTCGTTTTAGTTGGGACGAATGTGCTTTGAAAGAAAGATATTTACAAATTTTCTGGAATGTACATAAACTTTTAATCAATCTGTGTAAAGATAACAAAATTAATCCACTTAAAATTGATGAAAGTATTGTTAAGAACGTTTTAGGAATTGAAGAAAAATACATTTTGTCTAAATTAAATAGTACAATTAAAAAAGTTACTGAACTATATGATGATTATCACTTAGATGAAACTATTGCTCCAATTGAAGAATTATTTTTAGAACTTTCTCGGACATATATTCAGATGGTAAGAGAAAAAAGTTCTTTAGGAAGTGATGAAGATAAAGAAATTGTTGTTTACACTTTGTATAAAGTTGTATTTGATTGTTTAAGAATGTTTAACATTGTTTCTCCATTCATCTGTGAAACTATGTATCTTAACTTAAAGGATGAATTTAATTTAAAGAAAACTAGTATCACTCATTACGGTTTTTCCCAGTATGATGAAAAAATGATTGATGAAAAGTTAGAAGGAGAAGTTGAAACAGCTAAACAAGTAATTCAATCAGCGTTATATGCTAGAGAAAAAGCTAAACTAGGTTTAAGATGGCCAGTGCAAGAAGTTTTAGTAGTTACGAAAAATGATGACACCATTAAAGGTGTTGAAACTTTAAGTTCAATAATTAAAAAACAAGTTAATGCACGAGACATTACAATTTTAAATAATCTTGAAGGAGTAAAAACAAAAATACTTCCTGATTCAGGAAAAATTGGAATGAGTTTTGGAGAATTAACACCACACATTGTAGCAGAGTTAAGTATAGTAAGTCCAGAATCTGTACTTGAACATTTAGATAAAGAAAATGTTTATCCAATGAAAGTACAAGATAAAGATATTAAACTTACTCGTGACATGATCAAAGTACAAAGAGAAGTTCCCGAAAAATATCAAGAAAGTGAATTTAAGTTTGGTCAGGTTTACATAAACACTGTCAGAACTGAAGAGTTAGAAGCAGAAGGTTATGCTCGTGAACTGGCTAGAAATGTACAACAGTTACGTAAAAAGTCTGGATTAGAAAAACTTGATGAGATTATATTGTTTGTTAAAGTTTCTGAAGAAATGAAATCAATGTTAGAACCGTTAAAAGAATACATTGAAGAAAAAACTGGAGCAGAAAAGATGGAAATTTCCTGTGTTGATCCTGTTAAGAAACATACACATACATCTACATTTAAAGTAAAAAGGGAAGAATTTGATGTTTGGATAGATAAAGTATGATCCCTGATGAGATAGGAAAATCAAGTAATGAAGAAGATCATTTGTTGAATGGTTATTATAGAACTGAAGCTGGACTTTATGTCCCTTCAATGGTTTCTTTCTTTGGAGATAGTTATGCTCGTGCATTGTTGGGTGTTTGGCCGTTGATAAGGAACATAAGTAAATATGGTACAGCAGATGAAGATATGACTGAGTTTACTTCTCAAGATTCACATGATGAAGTTGTAAAATTAATGTTGAATACAATTGATGAAGTTCTTGTTATCGTTGATCCAGAAGCATCTTTTAGTTCGAAAGTTATTGATTCTACTGGTCAATCTTTACGTGGTAAAGGAGTGTATCATCCTGATGCAACTGAATTTTTTAATCGTACTGTGTTGCATGTACTTTATGAACATTCTAAAGGTCCATTTTATGATTATGAAGAAGAAATGTTTACCGTAAAGTTTGATGAATTGAAGCAGTTTTGGGAACAGTTACAGGAATGTTACTTTAAGTTTACTGAGAGATGGTATGATCCTGTTGAGAAAGAAGCAGTCTCTCCTGGATTGAAAAAACTATTAGAAGAATAATTCTATTTATTTCCTTTAATTAAATAATCACCTATATTTCTTAACATCAATTCCCAGATCTGCAGGGCCAAAAGCTAAAGGTAATAATTCACTGATTGTTGCGATAATAATTTTATCCTTTCTCGTAGTGGACATAATTACCTCTAAGTCTACTCCAGAAATCTGAGAAGATTCATATAACATTTGTCGACAAGTTCCACAAGGTGCAGTAACTTCACTAGTTTCAAAGTCTTCTCCGCGAGCAATAACTGCAATACTATCAAAAGTTCTTATACCCATAGCATTCGCTCTCGCTAATGCTGACCTTTCTGCACAAATAGTAGGATTATAAGCTGCATTCTCAACATTTGAACCGGTAATAACATGACGATCTTGTGACATTAATGCTGCACCCACATAAAAATGTGAGTAAGGACTATATGCAGTTTCCATAGATTTAGCAGCTTGATCAAGCAATATTTGTTGTGCTTGATTTAATTGATTATAGGTTGTGTGTATCATTTACTTTTTAAGGACACCCACTACCTCCAAGAATGTTATCAGCTCTACTTTCTTTCATAATTTTAACTTCAATTAATGAATATACAGAACTTAATCCAATCTCATCTCTAGCAGCATCAAAATATTTAGCAGAGTTATGTAATACCTTTATTGCTTTTTTTGCATTTTTAGGAGTACCCAACACTAAGTCTGTATAAGTAGCGTTAGTTTCATTAAGACATATTGCCGCATTTGATACATCGCCTGCAAGTAACAATTCCCAAGCAGCAACTTTACGCTGATCTGAGGTACTTCTTTGAGCTCTTCTTCTTTCATCATCATAGTCTTTAGGTGCATAAACAGTTGCTGAACACATATCCATAAGTGCACTTGCAAGTTCTGGAGATGCTCCGCCCCTAGTGATATAAATTGCTTTTTCTTCAGAGGGCTTCTCTCCCATTACGTCTTTTACTAAATTTAAAATACCCATTTTAATTTTTCCTCCAATTAAATATAATCAAGAACATCTAACACCAATACATTAATAAGAGGCAGATTTTATAAATATTTCTAAACTACGATATAATAATGAACCTAAACAGATATATTAAAGATAATCTAATTAGAATTAAAGTTACGCCAAACGCTTCTAAAACAGAATTAGTTGAAGAAAATGAACAATTAAAATTATATCTTAAAGCTGTTCCTGATAAAAATAAAGCCAATCAAGAACTTATTAAATTTTTTAAGAAAGAATTCAATTTAAAAGTAGAAATTAAATCAGGAATGAAAAATAGAAATAAAGTGTTGAAAATTGTTTAGTAATCTCCCTTACCAGGAATTACGTGTCTTACACCACCACGAGGATTCTTAACATCTCCATAATATCTTGGAATTAAATGAACATGTAAATGATGGATAGTTCTTCCAGCAGCTTCTCCTTCATTAATACCAAGATTATAGGCGTCTGGAGAAAACTTATCATCAATAACTTCTTTTGTTTTTTTGATTAAATCGTACATTAACAATACTTCTTTGCCAGACAAATCAAGAAAAGATTCAATATGTCTTTTGGGTATTACTTCTGCATGTCCATAACTCACAGGAAATTTATCCCAACGAGAATAAAACAATCTATTTTCTAGAATTGTTTCAGAATGATTTAATTTACAAAATATGCATCCCATTTCACTGTTTACCATACTGTTCAACTTTTTCACTTAATGCTTCCAATCTGATTCCTGCTTTTGCAAATAATTCTCTAGTATCCTTACCAGCATGATACCTAATTTGACAAACTATCCGTTTAATTCCCGCATTGATTAACATTTTTGCACAGACAAAGCAAGGTTCTAATTTGCAATATAACGTTGCTCCATCTAAAGCAATCCCTCTTTTAGCGGCTTGACAAAGAGCATTTTGTTCAGCATGAATTGTTCTTACACAATGTTGAGTTACTGAACCATCTTCATGATAAGTTTTCTTAAACTGATGTCCTACCTCATCACAATGTTCTAATCCTACTGGAGAACCAACATAACCAGTTGCAAGAATTTGCTTTTCTTTAACAATAACACAACCCGTTCTTCCACGATCGCAAGTTGCTCGTTTAGAAATAGCATTTACAATACCCATAAAATATTCATCCCACGTAGGTCTAACATGATACTTTTTTCTTAAATCAATAATCAATTTATCAACTTTTTCGTATAATTGATCTAATCCTTGATCATTTTTAACAATTATTTTTGACAGTTTATGAACCTTATCCAACTGTTGTTTATTTGGATCAGAACTCTCTTCAATTTTTTCTTTCTCTACAAATTCTTTAAAGGTAATGGGATCTGATTCTCTGGCACGATCTTTAAGTAATTCAAACCTTTTTTTTCTGTCAGCAACAACTGAAACTAACACAAACTTATTCTCTTCCTGTAAAGATTTAACTTCTGCAGGATTTCTAATGGAAGTTATCACATAATCTTTATTTTCTCTTAATCGGTTCCTAATTCTCTCTGCCAATAACGAAGGACCAAACCTTTCTCGTAATTCGTTAGCAAGTTTAATCATATTATCACGAGAATCTTTAATATTTTTACGTTTACATTCAGCTCTGATTTCATCAGATAAGGAGTAATGTTCAAACCCTTTCTTAATCAAATATTCAGCAACAGTATCTTTTCCAGAAGCATAATAGCCAGTTATTCCAATTATCATAAGATAATAAATAAAATACTCGTTTAAATTAATTTAGCTACTTAAATGTATAAGTTACACACATTCTGTTCTTACTTTCAAACAATAATATACTGGATAAGATAAATATATTTAAAATAGTTCAGTTTACCTAGTTCTGATAAAAATGAGGTGTTATTAGATATGAAACCAACAATTATAGAAGCAAGAGATTTACCAGATGCATGGTATCAATGTTTATATGAAATTCTACGTGTAGAGGAAAAAGGTACTGGTAGAGTTTACAAAATTGACAAAGGTAGTTATAAGGGACAAGAAAGGTTAGAATTTGGTCACGTTACTGTAGGAATAAAGTTTCCGGAAATAAGACCTTTAGCTCCCGACGTGCCAGCAAGTTCTGGAATTCCTCCACCAACATCTCAGGAATATATAGATAAATACCTACCTTATTTATTGACTGACGTAGTGGCTAAGAATGAGCAATACACTTATGGTGAAAGATTAGTTGGTCCTAAATTAAGGTTAAAAGAAAAATTAGTACGTCGAGCTTTAGGTGAGGAAAGTGATTCTAATAAAATAATAGAAATTAGTGCAGACATTAACCCTGTCGAGAAAGTTATTGAGATGTATAAGAATATGTTTGCAAAAGATGGTGGTTATGGGACTAACCAAGCAACATTAGAAATTGGTATGCCTCATGATATAGATCTTGCAGATCCTCCATGTTTAAGAATTATAGATACTGAGATCAACGAAATTGATGGAGAACAAAAACTTAATTTCATCGCATATTTTCGATCATGGGATTTATGGGGCGGATTCCCAACAAATTTGGGAGGTTTACAACTCATGAAAGAGTATATGGCACAAGAAATTGGTGTTCTACCAGGCGAGACCATTGCGAGTTGTAAAAGTTTACATCTTTATGATGATGTTTGGGAAATTGCCAACCAACTAACTTACAACATTAAAAAAGATGATTTAAAATGAGAAAAGGAAGATTTATTGCTTTTGAAGGTGGTGATGGTTGCGGTAAAGGTACACAGATGCAGATTGCAGCAGAATATGTATTCAAATTAAATAAAGAATACGATATTCTTTTAACTCGTGAACCCACTCGTGATTTTAAAGAGATCAGAAAACGTATGGCTCAAGGAAATGATGTAAGAAAAGATTCAAGGTGGTATGCAAAGATGTTTGTAGCAGATCGTAAGAATCATTGTGAAAATTACATTAAACCTAATTTAGAAAGAGGTACAGATGTTTTTTGTGATCGTTTTAAACATTCTACCTTAGCATACCAACATACACAGGGGATGGATCTAAAAGAACTTATCAAAATGCATGAAGGAATACTTGTTCCAGATACTACATTGATTTTTGATTGTCCGGCAGAGGTTGCTTATGAACGTAGAAAGAATGATGGAGCTATAGATGTTTTTGATAAAGATCTAAAGTTTCAACAAGAACTTAGACTTAATTATCTTCGTTTAAGAAATGAGTTGCCTGATGAGAGAATTATAATTATCGATGCAACAAAGTCAATAGAAGAAGTTGCTACAGTAGTAAAAGCAGAACTTGATATGATGTATTTTGCTGATTTAACACCTAAAGAAGAACACTAAATCTATTCTTCTTCTTCTTTTTCTTCCTTCTTTCCAAAGAAATCGTTAAGTCTTTTACAACCCACTTGTGCCTTATAAGAAATTTTATTCATAGTAAAACCTACCACCTCTTTTTCCTAAACATCTATCGGTATTAAAATACAAATCGATTGGATATATAAATACTATTGATTTTCAAAATATATTCTCTAAGCCGATACCACTTGAAAAACAGAAAGTGCTTTTACTACTTGATGTTTTACTTTTTAAAATAGAGATATATACAACATTAAAAATATTAAAGTTATTGCACTAAATTAATAGTTTCATGAGAATTTACTTTACCATCTTCAACAGAAACCTTTAGGTTAAGAAATTTAATTTTTTTAGAGATAAAAGTAAAGTTCCATTCAGTTTTTCCTTGAAACTTTTGTAAAACTATAAAACCGTCACCTTTAATTTCTCCAGGAAAATATTCTGAAAAATTTTCAGTAAATATTTTTTTTGCTTCATCATAACTTATTTTTACTAAACTTAAATCTAACTCTTCAACTTTCATTTCTTTTTTCTTAAAAACGTCATCTGCGGGTTTAATAATTTGCTTACCATTAACTTCCGTAAATACTGTTATTTTTTCAGCTTCTGGATCATAAAATCCAGTATCCCAATTAGACTTCTCATTAATATTTTCATCTAGACTACAAAAAAAATGAGAAAGAAAACCTTGTGGATGTTGCTTTTGCCAATCTTGATATAATTGGTCTTCTTGAACTTTTTTTAACAACTCTTCCGGGTTCATGAATATTCTCTCCATGTAAAATTACATTTTACACATCTGAAAAATCTTGTTTCTGGTTCGTCAGCAGCCCTAGTTTGTTGTGTCCAAAAATAAGCTACGCCATGTCCACACTTTTCACATTTAGTTCTTATCTTTGGTAAGAGATCTGTTTTTTCAATAATTTCAATTTTTGGACCAGATTCTACCTTTTCTTTAATTTCTGTGGAGGTTTCTCCATCTTCAGGATTTTTAGTAAATCCACAACTACAAAAAAGAATTTTTTTACTACCTTTCATTTTAGGTCTTAATATTGACCCACATTTTGGACAAAACATTTTTTTATTCCCACCCTCTAACTTAATTTAGTGAGAATTTAATATTCTCTTTATATATTTATTGATTTTTTTGTAAGAATTTAGTGCATTTGGTAAGAATCACAACCAAAAGTAGAATTAAGTAAAGGCCCTATATCTTGTTCATACAATCTTGTTTCGAAAGAAATATATTCATTTTTATATATAACCCCACCAGATTCATTTTTAATTTGTATAATTGCACCATTCGCACCAACAAAATTTAAAATATCATTATTAGGACCAATTTCTATTGATTGGTATGGATGTAATTTTTTCAATTCAACCATTGTGTCAATTTTCTTACCCCAATCATTAACTGCTAATATTGTAATTATTTTACCTTCACATTTAGGTATAAGTCTTTCCATTGCTAGAATTCTTCGATCAATACTATTCACAACTTTACCCATAAATAATTACTTTGAGAGATATTTTATAAAATTTACTTTAATTATTCAACTTTATCTCATAAATTAATTTATCAGAATCCATTTCATCCCTACAGGTGTAAACATAACCAGAATTAGATTCAACAGTTATAGTATCATACTTCTGAATTTCTTGCCATAATCCCCAACCACTAATCTCGCCTAGTTTTTCCCTAATTTTTTCATCATAACCCTTTATTCTTGTATCTATTACTTTATTTTCTGGATCAATAATTTCTCGAGAAGTAATTAATAAATAATTTTTTGCAAACTTTAATGCATACCCTATATCGTTACTAAAAAACACACCCCTACCAACACTCATGTTTCCTTCATACAGTATTAATTTTCCTCTTTTTAAATAATCTTTTTCAGCTATTTCTCCCAAACCCCTATAAAGCGGTTCTTTAATATTTTTAACAATTTCAACAATTGACTTTTTAATCTCATCTCTTTTCACAGAGATGTTAATCATCGCTTAATTATCCCTAACGCTTGCATTGCCATCCATCTTGCTTTGTCTTGACTCCATTGAGGATGTCTTTGTAGTAATACTTCCTCAATCTGTTGAATTCTTTTAGTTTGTTCCATATTATAATAAAGATTAATAAGGACTATAACAATATTTGTTGTAGAATTTACTACAACAATAAAACAGAATTATAAATAGATTAATTCATTGAATTATTCCATTTTTCGTATTTAAATATATTTATTCCAAACTTTTTAAGATTTTGAGTAAGTTTATGTAAAGGCAATCCAACCGCATTAGCATAACAACCATTTACTTTAGAAACAAATACTGCTCCCATTCCTTGAACTGCAAAAGCTCCTGCTTTATCTAAAGGTTCTCCAGTAGCAATATAACTTTCTATTTCTTTATCGTTTAGTTTATGCATTTTAACTTTAGTGATTTCATAATCAATCAATTCTTGTTTTGTTGCAGCATCAATCATAGCAATACCTGAATAAATTTTTAATGTTTTACCGGAGATTAACTTTAACATCTTTCTAGCTACTGCATTAGTTTTAGGTTTACCAATCTTTTTACCTTTGAATGAGATAAACGTATCTACCCCAATTACAATTCCACTTTTTACTCTCTTTGCAACTTCTGCTGCTTTTCCATATGCTAAAGTTTTTGCTAAGTTACTTGCTGACATTTTCATAGTCATATCTTCTTCATAATTGGAAGGGATTACTTCAAACTCTAGCCCGATTTGTTGTAATAATCCGTGCCTTCTCGGGCTAGTTGATGCTAAGATTATTTTTTTCATTTTAGTTTTGTTTATTTTAATTTTTCTTTCATCAAGGAGATGTAATATTTTCCATTTTCTCTTAATTCAATAATTCCTTGTGTTTTAGCATTGTCAATGCATGCAACTATAGCATTATAATCTGTGTCATATAACTCATTACAATTCCTAATAAGTTGTTCCCCTGTAGGATTTTCTCCAGTTATGCATTTGTAGTCAATTATCGTTCCAGTTAATCCCCTAAAAGTTATTGGCGGCACTCTACCCATTAATTTTACCTCTTATTTTCATATACTGATATTTTCTGTTAACCAATATAAAAGATTGTTGTAGAACTAACCACAACACACCAAAAAATTTAAATAAAAAAGAAATAAGTTATTGTAATGATGGAAAAAATAGAAAGAGTATTAGAAAATTTAGGTTTCTCACCGAACGAAATAAAAGTTTACTTAACATTAAACGATCACGGTTCTAGTAAAGCAGGTAAAGTTTCTAAAATAGCAAAGATTGACAGAAGCAGTTGTTATAATTCGTTGAAAAGTTTACAAGAAAAAGGGCTTGTTAGTTACGTATTAATTGGACCAATAAAATGGTTCCAAGCAACAGGACCAAAAAGATTAATGGATTATATTAAAGAACAAGAAGAAGATTTGAAAGAAATTCTTCCAGAACTGAATGCCAGACATAAAGCAAGCAAGATTAAAGGACAAGTTAGATTGTTTAAAGGTGTAAAAGGAGTAAGATCAATTTTTCAAGATATTATTAGAGGAGCAAAAAAAGAAAATTTAGTTTTTGGAAGTGAATCACAACTTGAAGAAAAAATGCCTACATACCAAAAACAGTTTGTACGTCAATTAAAAGAAAATAATATTTTAGTACGTGAAATCGTGCGAGAAGATCGTAGCACAAAAACATCTAATCCAAAACAAACTCGTTACATCTCTAAAAGTATTGAATCTCCGGTCGTTACTAATATTTATGGAGATAAAATTGCTTTAATTATCTGGACTGATGAACCAGAGGGGATTATTATTGAAAATGAAGCTGCTGCAAAGGCTTATCGTGGTTATTTTAAATTTATGTGGGAAAATGCTAAGAAGTGAAAAATTAACATTACATTTATAAATAAAGATTGATTTTAATATTAAAAATTCTGGTGGTTTTCAGGTAGAGGAAGAAATATGACTCTAGATGATGAACCGCTACAAGATATTGAAGAAGGAAAAGCAATAGAATTAGATTGTGAAGATTTTGATACATACAGACAACTAGGCGATATGTATGAAAAAGAATCTTGTTTTGATGACGCATTAGAATGTTATCTTAAAGCTGCAGAATTTAAAGAAGACGGTTCTTGGGAATTTTTAAATCATTGGGGGATTATAGTTAGCGATTGGGGAAGAATAGATGAAGCATTAGAATTTTATAATAAAGCTTTATCTGATCCAGAAATATCTATTGAAGGTAGAAATGAAGTGAATTATAATTGCGGTGTTTTACTTTTAGAAGACGAGAGATTAGATGAAGCATTAGTACATTTAAATGACGCAGTTAATTTAGGTCTT
>Ga0233431_1001801_pt1 | contig 34217 bp, 28 predicted proteins | sample SI_118_April2016_FD_179867 | JGI IMG/M metagenome (GOLD analysis project Ga0233431, IMG submission 179867) | Seawater microbial communities from Saanich Inlet, British Columbia, Canada - SI_118_April2016_200_MG | ecosystem: Environmental > Aquatic > Marine > Inlet | place: Canada: British...
TTAGATCGAAACAGTCCGTATCTGTAGGTTTTAGAACAACCGGAACTTTCAGTTCCTCTAAAGGCTTATTTATTTGTTCTGCTCCTACAATATTTTCTAACATTGGCATGTTTACACTTTCTTGCACAAAAAGCTCCCCTTGATCTTCTAAGCTTTCACCGACAGGTTCTTCTTCTTTTTGTTCTGCTCCTACAATATTTTCTACCACTGAAGCTCTTTCTCCTTCTGAAAATTCCTTAGATTCGAACACATCCCTTTGTAAAGCCAAAGGATAAAATGAAATATTATTAACGGTCATTCCTACAGGACTAGAGCTACCTTCAACATCTATATAATCTAAAAACAATTCTTTCGTTCCTTCATAAAAATCTTTAAAAGAATCGTATTTAATTAAACAAGCTCCACTCTCTTTTGTAACAATTCCGTGAGAATCATAAAAATAATACTTATCACCATCTTTAAAAATCATATAAGAGTAAGATCCTTTAATAATTACGCCTCCAATTCTTTCATCACCATTTCCCAAATAAGAAAGCAATCCTTGTAATCTTTCTTCATTATCCCTTCTACTTGGAGACAGCATTGTCTGAATAAAGTTTTCCACAATCCATACATCATCAGAAACACTTCCTCTTAATTGAACAGGAGTTAAATCAATATTTCCATACTTTAATACATCTTCTACTTCCAAATATACTTCTGCTGACTGTCCTGATTCCGATCTTGTTATTGCATCAACCTGGATACCATTTTCAAGAGCTTCTTGAACATCAAATGATGTCATTTCTCTTCTTCCATCTCTTTCATAAAGATTTTTTAACATTAATATAGCATTTGAAGTACAAGATTGTTTTGGACTTGAAGATCCGTCAACCTGATAAGAAAATTGAGACCTTGGCGCATGTATAACATGAGCTTTAGAAGTATCTACCTGCAAAAATTCCATTTCTTCTTCTGAAGAACTTGCTTCTGATGATTCTGTGCATTTCGTTTCTACGGCATTTTCTATATCCTTTAAAATAACTTCGCATCTACTTCTTAGAGAATGCACAGCTCCTATTGAAACTTTATCGTGCATATCTTCAAAACATAAGCTAAAAGCTGCAGCTTCAGCTAACTTGTCTTGTATTTCTTCTTGCAACGTGAATAACTCATCTAATTCTTTCCCAGAAAAAAACTCTCTGCTTGAACATTTAGCTAGTAATTTATCAGTTTGCACTTTATGTAACTTAAAGTTCCCCGCAATACTTGTAGTCATATTATCTCCCATTATTATGATTAATAAAGTAACTATTATATCATTTTTTTTAATAAAAAACATGTATTAAAATTTTTATTATAACAAAAAAACACAAGACTTGAAATTAATAACTAAATTAACCACCAAGAAGCTAAAGAGAGATAAAGCGTTGTAGTTAAGACGTCTGCAAACATTAAAACAACAGGGCCAGACGCCACTTTTGGGTCCAATCTAGCCTTATGGAGCAAAATAGGAAAAATAATCCCAAAACCAGCTGAAATAATAACCGATATAAAAATCCCCAAACCTATTGTAATAGAAGGCATTATGCCATCTTTCCATAGAAGAGAGACCCCGCCTACTAACAAACCACAAGTTAAAGACATAACAATAACAGTCTTCCAGTCCTTAAAAGCCTTAAAAAAAAGAACTTTTTTCTTGTTGATTGGACTTCTGAGCAATTGTAGACAATGAGCCATTGACTGCATAGATACAGATTCACTTAAAGCTAAAACCAAAGGAATGAACATGGCTAACATAATGATTTTAGAAAGAACCACTTCATGCATCTCCGATATAATAGCACATAATATTCCTCCAATAATATTACAAAAAAGCCAAGGCATCCTAAGTCGATAACTTCTCCATAAAGAAGCTTTTTTCTCATCTTCTAATGTAATACCTATCATTTGAAATATGTCAGTTCTATGTTTTGCATCAGCAATATCAAAATTTTCTTCTAAATACATTTCAACATCAATAATACCAATAATATGATTATCTGCATCAAGAACAGGTAAAGCTAACAAAGAACGGCTTGCAAAAATTTCCATAGCATCTTGCAGAGTTTGACCTTCTTTAAGAGAAATAACAGACCTGTCCATTATCTCATTTATTAAAAGAGAAGGATTAGATAGTAAAAGTTTTCTGGTTGAAACCATTCCGACTAATTTATCTTCGCTATCAACAACATAAAAATAGACAATTTTATGATCTATTTCTTTTTGCCTTAATTTTTTTAAAGATTCTTCAATTGTTTCATTATCATGAACAATTGTTTTTACAGGTTTTGTTACATCCTGAACTAATGTTGTTAATTGACTCTTACCCATAATTGTATAATAAAAAGATAATATTTAAATATCAATCTTCCAAAAGAAAAAACTTAAATGTTATTTATAAAACAGTTAAATTATATAAAAAATAAAAAGAGGACAAGACCGTGTGCGGAATATTTGGATATATAGGAAAAAAAGACTCTTTAACAACATGCATCAAAGGTTTAAAACATCTTGAATACAGAGGTTATGATTCTGCAGGAATTGCAGGTATTTATAACGGCGATATTTTCCATTACAAATCTTCCGGAAAAATAAATGTTTTAGAAGACTATTTCAATGAAAAACCAATAAAACTAGATCTAGCGATCGGACATACCAGATGGGCTACACATGGCAAGCCAGATAACATCAATGCTCATCCTCATTTAGATGCTAACAATACATTAGCTATCGTGCACAACGGCATTATCGAAAATTTTAGTTCTTTAAAAAAAATGCTTCAAGAAAAAAACATTCCATTTAAATCTGAGACCGATACTGAAGTGGTAGCTCAACTTATAGCTTATTACTATAAGGATAATTTTTACGCTGCTATTGAACAAGCTTTTAGCCATATCAAAGGAACTTATGCTATCGCTGCTATCCATAAAAATCACCCTAATCAAATAATAGCAATAACAAAAGAAAGTCCGCTTGCCATTGGTTATAATGATGATCATTCTGAAATATTAATATCCTCTGATCCTAATGCTTTTTTTGAAAGAAGCTTAAATGTTATTTTTTTAAAAAATGATGAAATTGCAGTCATTTCAAACAATCAAATTGAAATCTTTCATAAAAATGAAAAAATTCAAAAAAAATCTCAAAGACTAAATGGAGAACATAACACTTATGACAAAGGTGAATTTGAGCATTTTATGCTTAAAGAAATCTACGAACAACCATGTACTATCCAAAAAGTTATGCTTGGTAATTATTCAGATGAATTTGGCACAGCAGAATTCGAAGATTTAAAGGTTTCTACCAAAGAACTAATGGCTACCCGCCATATTCTCATTATAGCATGTGGAACCTCTTGGCATGCAGGATGTATAGCAGCTACAATGTTAGAAGATAAAGCTCGCATCCCTACCCAATGTGAGATTGCCTCAGAAATACGTTATAAAAATCCTATCATATCAAATGAAACGTTAGTAATAGCAATAAGTCAATCAGGAGAAACTGCTGACACCATAGCAGCTGTTAAAGAAGCTAAAGCTAAAGGTGCTAAAGTTATCGGTATTTGTAATGTGAAAAATTCTGCTTTAGCAAGAGAAGCAGATAGCTGTATTTTTTTAAAAGCAGGACCCGAGTTTTCCGTATGTTCTACCAAAGCATTTACATCACAACTAACAGTTCTATCATTATTTACTCTTTTCATGTCTAGGTTAAGACATATGGGTAAAGAAGAAGGTCAGCTTTTTATTAACGAAATAAAAAAAGTGCCAACTAAAGTTCAGCAAGTATTAGACCATTCAGATAATATCAGAAAATTTTCAATAAAATACTCTAAATATAAAAACTTTTTCTTTTTAGGCAGGCAATATATGTATGTCACCGGATTAGAAGCTGCTTTGAAATTAAAAGAAATCTCTTATCTCAATGCAAACGGCTATCCTGCCGGAGAATTAAAACATGGACCTATCGCTTTACTAGATGGAAATCTTCCTGTCATTGCTTTTTGTTCTAATACACAAACATATGACAAACTTTTCTCTAATCTTATGGAAGTAAAAGCAAGAGGAGCTCCTATTTTAGCTTTCGCCTGTGAAGACAATCAATCTATTCAAGAAATTACAGATGATGTTATTTATTTACCTCATAGTATTGATGAGCTTGCTATATTTCCATCTTCTGTAGCCGGGCAACTTTTTGCATATCACATTGCCAAAGAAATAGGAACAGAAATAGATCGTCCTAGAAACTTAGCAAAATCTGTTACTGTAGAATAAATTTGACACTCCTGCTCACCTTTTTGTATAGTCAATATAAAAAGGTTGTTATATATCTATGTCAAAAGCAGAGCACCAACAAAGAAAAGAGTTGCAGTCCTTAACAAAAAAAGAAACTGCCTTTAAAGGCAATCATTTGAATTTAGTTATAGAGAAATTCAAATTTAACGGTAAAGAAAAAGCTTTTGAAATAGTAGAGAGAAGACCTGCTGTTGCAATTTTACCTATTACGAATAACAATGAAATCATTTTTGTTAAACAATATAGAAGAGCTATCAAGGCTATTACAACAGAGATTCCTGCAGGTATATGTGAAGAAGGTGAAGCACCCTCCTCTACAGCTATAAGAGAAATGCAAGAAGAAATTGGATTCAAGCCTAACACTTTAATTCCTTTTGGCAGAATTCATACGACTGCTGGATTTTGTAATGAACTAATAGAAATATTTATTGGCAAGGATCTTGAAAAAAGCTTTCTAGAATGTGATGAAGATGAAGAGATTGATGTTATAACAGCTTCTTTTGAAAAAGCAAAAGAAATGATATTTTCAGGAGAGATTACAGATAGTAAAACTATCTGCACTATTTTTAAATATTTAAATTGGATAAATAAGTTATGAAAAAATTATGGATCATCCTTTTATCTACTTTGGGTGGATTATTTGTTATTTTTATATCTATCCCCTTTTTTTTATCTTCTGATATAGTAAAAGACATACTTATTAAATCAGCTGAAAAACAGATGAGTGCTAACTTGTCTGCTGAAGAGTTAGATATTTCTTGGTTTGGCCCTCAAAAACTTAGCAAAATAATCTATCAAGACAAAACTTCAAAAATATACATCGATACTCTTTCAACAAATATGAGTTTTTTTTCTTTTGCTAAGACTTTATCTAATAATAGTTTTTTAACATCTACTTCAAAGACTGAAATTAAGAACATAACAATCTTGATGCAGACTCCATATAAAGAAGATATTAAATTTACTAATGTATATCTCACAATCGATTCTAAAGGAGCTGACTACCCTTTAAAAATAACATCTTACGGAAAAACCATAGATAATAATATTGAAGGAAATTTTGATATTAATATAGAAATCAGCAAAAAAATACCAACAAAAAAAGATCTCGCCAAGTCAGTTTTTGATATTGCTATTAAATGTGAAAATTTCCCAGTAGCAGGTCTAGATAAACTTCTAAATATTTCTAAACCTGAAAACTATGGAATAATAACTCAAATATTAGGTCCTAAAATGAATTGTGAGATAAATACTAAAGTATCTAACGGCACAGGACCTTTAAAACTACATTTATCTGCTGTGAACTTAAACGCTTTCTTAGATTGCACTTTTACAAATACTCAGATCAAACTAAACAGACCATTTGAGACCAATTTCATATTAACAGAAGAGCTTTTTAGATATATTTTCAAAGATAAGAAAACTCTTTTTTCCGGCATGCAATCTTTAAGGCCTATTCGAATAAAAATCTCTGACAATGATTTTTATATGCCTATTGAACCTTTTAACTTAAAAGCTCTTCATATATCTCACGCTACAGTTAATTTAGGGTTACTTCACATCTACGATGAAGGTCGGATATCTAAGATGATAGATATTACAAAAGACCAAAACTACAGAAAAACTAATGAATCTACAGTTTGGTTTACAGAAGGCGATGTAGCTATCAAAAATGGTTATTTATATGTTGGCAGAGTAGACGCCCTTATCAATTATGCTTTTCAGGTATGTTTTTGGGGAAATGTTAACTTAATGACAAATTATGTGAATATGATCTTGGGTCTTCCTGCGTTTACTCTATCAAATGCCTTTAAGATAACAGACCTTTCCGAGGATTATGTGTTAATGATGGACATGAAAGGACCTTTTAATAACGTTCAGATAGACAAACAGTCTGCAGCTATTCAGATAGGGTCTATGTTAGCAGCTCAAGCTACAAAAGGTACAAAAGGTGAGCTTTTTGGAAATATCTTAGGAATGCTAGGAAAATACTCTGATGATCAATCACAGGTTCCCTCTGCAAAAAAACCTTTTCCCTGGGATAAATATATCAAAAAACCAGAAAGCGACAAACAATCAAAAGACTTTAATATTTTTGATTTATTTAACTAAAAAAAGCAGAAGAGAAAAAACTCTTCTGCTTTTTTATTTAAGCAATAGTAATATCTTTGTTTAGATAAACATCTTGAACAGTATTGATGATTTCAATACCTTCTTTTAAAGGTCTTTGGAAAGCTTTTCTTCCCAAGATCAGTCCCATACCACCAGCTCTTTTATTAATAATAGCTGTTTTAGCAGCAGCTGCCAAATCATTCTTTCCAGAAGCTCCGCCAGAATTGATAAGACCTATTCTTCCCATGTAATTATTAGCTACCTGATACCTAGTTAAATCAATAGGATGATCAGAACATAGTTCAGAATACATTCTCTCATCAAATTTTCCAAATTTAATAGCTTTATATCCACCATTATTAGTCGGAAGTTTTTGCTTAATAATATCTGCCTGGATAGTAACTCCAAGATGATTAGCCTGACCTGTTAAATCTGCCGCTGTATGATAATCTTTTTCAGATGTTTTAAAAGCAGGATTCCTTAGATAGCACCATAAAATAGTAGCCATGCCAAGTTCATGAGCTATTTCAAAAGCTCGACTAACTTCAATTATTTGTCTATCACTCTCTTCAGAACCAAAATAAATAGTAGCTCCTACTGCAGCACATCCCATATCATATGCTTGCTCGATAGATGCAAACATAATTTGATCGTATGTGTTTGGATAAGATAAAAACTCATTATGATTAAACTTTAAAACAAAAGGAATCTTATGAGCATATTTTCTTGCTATAGATGCCAATACCCCTGAAGTTGAAGCAACAGCATTACAGCCACCTTCTATTGCTAATTTAACAATATTCTCAGGATCGAAGTAATCAGGGTTCTTTGCAAAAGAAGCTCCTGCCGAATGTTCAATTCCCTGATCTACAGGTAAAATAGATAAATAACCAGTTCCTTTTAACCTACCATGATTAAATAAAGAACTTAAACTACCTAAAACTCTAATATTTCTATTAGATTCTAAAAAGACTTTATCAACAAAGTCTCCACTTGGAATGTGAAGTCTATCCTTAGGAATAGTTTTACAAGTATGATTTAATAAATCATCTGCTTCTTTTCCTAATAAGTCCTCATATTTTTTTAAAGACATATAGTTTCCTCCATTAGTTATCTCTACTTGTAATCTTATCTGTTTTTCTTTTAAAAATCTACTATTCCTCTGCCTGATGCTTCCAATATTTTTGAATTTGTTGAAGAGTTTTTCCCTTTGTCTCTGGTACTCTTTTACATACAAACCAAAGAGCAATTAGCCCAATTACAGCATAAAGCCAAAAAGCACCCGCTGTTCCTAAAAAGTCTATCAAAGACAAAAAGGTTAAAGATACGATGTAATTACAGACCCAGTTAGCAAAAGTAGCTATCCCCATAGCTCTCCCTCTAACACCAAGAGGATAGATCTCTGAAATAATAAGCCATGCAACAGGACCAAGTCCTATAGCGAAAAATGCCACATAAGACATCAAGCTAACAACAGCTATTGAGCCTATAGATGCAGCTGAAATAAAAAAAGCCATACCTAGTATACTTAAACTAACTACCATACCTATGATACCAACAATAAGAAGTAAACGTCTTCCTACAATATCAATAATCCAAAGAGCTATAATAGTCACAATAACATTAACAACACCGATACCTAAAGAAGCTAAGATAGCAGATGAGGCTGATTGAAAGCCTGCAAATTGAAAGATTTTAGGAGCATAATAAATTACAGTGTTAATACCTGTTATCTGCTGAAAAACAGAAACTAATATCCCTACAATAAGAGCAGGCCTAATCGATTTAGATAAGAGGGTTTGCCAATTGACTAATTTCTTTTTGCTACCTTCCTCTAATTCGTTCAAGGACTCTAGCGATGCTTTGTTTGTAGTTATTTTCTTTAAAACCTTAGTTGCCTTTTCAATCTTACCGTTAGCAACTAAAAAACTAGGAGTTTCAGGAATAAAAAACAACCCAACAAACATTAATATAGCTGGTATAAGAGCAAACCCAAACATAAGTCTCCATTGATCATCAGAAGAAAAAGCATAATCTATTCCATAAGAGAGCAAAATACCTATTGTTATAGCAAGCTGATTTAAAGATACTAAAGCCCCTCTATGATCAGGATCAGACATCTCTGCTATATATAAAGGAACCGCTAAAGATGCTATTCCAATAGCAAATCCGCTTACAAATCTACCTATAAGCAAAGACCCCATTCCTTGCGATACCATCAATAAAACAGTTCCTATTGCAAATAGTATAGTAGTTAGAAGAAGTGTTTTCTTTCTGCCTATTTTATCAGCAAGCATTCCTCCAAATCCGGCTCCTAAAAATGCGCCTACAATTAAAGTGCTGACTATAATTTCCTGCTGAAATGTAGTAAAACTAAATTGCTGAGAGACAAATAATAACACTCCAGATATTACAGTTGCATTATAACCAAATAAAAGACCTCCAAGAGCGGCTATAATACAAACAAATAATGTATATCGGGTAAACGTTCTTTTTTTCATATGGTTCTCTTTTGTTATAACAATATATTTTGAGTGAACAAAATTTTTTAATTGTTATCAAGTCTTTTTAAAAAAGAACTAAATATAAAAAAATATAATTTTTTTTATTTTTGTTTCGATAAATAATTGTCGATAGCTTTTTTTAAAGCTTGAACTCCCAAAACAGAACAATGAATTTTTACTGAAGGTAATTGCTTTAATTCTTTAATTATATCATTTTTTTTTATTTTTAAAGCATCTTCAATAGATTTACCTTTAACAAGTTCTGTTAATACTGAACTTGTCGCTATTGCAGCTGCACAACCAAATGTTTTAAATTTAGCATCTACAATAATATTATCTTTTACTTTTATATGTAGCTCCATAATATCTCCACAAGCAGCATTGCCAACAGATCCGATTCCAGAAGCGTCTTTGATTTCTCCAACATTTCTTGGATTTTTAAAATGATCTAAAACTATTTCGTTATAAAATTGCATATATTTACCTCAAAGCAGACATTTCTCTTAATTTACTTACAATATTAGCAAAATGTTTTGCTACATAATCGATATCTTCTTCTGTCGTATATTTACCTAAAGAAAATCTAATAGAGCCATGAGCCTGCTCAGGTGAAAGTCCAATAGATAAAAGCACATGAGATGGTCTTAAAGTTAGACTACTACATGCCGATCCTGTAGAAACGGCTATTTGTTCCATATCCAAATATAAAAGCATAGCCTCTCCTTCTACATTTTTAACAGACACATTCAAATTATTAGGCAGTCTATCTGCCAAATGTCCGTTAATTTTAACATCAGCAATAGTATTGATGATAAGATTTTCTAACCTGTCCCTTAACTTTCTCATTGTAATACTACCTAAAATGTCTTTCTTAGCTAGCTTACACGCTTTTCCAAACCCTACTATTCCAGGTACATTTTCTGTCGATGCTCTTTTTTTACTCTCCTGTCCTCCCCCCCAAATCATAGGATTAAGAGAGATTCCTTTTTTTATAAAAAGAGCTCCTACTCCTTTAGGCCCATATAACTTATGAGAAGAGATAGTTAAAAAATCAACATTAAACAAATTAACATCTACTAAAATAAGTCCGGCTGACTGCACAGCATCAACATGAAAATATACATTAGGAAATTTTTTTATAATTAAGCCAATTTGTTCTATAGGTTGAATAGTACCTATTTCATTATTTGCATGCATTATGCTAACTAATACCGTATTTTCTTTAATTTCTCTCTCTACATCCTGTGGACTCACTTTTCCTGTATTATCTACTTTTAAAAATGTTATCTCATGACCACATTTTTCTAAAAATTTGCAAGTTTCAATTATCGAAGGATGTTCTATTTCACTTACAATTATATGAGACTTTTCTTTGGTTATTACTTTTTGCAAAGCAAAATTATTGGCTTCTGTACCGGAAGAGGTAAAAACTATTTCTTCTTTTTTTGCATTTATTAAATAAGCTACATCTTCTCTTGCCTTTTCGATAACATCTTTGGCCTCTCTTCCTAAGTAATGAAGACTTGATGGATTACCATATTTCAAAGAAAAATATGGGGTCATAACTTCTATTACTTCTTTTCTTACAGGTGTTGTCGCAGCATAGTCTAAATAACAATGTCTCATAACTTTTCCTCTTTTAGATCTAGCAATGTTGTAGATTTCAATGTATTTTCTATTCGGCCGTTAAGCTTTTCCCAAAAAGCTTTTGTTTTGCATTTTGCATTTTTACTGCAAACATCTGAAAAAACCAAACAATCTACAATAGTTAATCTTCCTTGCACTGCTTGAAAAATATCATTTACACTTATTTCACTTGGTTGTTTAGAAAGTAAATAACCGCCATTTCTACCCTTGATTGATTTTATTAAACCATTTTTTTTAAGTTTCAATAAAAGCTGCTCTAAATAAGGTAAAGGAATTTGTTGTCTTTTAGATATTTCAACAGCAGACATTATATTACTAGAAACTAAGTCTATCATAGCGCTTACTGCGTATCTGCACATGGTTGTAAGTTTCATAACACCTCATGAAAAATAATAATTTAAAAATAGTTGACTAAATTTGTCAACTATTAAAAATATAATACGCAAGAACAAAGTTATAATGATACCTGAAACTAAAAATTTCACTAAGAAGATATTAAATTTTGAAGAACATACTAACAAGTCAATAAACCTATAGACTACATGTTATGAAAAAGTCCAAAAGTTTACTGGCAACTTAGGTAGAGAATTTTATCAATGTAAATTTAAACTACTATAACTCCAATAAAATCTTACATAACAAAACCAAAAAAAGAATATAAACAAATCCTTTGTTTGCCCAATCAAACTTAAAGGCGCACCTATGATTACACCTCAGGGTATAAGGAAACTCACTGCTATCCCTGCACCTGTAAGCAGTCCCCGGGTCACTAAATAAGCATTTCTTTTACTTTCTTCTGCTTTGTCAATAGCTTCTTGAGCTAATCCCCCAACTTTTCGATCAATTTTCTCATCAGAGCTACCACTTCTTCCATGAAAAGAATGAATGAATTTTTAAATTCCACTAATAAATCCTCAACCGTACTTGTATATTTATTTAGCTTATATGCCTGAGGTTAACATTCAAATCTTTCAGCTAGATCAAGAAGAGAAACTGAACCTAAAGACATAAAATCTCTCTATCTTAAAAAAGATCGACAAATTACCATGTCAACGAATTTCATACAATTTAAATTATCTTAATAATTAAAAATATCTTGTCAAAATCTTCAAATTATCACAAACTTATTGAACTTTTAAATATGGAAATCTAAATAATGTATCATCCATTTATAATCTGCGAAAGCATTGCAGAAAAGATGAAAGATCCTAATGATATAGAAGATATCGTAAATAATGCTTGTGTAAATCATTTGTATTTAACTAACAAATGGATGAAAGGTAATTTCACAGATGGTTGTCCCGGAATTGCTTTTTTTTATTCAGCAATGCACGATGCTTTTCCTGAAAAAGGATGGGACAAAATTGCTGATGAATATATAAAAAAGGCTTTAGAATTCCTAAAAATAGAAAAAATAGATAATTATTCTCTATTTGATGGAATAGCAGGTCTCTCATTAGCTGTCTACCATGCATCTATAGATAAATCATATTATAACAAATTATTATCTAATCTTGATGAGTGGCTAATTGAAGAAATAAACGAATCATTTATTAACCAATCATATCAATATCAAGACGAAACTACAATAATACCTAATAGTTTTTATGCCTTTGCTAAAGGTATAAGCGGAGCTATAATTTATTTATTGAAAAGAAAAGACAACCCTTATCTGCAAGAATTAGCAAAAAACTGCGTTAACATTTTATCCAATATAATGCTTATTCAGAAAAAAATTGATGGCAACAACGTTCCCGCTTGGTTCTTAACTAAAAAACATTTACCAATCGGAAACCTTAAAGAACAATATCCTTCAGGTGGTTTCATGTCATGCATGCCTTTTGGACTATCCGGGTGTCTTTTTGCTTTATCTTTTGCTTTATTAGAAAATGTTTCTACCCCTAATCTATATCAAGCGGTAACAACAATAGCTACATGGATAAAACAAAAATATAGTTATATTGAAAATCAAAAATATTGGAATAATATTATCCCAGTAAAAGAAAAGATATTTCCTTTACCTAAAGAATATGATCATTGGAAATATTCATGGATATCAGGATGGGTTCCTGTTATGAGAACTCTATATATTGCTGGGAAAGCTCTAAAAGATGATTCAATCAAATCTTTTGCTCATAACACATATATATCTTTACTCTTTGAAAATAATATGACAGATTCTAATTTATGTTCATTTTTCAGTGGTATTGCCGGTTTTATGGCAACATCATATCTTATGGCAGAAGAAACCCAAGATCATAGAATTTTTAAAGAAGTTAATAACTTAGAAAAACTGCTAATAAACACATACAATCCAACCCTTCCATTTGGTTTTCAAGAAAATATTAATTTTGAAAACAATACTTTTAATATTGACAGCCCAGGATTTGCTTTCGGTGCAGCAGGAATAGCACTATCTTTATTAGTTGTTAATAATAAAGCCAAATCTCATATCTTTTGGTAAATCATAAAATATAGGTTTTCATATGAAAAAAAATCAAATTTATAAATCGGCTGATTTTTTTATGATAAGGTATGCCAATCTTCCTTTTAAGAATACAACTTTAGCCAATGATATTGAAAAAATAGAAGATTTCTATAATAAAAATCTTCTTTTTCAAGAAGCTATAGCTATTGGAAGTTTTGATCTTCATCAATCTTTAAAAAAAGGAATCAACAAAAAAGCTTCTATTAGTTTAATGAAATATCTAATAAGAATGAGCACTAGAGCAACACCTTTTGGTCTTTTTTCTTCATTGGGTTGGGGATCTTTTAATGATAAATCAACAATTTTGTTTGATCCAAGCTTTTTAAAAAAAAAGATTAGATTAAGTATGGAATGCTTAGAAAAGCTAATAGAAGAAATTCATAAAGATAAAAATCTAATAAAGAATATTAAGGTAATGTTAAACCCCTTAATTATAAAAAAAAACAAACGTGTTTTTATATATAAGTCAGATACACTATCCTTAGAAAATTATATCTCGATCAAGCATACCTCAGCTTTTGATTTCTTACTTCAAAAAGCGGCTAAACCTATTTTATATTCAAAACTTGAAAAAGAATTAATAAAGCATTTTTCTCATCTAGACAAAGACAACGCTTCAAATTACTTATGGGAAATTTTCACTAAAAAATATCTTATTTCTGAGTTAGAAACTCCTTTCAAATTTGCTAATACACCTTCTTCTTTTTTTGAAAATCCAAACCTTTATAATAAAAATAAAAATTTTTTATTATTTAAAGATCTTTTAAAAATTTTAAATGAATATGAAAACTCAGATAACAGAAAAGGTTTAAAATTATTACAGCAAATAAGAGAAAGAATAAACACCCAAAATATCAAAATAAAAGAACCTCTCCAAATAGATAGTTACTATGATAAAAAAGATCTTTACTTACATAAAAATATTAAAGCTGCTTTTGAAAAAGCAGCTTTTGTCTATACAAAACTTTCTTTAAATAAAAGCATCCCTGAAAATTTCAGAAAAATTCATAATTATATTTTAGAAAAATATGGAACATCAAGGCTTATTCCTTTTTCAGATATTATAAGTGATCATTATATTCAAGATTTAATTTACTCAAGAAATATTGACGATATAAAACAACCAAATATTATTGATAGTTACTTATCTTTATTTTTCAATTCTAAAGAAATAGATCTCGAATCGGCATTCAAAATGCTACCGGATAACACAGAAGAAGAAATACAAAAAATGCCTTCTTCTTTTGAAATCTACTTTGATATTTTAGCTCATTCTCTACAAGATATCGACAAAGGAAATTTTCAATTAATGATCAAAGGGTTATCTCCTAGTCTAGGGGCTACTTTTGGAAGATTTTTATACTTATGGGATGAAGACAAAATAAATAAAGTAGTCGCTTTAGCTAGAGAAGAACAGTCTTTATATCCTGAAAATGAATTATGTGAATCTCTATTCTTACCGGAAAATCCTAAAGTTGCTAACGTTTCTAACGGTCTTCCTATTAGAAAAGAGCAACTTCCTTTGCATTATCATGATTTAAAAGATTTCACTAGTTTAGATGATATTTACATTGGAACAACACTCGAAAATATTTATCTCTATTCTAAAAAATTAAAAAAAGAATTACTTTTCACTCCTAATGTAATGACAAATCCTATTTTCTTACCTCCTCCTTTGAAATTGTTACTAGCATTCTCCCAAAATCAATTCTTTAGTTTTAACGATTTCACTCTAAATATGTTTAAATTTAATACATATACGCCAAGGATTAAATATCAGAATATTATCTTATCACCTGCAAAATGGAATTTCAACTATGACTTGTTAAGTATTAACAGCAATACATCTTCTGATAAAGTTAAAAAATCACTTAAAGAAGCACTCAAAAAATATAAAGTTCCTTCAAAAATTATTTTATCTCAACATGACAATAAATTGCTTTTAGATGTTAATATCGAAGATCATTTTGAAATAATCTTAAAATATTTTATAAAAACTAAAACGCTATCTTTAACAGAACAAATATTATTTGAAAACAATCTATTTGCTAATAATGAGCAAGAAAAATACATTTGCGAATTAGTAGTTCCTTTTACTAAAAATGATCTATTCCCCATGAAAAGAAAATCAAAAGAGTACCCCCCTACGACACAAATAAATTACCTACAAAGAACTTCATTTCCTGGGGACGACTGGTTTTATGCTAATATATTCTTACCTTCAGAAGATATGAATATATTTATAACTTCTTATCTATATCCATACATTGAGTTTCTAAAGAAAAATTATTCTATTGAAAAATGGTTTTTTATTCGCTACATAGATAAAACGCATCAGTTGCGCGTTAGAATAAATAGCAATCCTAAAACTATCCAACAAAAAATTTTTCAAGATTTCAATCATTGGACCAAAACATTAATAGAACATGAAATAATCGAAACATTTAATCTTAGCCCTTATGAAGCAGAAATTGAACGTTATGGAGGAGTAGAATGTAAATCTTTTATAGAAGATTTTTTCTACGTAGATAGTGAATTATGTTACAAAATTCTTTCCATAAAAAAGCTTCCTTTCCCTATTGAAATGATATCTTGTTTTGGAATAATTAATATTTTAAAAGAGCTTTGTTCTAACATAGATGCTATGTTAGAAATTATTCATATCGATAAATCAGAATTAAATCTTTTATCCGGAATAAGACAATATAGCAAGCTAGCTTTTAAATATATTTCGAATCTATTTTTCAATATAAATGAAGAGTTAGATGATGATTTTTTAACAGAAATCAAAGACATTTTTTCACACACATCTAAATCTTTAAAAAACATAAAATTTCAAATCGACAGTCAAAAGCATGTACCTTGGAATACTAAAGAAAATATAATAAGTAGCTTAATACATATGCACTGCAATAGGACTTTAGGAGTAAATCGTTTGGAAGAAAGAAAAGCTTTGGTCATAGCACATCACTTTTTAGAAAAAATAAAGAAACGTCAATTATCCCCTTCTAAAGGAAGATGACTTCTTGCAAAAAAAGGATAAAAATCTAATAACAAGAAAATACATATGAGCTCAATTACTTTTAAAAGATCGATGATTCAAGATGAAAAATCATTAATGACGTTCTTTCATGACAAAAAACAAATAAAACACATAAAAACTCATAATAAAGATGATACGGATTTTTTATCACCCAATCAAGCTATAACAATAGCAAAATTTATTGCATTTTTATCCGCCGCATATTTCTTAAGAATATCAAGTACTTTTCTTTCCTTAGCTTTTTGCAAGAACTTATCTAAAAAATGTTTTTTATTAGGAAATTATTTTTTACCAAACCCTGCAAATTTTTTTACTTCTCAAAATATTTTAAAAACAGCCATGAACATGCCTAAAACAGATCAAACAGATATTTATTATCAAACAGATATTTCTTTTTCTCAACTTTGTCCAATATTAAAAAAATCTTCCGAAAAAGTTCCTAAAAAAGATCAAAAGAAAAACATTGAACGAGTAGAGCTATTTAAAAAGAAATATTTTGATCAAATACAAGAAATCTATTTAAAACAAAAAAAACTAATAGAAGCATCAAAAGAACAAATAAATAAAAAAATGAAAATTTTAGAAACTCAAAAAAGTGAAAAAGTAAATGAAATAAATCAAATTGCGCAAGAAAAAATCGATCTAGCAAATCAATATCTAACTGATTTTCACAAAAGTAAAGTTTCTCTTTTTGACCCTGAGGGTATATGTAGAGGAATAAGTGAATGGTTTGCTTTTTTGTATTTTAATACATTAGGAAGTTTTGAAAATCTTAAAAATCACTTGATCTCCATTACAGAAGAATTTGAAACAGGAGCTCCTAGACAAGCATCTGTACTTCATGCATTTAACTGTGCTGAAGAAGTTTTAACGATGACACAAAGCGCCCCTATTTCAATATACAATGAAAAAGCATCACCTTTACATAATGAATTTGAACAACTAACAAACATATCAAATGGTATTTACAAACTAGAACTACAATTAACGAGTAAATTATATCAAAATTCGATTCTATATAAAATTATTAAAAGTGTAATACAAATAACTGTTTTTATTTTTAATGATCCTCAACCTAAAAAAGAAGTTAAGCATGATATGATATTTATAAAACAAAATGATCAATTTTTCATTTTTGATCCTTCTACAGGATTAATAAATATTAAAAGTAATAATAACTTAACTGATTTTTTAAATATATATACCATTTCTTATCATATTATTGATATTTCTTTATATAATCTCTCCATAGGTAAACAAGAGTCAGCACCCCCATGTTAAAACGAGGTGCTTGAATTCGAGCCTTGGCTGACAAGAGAGCATTTATGCAGAAGTTGATTAGAAGAAATCACATACACACCTTGTAGTATATTTTCTTCAAAAAAAGAATGGTGCTATGGAAATATTAATGAAAAAGAACTTTCTAAAATACTGCACTGAATAGAATTGCAGGAAGTACGTTAGTATAACAAAAAAAAATCATGAAGTTCTATCTTTAACAAGAGCAAAAACAATACGGCTATTCGGATATTTATTGATGAATTACCTACTCCAATATCAACGCCTTTTTTTATTTCGAAAAAAATAAATTTTTATCTTTAAATAAATAAATAAATCATATATTTTTTATTGAAAATTTTATTTTTAGTAAGGAGAATAAAATGTTAGTAGAACAAAAAAATCATGAAGCTCTATCTTCAACAACAGTAAACAATCTTTTTAAGACTGATCCTTTTGATATTGATCCTAGAGAATTAAAAAAAGAAAATAATCCAGCTTTTATTGATAAATTGCCTACTCCAATATCAACACCTTTAACACCAACGCCTTTCACTCCTTTATTTATTCCTGAAAAACATTAAATCATTTTTAATACAGAAAATCATAGGATAAGTATATGAAAATAGAAATAAATGAGAATCATAATGCTCTACCATCTTCAGCAAAAGAAGAAAATCCTTTTGATATCGATTGTAGAGAGCTAAAACATTCAACTCCTATGCAGAGCACTAAACCACAGGGGTTGACTATTTTTGTACTAGCATGGCAATTTGTAAGCATATTTTTTCCCTGCACATATCCGTAAAAGAAACAAGAAGATCTACTACAATAACGTACTGTTTCAAGCTGAAAACATTTTGAGATGATAGACAAAAAATCTCTGATTTGGAAATTAAAACAGTTCTTTTTATGTTGGTTTCGTATGATTTTTGGTACATGACTCTTTCTTTGAGTTGATCATTAATTCATCTATACTAATACATCCCCTTTGCTCCAACCGAATTACCGACCTTCTACGCTACTACGAACAGTTCCGCCCCCATCTGTTTGTGCCATCCCTATTTTTAGCCTTGGGTTTTATGCCTTGTGCCTTTCGGTTTAACATGACACATGAGCCTGGATAAGAATCACGCCATCTATACACCGGGTGCCATTTTGCCTATAAATAGGTTGTTGCTAAACTTACCCCGGAAAGACTTGTAGTTTCCTGTTTTGACACCATTTTCCGTTCCTCTCGATGATTCAATAATGCATTCACTTTCGTTCGTCTTTCTTATCCTCACATTCTGCATTAATATGCGTCTTTTCCTTCATTGCTCACTACCTTAGCTTTTGACTAAAGCAGCATGAGGATGTTTTAATCAGAGCCTATACACCGATTCGAGGGGCCTTCCCTCATCTCATGTACAGCTTTCTGCAGCACACACAAAACTGAAAACATCGTTCATAAGAGCATTCTTTTAAGTTACCTTTCAACATAATCAAAAGACCAAAGTTTAATAATTTTACGATAATTATGATTTTGGAGAATTAAATATTCTAAACAAAGAATCTTCAATTGGAGTGTAATTTTTTCTTTAAAAAAGAGTCCAAATTATTTTTGGAAATTAAACCGATTTTAAACACACCCTTTTTAGACAATATCATCAAGATCTACATAACCTAATAAATCACAGCCTTTAATATCAACTATTTTAACAGGATATAACTTATTAAACTGATCTACATAAGAAGGATCGTTAATAATAATTTCTGTATCTATCTCCGGAGCCTGTCCTTGATATCTACCGACCATTAAAAGATCAGTCTCTTGGTGATATCCTTCTATATTAACATACAAAGTTTTGCCTATTAATTTTTTCTTATTTTTTATAGCTATCTTAGATTGAACTTTTGCTAATTTTTGATACCTTTTATCTTTAATAGCATCAGATATTTGATCTGGCATCTTTGAAGAGATAGTCCCTTCTTCATTAGAATACTTAAAAATACCCACATGATCGATTGGATTGGTTTTTATAAAATCAATAAGCTCTTCAAACTGCGCTTCTGTCTCTGAAGGAAAACCCACTATAATACTAGTTCTAATGATCATATCAGGAACTTGTCTTAACTTTTCTATTGTGTTGATGATATCTTTTTTTGTAACTTTTCTTTTCATAAGTTTTAAGATGTCATCATTAACATGTTGAATAGGCATATCTACATAAGAACAAAGACGATCTTCTGTTTTAAAAAGTTCTATTAATTCATCATTTATCTCATCAGGATAAACATATAAAAGTCTAAGCCAAAAATATTTTTTTATCTTTAAGATGTCTTTAACAAGATCAACAAGAGTTGTTTTTTCTATTAGATCTTTACCATAATCACCTAAATCTTGAGCTATTAATATTATTTCCTTTACACCAGCTTTTAAAAGAGTGTCTATTTCTTTTAAAATAAGATCTTTTGATTTACTCTTTAACTTTCCTTTGATCTGAGGAATTAAACAATATGAACAACCTTTTTTACACCCTTCTGCTATTTTCACATATGCATAATTTTGAGGAGTTACTATAACCTCAGAAGATCTTTCTTTTGAAAGGTAACTTTTTTTATCAGAAATAATAGATCCTTTTTCTAATGAAAAAGCAGCTTCAACTATTTTCTCTATATCTCCAGACCCTAAATAAAAATGAATATCAGGAAAATGCTCTTTTAGCATAGAAGAAAATTTTTGTACCATACAACCAACAGCTATTACTTTAGCTGTTTTTTTCTTACTTTTAAAAATTTCTTCTAATACATCTAAAGCTTCTTCTCTAGCTTCTTTTATAAAACCACAAGTATTTACTATATGAAGATCAGCCTTTTCGTATGAAAACGTAAGCTCTAACCCTTTTTTATTTAAAAGAGCTATCATAACTTCTGAATCAACAAGATTCCTTGGGCAGCCAAGTGATGTAAATGTAAATTTCATAAGTACTTTTTTTTTCGTAAATTATATACTACGTTAATAATAATAATCTATATTTTTAGACTTAGGAAAAAATGGTTCGCTATCTATTTAAAAAAATAATTATCCTATTATTTTCACTGCTTTTTATAGTTACTTTGACATTTATTTTAATGAAGGTAATACCTGGTGATCCTTTTATACAGGAGCAAAACGTTCCAGAAGAAATATTAAATTCTTTGTATAAACATTATGGTCTAGACCAGCCTATATATATTCAATATTTAAAATATATAAAAGGATTTTTAACTTTTGATCTAGGTCCATCTTTTTTATATGAAGGCAGAACTGTTAACCAAATTATTTATGAAGGTTTTCCTGTGTCTTTGATACTAGGAGTGCAGGCTCTTTTTATAGCTGTTTTATTCGGTATTACATTGGGTTGTATAGCTGCTATTTTTCAAAATAAATTAGAAGACTCCGTTTGCCTTCTTTTATCAATTTTTCTAACAGCTATCCCTACTTTTTTACTAGCCACTTTGCTTCAATATGTTTTTGCTATGAAACTAAACCTTCTTCCTGTTGCTCAATGGGGATCATTTTCTCATTGTATATTACCTGTTTTATCTTTAAGTGGCATGCCTCTTGCTTTTATCGCCAGATTAACACGAACTAACATGGTAGAAATCCTAAAACAAGATTACATTAAGACAGCCTTAGCCAAAGGACTTCCTTATTACAAGATAATAATAAAACATGCTCTAAGAAATGCCCTCATTCCAATTTTAGCATATCTTGGACATGTAGCTACATTTATACTAACAGGAAGTTTTGTAATAGAAAAAATATTTGCAATATCAGGACTTGGAGGATGGCTTATATCCAGTATAATGAATAGAGACTATACTGTTATCATGGGTCTTACTGTTTTTTATAGTGCTTTTTTACTATTATTAGTGTTTTTCATAGATTTATCATATGCTTTATTAGATCCTAGAATTAAAATAACTAAAAAATGAAAACAGATCTTTATAAACCACTACCAAAACAAGAGAAATTTTTCACTAAAGATAAAAAAAGTATTTCATTTTTTGAAGATGCTTTTTTTAGGTTTAAAAAAAATAAAATAGCTTTATTTGGACTTGTCACATTACTTTCAATTATTCTTTTAGCGATCATAGGACCTTTTTTAACACCTTACTCTTATTTTGATATTCATCTGCCTGAAAAAAATCTCCTACCTTCATTGAAATATTGGTTTGGCACTGATGAACTTGGAAGAGATATTTTCACAAGAGTATGGTGGGGAGCTAGAATATCACTAACAATAGGCATAGCAGCTGCTTTAATTGATCTTTTAATTGGAATATTATGGGGAACTGTTTCTGCTCTCATAGGAGGTTTTATCGATGAGGCAATGATGAGGATATGTGATATTCTACATTCCTTGCCTTATCTTCTAATGGTTATTTTACTTATGGTTGTTTTAGGTCCTGGAATGATCACAATAATTATTGCTATCGCTATTATTGGATGGATAAACATGGCAAGAATCATAAGAGGACAAATGTTACAGATAAAAGAGATGGATTTTATAACAGCTGCAAAAGCGTTAGGAGCTTCACATACAAGAATAATCTTTAGACATCTCATTCCAAATACATTTGGAACAATAATCGTGACTTTAACTCTAACAATACCTAGTGCTATTTTTACAGAAGCCTTTTTAAGTTTTTTAGGACTAGGAGTACAAGCTCCTATTGCCAGTTGGGGAGTAATGGTAAGTGATAGTCTAGGAGCCCTTCGTTATTACCCTCACAGACTATTTTTTCCAGCTCTAATGATTACATTAACCATGCTATCTTTTAACCTCATAGGAGATGGGTTAAGAGATGCTTTTGATCCAAAATTAAGAAACAAATGAAAAAAGTATTAGATATTAAAAACCTTTCGATTTCTTTTAACTCTTTAGAGGGAAAATTATATGCTATTAATAATATAGATTTTTCTCTTTTTGAAAATGAAATAGTTGCCATAGTGGGAGAATCTGGATCCGGGAAAACCACTTTAATGCAAAGCATTTTAAAACTGCACTCCCCTGAGATAATCAACTATACGCAAGGAAATATCTTTTTTGAAAATAAAGATCTTCTACAGCTAAAAGAAAAAGAAATAAGGAAGATAAGAGGAAAAAAAATTTCTATGGTTTTCCAAGACTCAATGTCTTCTTTAAATCCAACTATTACAATAGGCGATCAAATTTTAGAATCTTTGGAAAATAGAAAAAAAGAAACAGTTTTTGATCTTTTAAAAAGTGTTGGAATCCAAAATGAAAAAGATGTCTATAAAGCATATCCTCATGAACTAAGCGGAGGAATGCGCCAAAGAGTAATGATAGCTATAGCGATAGCCAAAAATCCTAAGATAATAATATGTGATGAACCGACAACCTCTTTAGACGTCACAATCCAAGATCAAATTTTAAATCTTCTTAAAGACTTAAATTCAAAAAAACATATTAGCATCATTTTGATAACTCATGACTTAAGTATTGTTAGTAAAATATGTAAAAAAGTCTTTGTAATGTATGCAGGCAAGATAGTAGAAGAAGGTTTAAGTGATAATATTCTTCTTTATCCAAAACATCCTTATACTCAACTTCTGATAAAAGCTATTCCCTCTATTTATAAAAACACCAAACTATCTCCTATAGAAGGATCTCCACCTAACCTTTTAGAAAAAATAGATGGATGTCCTTTTTTAGATCGATGTCCTTTTGCTATGGTAATCTGCAAAAAAAAGTTTCCTAAAACAGTAGAATTTGAAAATCAAAAAGTAAGATGTTTTTTGTATGACAAATAATAATCTTTTACAAGTAATAGAACTGAAAAAATATTTTTTCAAAAGAAAAAAAGCTTTCAAAGCTTTAGACAACATAAGTTTTTCTATTGAAAAAGATCAAACATTAGGACTTGTAGGAGAATCGGGATGTGGGAAAACAACTTTAGCGAAAACAATTCTAAGACTACTCGATAAAACATCAGGAGAAATACTTTTCGATAATAAAAATATCTTTTCTTACTCTAAAGATGAACTAAAAAATTTTAGAAAAAATGCTCAAATCATATTCCAAGACCCATATTCTAGTTTAAACCCTCGCATGACAATAGAAGAAATAATTAGTGAGCCTTTTAAAATTCACAAGACTTGTCCTTCATCTCAACATAAAACCAAAGTTATAGAACTATTAAAACTAGTTGGGCTGGATCAATCTATTATTAATCGATTCCCTCATGAGTTTTCAGGAGGTCAAAGACAAAGAATAGGAATAGCTCGAGCTTTAGCTTTAAACCCCAGGTTCATTATTTGTGACGAGCCAGTTTCAGCTTTAGACGTTTCAATACAAGCTCAAATAATAAACCTGTTAAAAAGCCTTCAAGAAAGACTGAATCTAACATATCTTTTTATATCTCATGATTTAGCTATAGTTAAATATATTTCAAATAAAGTAGCTGTAATGTATCAAGGACAAATTGTTGAGAGCGCTAAAACTGAAAAATTATTTTCCTCCCCTTTTCATCCTTACACTAAATTATTAATATCCTCGGCTCCATCTTTTGATCCAACTCATGAAAAAAAGAAAAAAATCTTATCAATAAAAAATAAGATAAATAATCCTAATGGATGTCCTTTTTCTTCACGATGCATAAATTGTTTTGACAAGTGTTTGCAAACAAAACCTACTTTAAAAAAGATAGATACCAATCATTTTGCAAGCTGTCATTTATTGGATTATCTTTAATTTAGATAAATCAAAAACCACTCTATAAATAGCTCAAAGACGTTTTTATAAAAATTTTAAAAGAGAAAATGATTTCTACAATCTTCTTGATAAGAATAAAAGTTTCTCTTAAGCTTTTTCTTTTTTAAAAAGGTTTTAAATGGCAAGTGTAGGTCTTACTTGGTTTGGCAATGACGTTACAAAAGATTGGCAATGCGTTATTTGTTTAGAAAACACCCCTAAAAATCTTATCTATCATAAAGATGGAAAAGTTCCTCACGTATTCCATAGAGAATGTTTAGCTAAATGGCTAAAAGAAAAACCAATCTGTCCTATTTGTTTAAAACCTCTAAAAAAAAATATTCCTCAAACTTTTTTAGAAAAAGTTTCTCTTAAATTTAAAAACATTATTTACACCATAGAAACTGTAATAAAAGAAAAAATATTCAAAAAATTCATAGTTCCTATTTGCAAATACATAAGAAAAAAAATAACAAAACACCAAAGTTTTATAATAGGAGAGTCCGGAAGCTTAATAAGTAGAGCCGTAGCCCTTGCAAATCTTAGTACCTCTGTTTTAGCTATCAAAGCTTTCTCTCATATAGGATCTTTTACTCTAGTAATGTTTGGAATTTTTCAAGGTATGAGAGATTTTAATATGATTAATTATAATTCAAAATATGCAAAGTTAAGAAGAAGTGTTTGCATTGCAACTTTAGCTCTAGTTTGTGGAACAATTTTAACATTACTATCGATGAAAGTTACTTTCTTTGCGACAGCCACTTTTAAAATAATAGCCTTTATTATGTGTGAGATAAGTTCTGCTAACTTAATTTTTACATTAAGCAGATGTTTAGCTATGCCAGAATATAAATTTCTAAAAATCCTCTTACTTCCAGCTACAATAATGACAAGCATATTAGCTAATAGGCTTGTGAAGTTTCCAGTTTTATCCTAAACAGTCATTTCTGGTAGTTTGAAAACAACATTTTCTTCTTTATAAATAATCTCTTTTACCAAAGCATCTTCTATAGATTGAATTTTTTTAATACATCCTTGAACAACATCTTCAGGAGTAGAAGCTCCAGCTGTCATTCCAATAGTAGATACACCATCTAAATATTCTTTTTTTATCTCTAAAGGATCATTTATCAGATAAGCTTTTTTATTTTTCTTTAAAGCTACTTCTTTTAATCTATTTGAATTAGAGCTAGAAGGATCACCTATAACAAAAATAACATCAACGTCACCTGCAATATGTTTTAAAGCCATTTGTCTGTTTGTTGTAGCATAACAAATAGAAGAGCTAGGCAATGTCTGAATGTCAGGATATTTTTGTTTTAAAGCATCTGTTATCTCTTTCACATCATCTATACTCAAAGTTGTCTGTGTTACATAAAACAACTTTTGATCTTTATAAAAATTAAGTTTTTCAACCTCTTCTTTAGAATCTATAATAAAAGTATCATTTATAGCTTCTGCAGCAGTCCCTACTATTTCCACATGCTTTCTATGTCCTATAAGAATAATTTTATATCCTTTTTCCGAGTATCTCTTAACAGCAGAGTGAATTTTAGTAACAAGACCACAAGTGGCATCGATTTCAACAAGACCTCTTTTTTTAGCATCTTCTCTGACCTGTGGAGTAACTCCATGTGCTGAATAAATAATTTTACAGTTATTAGGAACCTCATTTAGATCTTCGATAAAAACGGCTCCTTTTTCTTTTAATTTCTTTACCACATGTTTATTATGAACAATCTGATGTTTGACATAAATTGGAGCCCCCCATATTTCCAAAGCTTTTTCAACCGTTTGAATAGCCCTAACAACCCCAGCACAAAACCCTCTAGGATTACATAATAATATTTTTTTCATAACAAACCTTATAGAAATTAAAAATAAGAAGAATACATTAAAACAACAAAACCATCAATTAGATTGAGACTAGCCTTCTATAAATTAAAATATTTTTTTATTTATAAATTTTTTATTTATTTAGCTATAATGTTTTTGCTAAAAAAAATAAAAGAGGTAATACATCATGCAACGTATACAAGCTGTAAAAGATCTAAGTAATACGCACAATAGAGATGCTCATATTGTAGCAGCTGGAGCTTTCATAATACCATCAACAATAGCATTATATAGCGCTTATCAAACAATCTATAACCCTAACATCTTGTACAAGCTATTAGGACTTATCACCACAGTAGGTTTTTCTGCATTTACTGGAAAAGTTGTTTTAGTCGGTAATGACCTTATCAATAGACAAATTTCATGGAACAAAACAGATCAAAATTTACCAATATTCAAAAAACATATAGCATAAAATATCGATAGCAGCTTTTCTTGTATATTCAAGATATAAGAAAAACTGCTGTTCTTAAATTAAGAAACATCAGCTGCGCATCTAAATCCATAAGTTCCCATAACAGCACCAGGATTATTACGATGACGATGAGAACATCTTAAATCTTCTTTCAAGCTTTTCCAACAACCGCCTCTTAAAACCCTATACACTCCTTGCAAAGGACCTTTAGGATTGTCAGGTTCTTGTTGAGAAACATCATAATAATTATAAGCGTACCAATCTAGACACCAATCATAAACATTACCCGCCATGTCGTACAATCCGTATCCGTTAGGAGGATAACTCAAAACAGCTGTAGTGTCAGAATTAAAAAAGTTCGCTTGAGTATGATCTATATTTTCTCCTGTAGGATAATAAGCTTCTTCATTTCCACCTCTAGAAGCTATTTCCCATTCAGCTTCTGTAGGCAATCTTTTACCTATCCACTTAGCATAAGCGAAAGCTCCATACCAAGGAACTCCAACAACAGGATGTTTAGCATATCCAGCTTCTATAATTAATTTACCACCGCTTCGTTTAATCCGAGAATTCCTTAGTCTAATAATATCATTATTATTAGCATCTTTCTCCCCACCCATAGAATCTAAGAATCTAATGAACTGTTCATTGGTAACAGGATGAACATCTAAAGCAAAGCTGTTTAATTTGATTTTATGATAAGGCATCTGATCACGAGACCCATCGCCACTTCCCCTGTTATATTCTCCACTAGGAATAATTGTCATTTCTGTTAAAATCGGCTCAACTTCTTTAATTTCCACTTCTTTTGGTTTGTAAAAAGAAACGTTAAGTTCTTTTTGAAAAATAGAAGCAGGATTTGGATCATATTCAGGTCTTGTTATCTCTTGTGGCTTTATTATAGGTTTAGGTTTATCATATTCTGATGATAAAGGATCAATTGTAGTTAACATATCATCATCTAACTGATCCATAGAAAATTCAAAAGACATCTGCATTGCATTTTCAACTTTTTTACCGACCTCTTCCCAAGAGAGCACATCTAAATTAGAAACATCGTTAACTTCTTTAGAAAGTAAAGAGTTTAAAGAACCCGTTAAAGATTCAGGTCTTTTCTGAGGATCATTTTTTAAACATTTACAAATGAGAAGATTCCAATTTAATTTATATTCAGGAGCTATCTTTGAAGGAAGATCAAAATAACCTTCAGGGATCTTTCCAGTAATCATATAATAAGCTAAGACACCAAAAGAATATACATCAGCTTTTGCACTAATTAAGCTCTCAGAAGTCGAATTTCTTTGTTCAGGTGATAAAAAATGAAAATTGTTAAATAAGTTAGACTCTACTGTCTCTTTTTCAGCTAATTTTTTTAGAACTTGTTTATAAGATTTAAATAAGATCTTCTCTTCTCCTACCAATTTTGCCATAGCAAAATCTGTTAAAAAAACTCTTATTCCATGTTCCGTCTCATTAATAAGTATATTACTAGGTTTTAGTCCCCTGTGAACTAAAAACTTATCATCAAATGGAACCCTATGAGCATAATCTAGAGCTGAGGCTATTTGTTTTAAAATAGACTCTACTTCCTGTTCATTTAATATTTTAGATCTTTTCTTTAAAAATGTATTTAAATCAGTAACATTGCCATCAAAATCAGCAACAGCATCCATTACAAGAAAATATTTACCTTCAAAACTCGAAATGTTATGAATCTTAACAATAGATGGATGATCTAGTTTAGCTATTGTTTGTATATGATTTTCGAAATTTTTTATAAATTCTTTATCGGAGGATAGTTCTTCAGGTAATATCTTTAAAGCGTATCTTTTCTTAATATAACGATGTTCTACTAAGAAAACTTCTCCAAAAAAACCTTCTCCAACTTTATTTATTACCGAATAATCTCCAAAAGCTTGTACTGTCATAATTTTTACTCATTAAATAGATGCTACAATTCTTACCGCATAATAAAATGCCACAAAGTTTATATGCAAGTATCTTGTTAATTTTTTTCATATTTATTTAACTGTTGCAGCTTTTTTAATTTATTAAATAAAAAAAAGCCTAAATACGCAAAAGCTATGAATAATAAAAAATCAATAGACAAAATACTAGGCAAAGTCATGTTCAGTATTGATAATTTAGAGGTTCTTGTAGAATAAAAAGGCCAAATACTTATACAAGAACCAAACATAAGACCAATAATAAACGATAACATTTTCACTTTAAATCTTTTCATGAAAAACAAAATAATACGAGAAAAAAGAACAATACCTATTACCATCCCAATAATAAGATTAAATAAAAAAAACATCTGCTCTTTTGCAATAACTAGATGTTTTAGATTTTGAAGAAATAAAGTTAAATTGTCTAAAGCAGGTATATATACACCTAATATCACCAACATTGAACTACCGGATATACCGGGAAGTAACATAGCACAAATAGCCAAACAACCACTTATTATCAAAAAAGGAGAAAAGAGGGTATCCTGAAATAGGATAACATCTAGATTTTTATAAGATGTTAAAAAAAAGGTTAAAGTAACACCTAATATTAAAAAAAATATATGAGTAAAATTCCAAGAGACATTTTTTAATAAAGATAAAGTAGCACTAATCATGCTTCCTAAAAAAAAAGAAAAAAGACAAACTTTTCCTAAGTGATTTTTAAACATAAAATTAAAAAAATGAGAAAAGATGACAAATGATGTTATTATCCCTAAAAACAAATATAATAAAAATTTCCATTCAACATAAGAAAAAAATGAGGAAAGCTGTCCTTTAAATAAAAAAGACAAAGCTTTTTTATCTAAAGTTTTTATGCTATTTAAAAGCTTTTCATAAATTCCTAAAATAAGAGCAATGCTTCCTCCTGAAATACCTGGAACAAGATCTGCTATACCCATTAGAAGTCCTTTAAAAAAGACTCCTTTCATTTAAAAAACTCCTAAAAATTTAGCAAAAAACCAAGCTGATATTAATACTACCCCACCAACAATAATCCAAAGAGCGTTTGGAAACCACTTCATATTCCCATGACTTGAGTTTCTTACTTCCAAAGTACCGATACCATAAGAAAAATCTTGTTTTTCTTTTGTTAATTTAAAAGCTTGTTCATTTTCCTTAACGATTCTTTCTCCATCAAACCCTAAAAATGAAGCATATTGTTTAATAAAACCCAAAGCATAGACAGCAGATAAAAACTTATCTATTTGACCTTCTTCTATAGCTTGCAAATAATTCATTCTGATAGATGTAGCATTCTCTACTTCTTTTAAAGAAAGGTTCATTTCTTTTCTTTTATCTTTGAAAAGATTACCTATATTTTTCATCTCAACGTTCATAGATGTTCATCCTCTTAAAATATGAATATATTTCAATATTAACCCTTCTTTGGCATTTGTTGCAATTTTCATACTTGTTTTTTTTTCGACAACAATATAAATTCAAGAAAATTACATCTTTAAGTTCTTATGAATAAACCAAATACCTTTACAAAAAAAATTGATATAAAACTAGAAAAAAAATTAAGAGAAGACCTTTTAACTCAAGGTTTTGAGTTTTTTGAAGTTCCATATGCTTTATTTGGAGCTAAAAAAAATAATATTATATGCATACTATACAGATCAGGATCTTTAGTTGTTCAAGGGAAAGACAAAGATGAATTTATTGAGTTTTATTTAGAACCTGAAATTTTGAAAGATTTCGCCTATACCCATCCAGAATCTAAAATAGATACACATTCAAGAATAGGAGTTGATGAAGCTGGAAAAGGAGACTTTTTTGGCCCTCTTTGTGTAGCTGCTTTTTATGCAGATGAGCCTATAATAAAAAAATTAATCTCTTTAAAAATCCAAGATTCTAAAAAAATCCAAGACACCTCTATTATAAAACTAGCAAAAGAGTTAAAAAAATTCCCTCACCATATCATTAGTATTTTTCCTAAAAAATACAATGAACTACATAAGAAATTTAACAATTTAAATTATCTTCTAGCATGGGGACATGTAACAGCTATTGAAAATCTTGTCCAAAAAACAAATTGTGAAAATATTATAATAGATCAATTTGCCTCTGAACATGTGATAGAATCTTTCATCAAACAAAAAAAATTAGATCATCTACATGTCAAACAAAGACATAGAGCTGAAGAAGATATTGTCGTAGCAGCCGCTTCTATTTTAGCAAGAGATGCCTTTATAAACGGGTTAGAAAGACTAGAAAAACATTTCAACGTAACTTTGCCTAAAGGAGCTTCACAAAAAGTAATCCAAGCTGGTATTAATATTATTAAAGAACATGGTAGTAATATTATGGATGAAATTGCAAAAACTCATTTTAAAACAAAAGATAAGATACTTCAAAATATAGACAATGATTAAGTCTTTAACCTTAAAAAATGTATTTTTATTTAAAGATCAAAAGATCTTTTTTGATAAAGGTCTTAACGTCTTAACAGGAGAAACCGGCTCCGGAAAAACAACTATCATATCTTCTATTGAAATCATATTAGGATCTAAAGCGTTAGAATCTGTTATAAAAAAAGATTCTACAACAGGAGTAATTGAAGCCGAATTTGAGATAGAAAATAAAACTAATATCATCTCATTTTTAAAAGAAAACGGATATGAGATAGAAAATAATCAATTAATACTTCGAAGGGAAATCTTAAGAAACGGTAAAAACAGAACTTTTATTAATGACCAGCTAGCCTCTTTAACTATTTTAAAAGAGCTAGGTAATATGTTAATAGAAATGGTCTCTCAAAATTCTTGTTTAGAGCTTTTCTCACCATCTTACCAACAAAACCTGTTAGACACTTATTCTAACATAACAGACCAAGTAGAGAATTTTTCCAAACTATTTACTGAATCTAAAAATCTAAATAAATCTCTAGAGAAATTAATTTATTTGAAAGAAGAAAACAACGCTCTTCTATCCCAATATAAAACAGATCTAAATAAGCTAAATGAAATAAATTTGAAGCCTAATGAAGAAGAAAGTTTAACAAATGAATATAATATTCTCATAAATGCAAATGAAATTTATGAAAAAGTAGATAGTATTTTAAAATCTTTAAAAGACAATGACAATAATATTGAAACTGTATTTTATAACTTTTCAAATACTTTAGAAAAGCTCTCTCAAATAGACCCTAAATTAAAAGAATCTCAACAACACATTAAAAATGCTATAATAGAGATAGAAGAAGCGACCTATCTTCTCAACTCTTATAAAAGCAATTTAAACTGTGATCCAAACAGGCTAGAAGAAATAGATACGCGTCTTTTACAAATTCATAACTTAAAAAAACGTTTTAAAGATGAAAGTTTAGATATTCAAAAGCATAAAAACATCTTAGAAGAGAAAATCAAAACAATAGAAAAAATAGAAGATGATATTATTGAGATAAGATCAAAATTAGATAATACAAACTTAAAATTAGATAATTTAGCAAAAAAAATATCTGAAAAAAGAATCTATACAGCTCTTCTTTTTGAAAAAAAAATAGAAGACAATCTAAGGCTATTAAATATGCCTAATGCTTCTTTTAAAATAAAAATCTCACCCTCTACAAGATCTTCTAGTGGAGATAATCTTGTAGAATTTTATTTTTCAGCTAATATTGGTGAAAAGGTTTTACCTTTAAAACAATGTGTTAGTGGTGGAGAGTTAGCCAGAATCTTGCTTGTCATAAAAACACTCCTATCTCATCAAGATAATACCCCTTGTATTATTTTTGATGAAATAGATGCTAATATTGGAGGACATACAGCAACGCTTGTAGCTGAAAAGCTAGATCTTTTAAGTAATTCAAAACAAATTATTTGCATCACCCATTTTATTCAAGTTGCCAAAGCTTCTAAGAATCATTTCAAAATAACTAAAAAAGAAGAAAACAACAAAGCTATTACTATCATTGAAAAACTTTCTCAAAAAGCTAAAGAAGGTGAATTTCAAAGAATGATAGGAATTAAGTTTTAGATCAATTTAAACTAAATTCAAAAGTATCCACTCAAATAAACTGTTATATCTAAATAACTTACACATAAAACTTAAGTAACACATCCTTATAAGTTAATATAAGTCCATCTTTTATAAAAGCTTACAATTAAAATAACATTAATATTATTAAACATTATTTATTATTAAATAATTTTATGATAAAATAATTATTATATAATAATAAATAATATAATTATGACTATTACATTTAATCTTTCTCGTGTTTTTTCTTATCTAGCTTCTTTTATATATTCAGATACAGAAGAACCTCATTCTAAAATAAGTTCTTTAAAAATAGAACCTTATGAAAAAGAATCACATTCTTTAGATGAGATTACGATATCTTCTGTTAACACCTCCATTAACCACCTTATAGACAAAGCTTTAAAAACACTCCCCAAAGAACTGAAAGAAATCTCAACGTTAATGCATATCCATGAAGATGACACAAGCTTCTTAAAAAAACTTTCTATAAAAGAGTTATCCATCTTTAATATACAAATAACCAAGCTTATCGAAATAATAGAAAACATTAACCTTCAATCTGCAGATGATTGCATTGAGGATATTTTAAAACTAAAAAGCAATTTAAAAGAAAACGCTCCACTTTCCCCTATTTTACAAAAATTCATTGACTATTGTCATGTTTACTGTGTTTGTCAATACGAAGACTTAAAAACAAAGAATCCAACAAACTTATCTTTAAGAGGTAATTTAATCCATCATCTCCAATTAATAAGAAATATCGACACACGAATAAATCTTTATTATTCTTTAAATCTAGAAAAAGACATATACATAACTGAATCTTTAAATGTTCATCAACTACCAATTATATGTAAGCTACAACAGTATCTAAAGAAAAAAAATATTGATTATAAATTAACAATTCCAGGGTTATGTTACGGCCTTTCTATCTTATATGGATATTATGAATTTCTAGACCAAAAAGATGAATTTTTTGCTAGAATAGAAAATCTTTTTAATATCGATATAGATAGCTTTCCTGAAAATTTAGCTACAAAAATCTATGCTGAATTAACACCAGAAGAAAAAATCTGTGAAGATTTTTTCAATGAAATATTATATCTCCAAGGTTCTATTGAAAACAGAATGCCAAAAGATTTCTGTTCATCTCTTCATTTTGTTTCAAGTAATGATAAAATTTTAAATCTTTCATCTCAACTCATCTATAGTTCATTTTTTGAATATGATGAGGAAAGAGAAAATTACACCTCAATGACTAAAACATTAATGAGTATAGTAAACTTTAGTGAAGAGCCAAAATATTTACATATTTTGACTGGGGACCATTCTTTAGGTGTTTTCTTTCGTAATGGACAATGTTTTTTATACGAACCTAATGACACACTTCCAAGCATGCCATATGACAGTAGAAGCGAAAAAGAAATGATTTATTTAACTCAAAGATTAACACAACTACTTGACTCAAAACAAAAACCAGTTTCTTTAGGAATAGATATTATATCTAGTGAGTCATCAGATAAAATCGATAAACTTAAAAAAACATTATACGAAACGATAAACATAACCTCTTCAAAAGAAAGCTATAACAAATCCACTCCTTTACATTTTGCTTGTAGCTACAATGACCTAGATGCTATTCAATTATTTATAGATAGAGGCTGTTGAAAGCTGAAGATATTCTGAACAAATAAGTGCAAATTTTTAATTTAGTGTTAAAAAAGATCATTTTGGATTTATTTTCTGACATTGATCCATTTTTAGTGTTGAAATCTGAAAATT
>Ga0233431_1001802_pt1 | contig 34185 bp, 29 predicted proteins | sample SI_118_April2016_FD_179867 | JGI IMG/M metagenome (GOLD analysis project Ga0233431, IMG submission 179867) | Seawater microbial communities from Saanich Inlet, British Columbia, Canada - SI_118_April2016_200_MG | ecosystem: Environmental > Aquatic > Marine > Inlet | place: Canada: British...
CTTAACTATTCTTTCCCGTTCTTCCCCTTCCCGTGGAGAAAAATGAACTTTAGTCGGATTACCTTTCAATCTATATCCATACTCCTTTTGCACCACTAAGTAACGCTTACTACCCAACAAATGCCTATAAGAATAAATTCTATACTTACCTGTTCTTTTTCCTGTCTTCTGAATAACACACTTAACATGTTTGTATCTAGCCATTATATTTTCCCCAGCTTCCTTGGCCTCTTTCAAATCCATATTCAAATCAGTAATAACAGCTACAGCCTTCTCTCTACTCCCGATCAAGTCAAATGCCACTCTCTTAAAGGTTTTCATAAAAAGACTTTCTTTGCTACCTTTTTATACCTTCCATCAAAATGTTAATTATGATAATCAAGAATGCAAAAATCTTCACAATCACCTCCGGAATAGTAGAAGGAGACATTTTAATAGAAGGGAATATCATCAAGAAAATTGGTAATATCTCCGAACAAAGCGAGCTAAAGAATAATATTACTGATGAGCACATCATTAACGCAAAAGGAAAAATAGTAATGCCCGGATTTATTAACACACACTGCCACGCTGCAATGTACTTCATGAAATCATCTGGAAGAGGTTTACCTGTTGACAGATGGCTAAATGAAAAAATCTGGCCAATAGAAAACAAAATGACTCCCAACGATATGAAAATCGGAACAAAACGCTCATGTATTGACATGATAAAAAACGGAATAACTTGTTTTTCTGATATGTACTATGAAACAGATTCAATAGCCAAAGCTGTTGAAGAAATAGGAATTCGCTGTAGACCGTCTTGGTGTTTTATCGGACCATTACCCAATGGGAAAACAAACAAAGACCAAGCACAAAAGTTTATAGAAAATATAAAACCAACAGAATTAATTCGCCCAATTATTTCAGCACACGCAACACACACATGTTCAACTGAAACATTAGAATTAGCTAAAAAAGCAGCTGAAGAAAAAAATCTTCCATTAGATATTCACGTTTCAGAAAACCAATCAGAAGTTGACCAAATCATTAAAAGAGAAAATCTCCGCCCTGTAGAATATTTAGAAAAAATAAAATTCCTTTCCTCACGTGTATTTTTCGACCACGGAATTCATTTTTCTGACAACGAATTAAACATAATCAAAAAACACAATGTAAAAATATCACACTGTCCTGCTTCTAACCAATGGCTAAACTCAGGTATAATAAAGTTAAAGGAAATGCTTGAACTTGAAATAACCGTTTCACTTGGAACAGATTCAATTGCTTCCAACGATCAATTAAGCATCCAACATGAAATGAAAAAAGCTCGTGAAATACAAGATTGGAAAATCCCAGCAAAAACCCTAGTAAAAATGGCCACAATAAATGGCGCTATTACATTAGAATTAGACAAAGAAATCGGTAGTATTGAAGAGGGTAAAAAAGCTGATTTAATAATACTTGATTCCACAGGAGACTGGGAAGACATTATAAATGCAAAAATTAATACTGTAATATGCAATGGAAAAATACTAATGGAAAACTATAAATTAATGCTAAACGAAAAAGAAATCATAGAAGACTTTGAAAAAGCTAAAGAAAAATTATTGGAGAAAACAAAATAATATTTACTGCAAAGCAAGTATAGGTTGTGTTATTATGCTGTACATTATCGGATTAGGATTAAATGATGAACGCGACATCGGCGAAAGGGCAAAAAAAGCCGCAGAAGCATCAGTCGAATGCTACTGCGAACTTTATACTTCTAAATGGTTCGGATCTATTCCAAACCTCCAAGCTGAAATAAAAAACAAAATTCAAATCGTCAACAGAAAATTCCTAGAAGAAGATTCCGAGAAATTTATTGAAAAAGCAAGAAAAAGCAAAATTACTTTGTTTGTTCCTGGCGACCCACTATGCGCAACAACACATATAAACTTAATCGCTGAAGCTCGCCAGAAAAAAGTAAAAGTAAAAATAATACACAACGCTTCTATCTTCTCCGCAATAGGAGAAACCGGCCTCCAACTTTACAAATTCGGAAAAACAGCTACCGTTCCGTTCAGCGGCCATACAAATTCTGCCAGAGACACATTAAAACTAAATAAAAAATCTGGATTACATACATTACTATTATTAGATTTACGCGCAGAAGAAAAAACTTTCATGCATCCAGAAGTTGCAATCGAATTACTTCTACACAGAAAACTTTTAAAAAACACCGATGAGATTTTGATCGCTTCCCGTTTAGGAAAGAATTCCGATATAAAATTCGGAACAGCTTCCGAACTTTCTAGAACAAAGATGGACACACCAGCAGTTGTTATTGTTCCAGGGAAACTTCATTTTGCAGAAAGAGAAATGATTGAATTCTACAGAATAAAAAAGAGAAAAGGAATCAAACCAGAAGAAGTTGTAAAAAGCGTCAAAAAACGTCTAAACAAAACAATTGGAAAAAGCAGAAAACTTGTTAAAAAAACAGTTGGTAAAAAAATAAATAAAAAAATTAGTAAGTACGGCAAAAAGATTTCCAAAAAATTAAACAAGAAATTAAAAACAGTAACACGAAAGAAAAAAACCAAGAGAAAGACAACCAAAAAGAAAGTTACTAAAAAGAAAACTAAACGGAAGAGATAATATGGAAAATAAAATTGTAACTAAAGAAGAAATTCTAAAATGGACCGAACGGATTAAACCGATTATACCTAAGCTAACAATAAATGATATTATTCACGAGAGCGAAGCTCGAGCTAAAGCACAAACAATGCTCACAAACATGAACGCCTACATTAGCGATTCTAAACATTTTATGAAACAAGGAGACTATGTTCGCAGCTTTGAAGCAATTGTTTGGGCATGGGCTATTTACGAAATCTGCAAAGAGCTAGAAGTTTTTATCGAAGAATAAATTAAAACTTTTTCTTTACAAATTCTATAATATCTCTTGAAAACAATATCAAATTCATTCCCAAGATCAATCCAAGCACAGTCCATTCACTCTGTATAAAATCCCTATTCTCAGAACCAGCTGCATTAGCAATCAAAAAATACGCAAAAAATAAAAATGCAAAAGTTCCACGCCTCAACAGTGTAACGAAAATGTTTCGCTTTTCATTATTTTTATTCATCATAATATTGTTATGTCATCAAATAGGTAAGTATCTCATCCAATCACTTTGGAAATTTTCCAAACTATTTTTTCTTACGTTTTTTTGCATTTTCTAACAAATAAGAAAATGTTTTTTCATGTTCTTTTGTAAATTTAACAGGATTAAATCCCCCAATAGAAACAAGTTTTATTTTTCCATTCTTTTTAAATTCTTTAAGAACTACTCTAAAACGAAGCCATTCCATAGGTGTTAAAACTTTTTCAATTTCAGACATTTTATATTTTTTTATAATTTCTTTAATTAACAGTGTATCATTTTTTTCTAATTTCTTAAAATCACTAACACCAAGCGACGTATTCATAACTCTATCAGATTTAACACAATTCATCTTCTTCAATTCCTTTCTAAAAGACATATCAGACGAAGATAAATTCCCATTTAACTCTATCTTAATCTTAGTTTCTTCTTCAAATATAACATCCAATTGTTTTTCTGTAAATTTCATATTAATTCAACCTATACAACGTATCTGTAATTCCTGTTTGATGAATCTTTTTATTTATTATTGCACTATCAAGTTCACTTTGCGTGAACCCAAATGTATTTTTATTTAGTATTTCGTAATTATAAGCATCTACTTCATCAATATGTTTCAACAACAAAGCTACTTCATCATCACCCAATTTAGATATTTCATTTATAACAAATTTCCTATCTTTCTTAATATATTCAGCTATAAAATCTATATCCCAATCACTAACCTTAGTCAATGTACCCAAACCTCTATTACGTGCTTGTGAAAAATGTCTTAGTTCATGCATCATATCAAGTGTTTTTGTTTTTGAACCAATATACAAAGTAGATGTTCCCGGATCAAAACTTGCATAAGCACCCTTAGCATCTAAAAATTCATCTGCATTCTCAACAACAGTAACACCTTCTTTTCTTAAATTATCAAGTACATTATCAAATGCTGGCCATTCCTTAAACTTACCTCTAAACAGCCCTTTCAAATCGTCTGCATTACTACTTACCTGCTTCATTCTCATCAAGTTAGCAAAATCATCTTCCTTTGTAATAATTCTTGCAGCTGTTCTAGCTGCATCATCACTTACTGTAGCTGTTCCTCGCATCGCAGCTAACGAACTAGAAAGTTTTCCACCGATCTTCGTATTCTTCAACGCCTTCATTACCGGTCCACTAAATTGAATGACATTTCCAGCAGCCACTAGACCTAACACTAACCAATCACTTCCTGTTAACACTCGATTTTCAACAATAGCTTCATTGAACACAACTGCAACAGTCGCAATATCCAATGCAATAAATCCAGTAGTTGTTATTGTTCCTAATAATGTACCTGCCCCACCTATACCTGCAATCGCACCTATACCAGTTAAACAAAGTAATGTCAATGCAACAATTCCAAGTGCTTCCATTTTATTATTCATTGCCCATTCGCCAGCTTGTTGTAAACTTCCGAGAGGATCATTCCAAAAACCAGAAACAATACCCGCCACAGTTGAAGGTATGCTTCCTATCCAACCTGCAACACCACTCAAAATATTTCCAATCGTGCTTGTAACAGTAGATGATGTACTTGGTATGACTTCAGGTGTACCACCTTCCAAATAAGTAAACTCATCATACATCAACATTTCATAAATCATATTAAGAGATTTATACTTACCAGAAATTTCATCATTCTCAATACTAAACCCATTACCAAACCCAGTTTCAAATTCAGTAAATCGTCCTTGCTCAAGTGATTTCATTTCTGAATAAATTGTATGTATATCTGCCCAAGTATCATTAAATTCTCCTGAAGCATACTGGAACGGTGAATCTAATTTACCCCAAACACCATCGCCTATGTCTATCTTAATTTCTTTTTCAAGAACTTTATTGTTTTGCAAGTTTGTAACTTTCAACCAAATTGAATGTCTTCCCTTTTCAGTTGAATTAAATACCCACACAATTGGCTTCAGTTCCGAATCATCTTTCCCATTTAATAAGAAACCATTTACAAGTTTCTCACCATCCTCCAAAACACCCGAAGGTTTATTATCAATTGAAACTTCCACATACCCAAGTGACTCATCGAACTTAAACAAATTAGCAACAGTAAAGTAAATCGCTATTGGTCTACCTTGTTCAATTTCTGCACCAAGATAATCATACGTACTTGTTCCCATTGCTGTAGGAACTTTAATTATTGGAATTTCCTTATCACATGTTCCGTCTTTCTTAGGCATTATATAACAAAAACTAACATCATCAATTACTGGCATTGGCTGAGGTCGGAATTTAACTTCTTTTGAAACAACACTAGTTCCACTGTCTATACTATCTCTCAAGCGCAATACTATACCATCTGAATAAATTTGATTATTATCACCATTCAACCGAATTTGATCTTTCACAACAAAACTTTCACCATATTTCAATCCAGAATACTCATCAAACGAAACATCTTCTGATAAGAAATACTCATAATAAACAGAATTTACATTATCCACACCGTGTTCTGTTCCACTTATTGTACTTTTCAAATGAACAAGAGAATCACCATAAACAACATCAATGTTTTCTGTTTCATTATCATCCCAACATGTAAATCCAGGTTCTATTATTTCCACGTCCCAACAAAAACATGTTGCAGTATCATGTATTGGTGTAGTATCCACAGGACATCTATCTTTTCCATTACTACATTTATTAACTGTTCTAGTAATGTCTCGTATACCACATCGTTCATATTCAATTTTTTCTATTTCAATTTCAGCTACAGGCAAAATATCTTTCAATGTCAAAACAATTTTTCTATCACTATCTAAAACAACACTACTTGTGTCTGACAAATGACCATTCTTTTCCCCAACAACATCATAACTACCTTTTGATAACTTAAAAGTTGTTTCGTACGGAGAACCTGTATCTGTATATTTCTCAGTTCCGCCAATTACAATTTTTGCTGAAGGTGTATTGGTTTCAATAGTAAGTTCAAATTCAGCATCTAAAATATTAACAATTCTTGCGCCCGTGTCCGTTGTTCCTGAACCCGAATCAGTAACCTCCACACTCAAAGTATTTTCCCCTATTGTAGTTGAATAAGCATCTTCTACAGTAACAACTGTCTCACCGAAGACCAATCCATATAATTTCGTACCCAACTGATCTATGTAACAAATCACAGCTATGTCACACTCATCCTTCCATTCTTTTGTAAATGTTCGTCCATCAATTGAAACATCAACTTTCGCCCCAGCAGAATGTCGTCCCCATCCTAAATCTTCATAATAAACATTTCCTAAATCAACAACAACATCAAACTTCTGATTCAACTTAACTTCTATTGGTAAATTAATTTTTTCAATTTTAACACCAAGTGCTTCAATATAAATCCCATCTGAATTACTATTCAAATTAATTCCCGCACTATACTTACCTTGTTGATCCAAAGTAATTGTCTCACTCCAACTTCCAATATCAATTGTATCTGAATGATCATCATCATAACAATCAGTTGAACCTGCTTCAATTTTCTCTGAGTAAATCTTTTCACCTGTCGTATCCTTTATCCAACGCTCACCTACAACCGAATAACTTCGTTTCGAACCGACATCTTTATATTTTGTTTCCATCCGTGCGCATCCGCCATCTACATAATGACCACTATCACAATCATTTGTATCCTCCCAATGAGAGTCTACACAATCATCTGTATCTTCATAATAACCATTTATACAATCACTATAATCAGTGTCCCATCTTTCACAAGAAGCTAAAGAACATCTAGTTGCTAATGCACAACCATATTCTTCCTTAGCACTAGGGTTAAAGCATTGACCACCACCTAACCAACTAGGTATTTCAATATCACCACATCCAAAAATTGGTACACAAACTTCATAATGATCATCTATACATACTTTATAATTATAACATCTATTCAAATTCAATTTATCTAAAACCCACCCAGGAACAAAATCTGGGAAACACATTCTACTATTATACTGATCACATCCACATCTCCCCTCATCTCTTGCACGACGTCCACATGTTTCTCCATAAGATGTACAAACATATTCTTCATCGTATTCGTCGCAAATTTCTTCCTGATCATAACTATCACAAATATAAACATCTGGATTATCAGCAGCACAATAAGTTCCGTCTGCCACTTGGCACCTACCAATTTCTTTTAACTTGGCTTCTGCAGTAAAATCAATTTCAACTTCTTCCCCTACCCAAGCACTTGAAGTTGCTGAAACATCAACACCAGTCCCACTAATCACTAACGGATCACTTGCTATTTCTCCACAAACCCATTGGTCTTCACAAACTTCTGTTGCTTCATGGTTATCAACACTTTGACATTCGTCTGCATAATTATACGCCTCACATGTTTCATGTCCACCCTCACACCCAGCAGCAAAACATCTACTACCTTGCAAACACCCAAAGTTATTACAATCATTTGTAGGACTCAAACACCTATCCCCAATAAATGGAATCCAATCAGGTACACAGAATCCAATAGCCTGTTTACTTCCACCAAAGAACGGAATCCAATCAGGAACAATTACACCACCATTACATGTTTCACATTCACACAAACCAATGCTTCGTTTATACAAATCACAACCTGGTGTCTCACAAGTTGTTTGAACCTGATCACAATTTTCAACAGGAGTATTTACAACATCCATTTCACAAACTTCTTTCCATTCACAATCTTGTTGAGGCTGTTCAGGCACTACCGGTGAAACAGGAATAACAACTTCATCTTCCTCTTCTACAATTGGAACAGGCGATGGAGCAGGTGTATGTTCATTATCATCTGAATTATCTATTTGTGCGATAACTGTCGTAAATCTTTTATCAGTTTTTCCATTTATTGTTATACCAGCCTCATATCTACCATCATTAACATAAGTTATTCTCTGAACCCAAGAACCAATATCTTTAGTAAGGGATCCCAAACGAATTGAACCACTTTCAACACACTGAGTACCTTCAATTGAAATCGTTTTTGAGTAAACTTTCTCCCCGTTTGCATCTTTTATCCAACGCTCACCATTCGCTTTGTAAGTATACTCATTACCAACAACAGTTTGTTTACTCGTTCTCTCATTTTTACAAACTTTTTCGTCATAACAGAACTTAACATTTTTATCTTTACATTCTTCATACGACCGCTCATATGTTTCCCTAGACTTTGTACATGAATAACTTTTCATACAAGAATAACTTTCTGAACAAGTATCTGTATACTTTTCAGAACATGTTCCTGTAACTGTTCTTTCCTTTGCACAAGAATAACTTTCATACTTAGGACAAGAAACACTACTTGAACAAGTTCCTATGTATGTATCTGAACAAGTGCTTCTAACACTCCGAGTTTTCCAACAAGAATAACTACTTGAACATGTTGACCGATAACTTTGCGATTTGTAACAAGTATAACTTGATCTACTTATTCCACAAGGATATCTAACCCCCCACGCGCTACAATATCTAACGCGTGTTCTATAACAAGTGCTTCTAACACTTCTTGATTTGTAACAAGTATAACTTCTTGAACATGTTCCAATATAACTTTGTGATTTGTAACAAGTATAACTTCGACTTTTCAAACACGGATAACTTACACTACAACTCCCCCAATAAAATCTTGAACATGTGTCTGTATATTTTTCAGTTTTCTGACAAGAATAAGAACGAGTCTTTTCACATGAATAATCACGAGAACAAGTTTCTTGTTTTTCACATGTACCTGTATAATATTCAGTTGTTACTTTACAATTCGGACCAGAACAACTAGAAACTTTTTCAGTTTTAGTTTTACATTCTTCTTCAGTTTTATATTCACATGTTTCTACATCTTCACATGTACGTTCGTAATGATAATCATCTTCATAACAATTACCTGTCCTTTCTAAAGGAACCTCACCGCCCTCAAATTCATAAACACCGTCTTGACCAACCATTTTACTGCCAGGGCCATAAACATCTACAGCTAGTACAGAAAAAGCAGTAAGTGTAAGAAGAAGTACCGTTGAAAAAGCAAAAAGCCAATGTTTAGAGACAAATCTATTAGACATCAATCAACCTACCTTATTATTCAATTGCTCGAATATAAAGTTTCCTATTTAAAAAGATATCATAATCACTTATGGGTAATGCCTATTTCTTTACTCCTATATAAAATACATAATGTGATGTTCCAGGTCTATACGATTTCACCTTACGAATAGAAATAAATCGTAAAACCATATTTTGTGTTTCCGCAATACTTACTAATTCATTCTTCAATTCATCCAAATCTTTATTTTCAACAAGATCATGATAAAAAATTCCCCCACCAGATTTAACAATTTCCAAACCATAAGAAAAAAACTTTTTCGTCCCGAAGTATCCCATCATAACTTTGTCAGCAGAATTTTTCAAAAGTTTAGAAAATTTTCTACAATCCCCTTCCAAAATTTCCAAACTAACTTTATTCAAAAAACAATTAATCTCCAAGAATTTTACTGATTCCGGATTAATTTCAATCGAATAAACACGCTTAGCGTGCTTCCCAGCCACCAAACTCCAATACCCAATCCCCGCAAACATATCAACAACAATATCAGACTTTTTTATTTTCTTTTCCCACAAAAGTTTCTCGTGGGTATTACCTTTAGAAAACATTATCTTCATTGGATCAATGCAATATTTTATTCCGTTTTCAACATGAACAGTCTTGGTGTTTTTATCCCCAGCTATTAATTCCGTGAAAGGTAAACGCTTATTTCCAATAACTTCCCTTATCAGAACAACTGATTTAATATAGGGAAATACTTTCAATATTCCCTTCCCGATTTTTTTCCTGTACTGATACAACCCAACTCCCAGAAGTTTAACAAGCAACACCTTACCAACCATCTGACAACTATGTGGAAGAAGATTAAGTTTTTCAAATGGGATTTTTCCCTTAAGTTCTCTTTTCAACCTGTCATAAAATTTTGTCATAAGATAACATCAACACAAACATATATTAATTTTTCGCTGACGTTTTTAGAAATATAAATCCAATAAAAAGGGCATTAAAAAAAAAGAAAACAGGACAAACGTCCTGAAACTAAAAAGATCTAAAGTTTTGTTGATCCTGCTACCCAAATTCCTTCCATTGCCAATATTGCTGCTGCTGGTATTACGAATGTTGCGATGTTCTTTAATATTGGTGCTAAGATAACTCCTATTTCTGGTAAGTCAGCTAATGCTGATCCACCTTGTGCCCCTGCTACTGATAAAGCAACTACTGCTATCAAAAACTCTGTTGCACTTTCTCTGTCTATTGAACCGATTCCGAATGCGCCAAGCAAACCGATTACAGCTCCTAAGACGACTAATAGAGTATCTTTCATAGGGATCAAGCTTCCGAACATATCTATTCCTAGAATTGAAACTACAATTCCTGCTAGGAACAAATATCCACTTATTCTAATCCAATCGTTTGTTTTTGCTTTTGCCATATTTATTCACCTTTTTTCAAGCGTTCCATATATTCCGGCTTGGCTACTTAGAAGTTGGGAAAAGGGCTATATAAATCTCCTGATAGCAATCGACGTACCACCTCACTGTGGAGTTGTAAAAGAACCAATATAGAAATATAAATGGTAGCGGGGGCTGGATTTGAACCAACGACCTTTGGGTTATGAGCCATCCGTAGACATATTATGCCTTCAACGGGCACTCCAGGCTTTGAGGAAATTAAAAACACTTAATTTCTTGCCCCACCCCGCTATAAAAGGAGCTTAGTCCGCGACTTATTTAAACGTTTAATCAATCTTCTTAGGAATCGTCTTAGAAATATTAATCACTTCCCACGGCTTATAATTAATTTTAACAGCCAAAAGCGGAATAGCTCCACATTTTTTCGCCTCTTTAATCATTGTATTTAACTGATCCAGATGGCTCTTTGTATAGAACACTTTCTTCCTTGATTTTACCTCAACCAAATAAGCCTTCCCTTTCTTGATCGCCACCAAATCACAAGTTGCTGACTCCATATGCCCTGAACCTGCAACTCTATGACAAACATATCCATCATTATTCAAGAATTCCACAAACTGCCTTTCCCGCCGAGAACCCTTAGCATTCCGAGACATAAGAAAACCTCATAAAAAACCTCATAAGATAAATATATTCAACCCACATTATAAGCCTATGTTATCTGTTATCGGTCAAGATCAAGCTACCAACTCAGTGTTAACTTTCTTAGCAAGATGGCCTCCTAAAACAGCAAAACGCGCTTTACTTCTCTGGGGACCTTCTGGAACAGGAAAAACTCTTTTAGCCAGAGAATTAGCTTCCGAGAAACAACTTGACCTAATAGAAGTTAATGCTTCTGACAAACGATCTGCCAAAAAACTAAACGAACTCCTAAGCGGAACAATTAATCAATCATCATTATTAAACAAAGGAAAATTAATTTTAATAGATGAAGTCGACGGACTCTCAGGAAACGGTGACCGAGGCAGTATAGGAGAAATAGTAAAATTAGTAAAAAAATCATCTTTCCCAATAATCTTAATTTGCGCAAACCCATATGACAAAAAATTCTTACCACTACGAAACATCTCAATGCCAGTAGAATTAAAACCACTCCCAAATTCGATATTAGAAAAAATAGTAACTTCATACTGCAACAAAAACAACATCCCAATCGACCCAGACAAAATACGAGAAGCAGCTGCTTCAAGTAACGGCGATGCACGTCGTGCAATTATTTCTTTTGAAAGCGGAACAACTGATCAAAAAGACAACAAAGAAAACATCTTCAAAGTTTTACAAGTAATATTTCGAGCACAACGAGCTATAGAAATCAGAGATGCAATAAAAAACTGTGACAAAAGCCCAAATGAAATTTTCCGCTGGATAAATGAAAACATAAACACAGAATTCACTACTCCGTCTGCCCGCGCTCAAGCTTATGAAATTCTCAGCCAAGCTGACATAATGCACAGAAAACATAAATCATGGATAAATTATTTATTAAAATTCTCACAAATCTCCCGCCCATCAAGCTTCAAATATTACAAACCACCTGCATGGTTTTTCCCACGCAAAGAAACTTTTGATTTTAACATACATTGCTCCCAAAGAAAAACAACTCACGAGCGACCTTATATGAAATTCTTAGATTAATTTTATAGTCACTATTTTTGGTGTAATTTTTACTAAAGCTTTTTGACCAATTTTTCACAAACGTTTTTTACAAGTTTTTGCTTGATCTTTTTGAGCCAATTACACAAACAAAAAGGTCACCCATAAAAAGGTTTACTTAACTGTATTCCGCGCACCACATGCTTGACACTTCATCAACCAAACTTTTCCCTGTTTAGCTAAACTAGTATCTGGCCTTTTACAAGCAACACAAACAACATAATCACGAATATAAGCTTCAAGTTTATTTTGAATCATTCGTCCCATAAGTTTTGATTGAAAAATCGCCCTTCCATTTACAACACTTCCAGGAGAAGCCAATGCACGAGATAAATATTTTAACAAAACTTTTTCATCCCGGCGAATCTTTGAACATATATCAGAAAAATTTTTAATAATTGTCTGATTACCTTGAATAAAAACATCTATTCGTGGAATTTCAAACCTTTCTCCCTGCCCTCGACTTTTAGGTAATTTATCTACTGCCTTTTGCAAAAGTTTCTCATATGATTCCATAGGAGATCATTAATAACTAACGTATATAAAAGAAACACAAAAACAAAATTCGATCATTTTTTTATTACGAACAAGCTTCACAAATTTATCCAATGGTAGACCAAATCACAACTTCTTAATCATTCCGGCTTTTGGCTCAAAGCAAACCCCTTCTTCCAAAAGTTCCTGAATAGCACCATCAACTTTATCTTCCTTAACACCAGCTTGAGAAAGTATCTTCTGGTATTCTGCTCCGCTTCCTTCATCTATCTTATCAATCAAATCAAGAATTTTATCCTTTACTTCACTAGACTCCTGAGTTTTTTCCTCAGTATCTTCCTGTATCAATTCATCGGCTTCTAAAATTCCTTCAACATCTTCTTCTATAATTCCAGATTTACTTCCTAAAACTTTTAGCTCAGCTAAATCAGAACTTTGTTTTTGCAAAGACCGCAACTTTCGTATTTTATCCATTTGCTCGATATGAACTTTTTTCAATTCAAGCATCCGAAGAATTTCATTATTGGCATTACACTTCCGAAGTATTTCAGGTATTAAATAAATTTCCCCGTTATACTCACGAACTTTCCCAACCATATCAATTAAATCCCCAACCTTAAAATTATCAAACATTGTTATATTCACAAACACCTTAGCTCGCAAAGTATCTGACGAATCATCCAAAGTAACTGCAGCATATTTATTATCAGCACTTTTGTAAATATCAACTATAACTCCCATAACCCGAGCACGAGAAATTTTTCGCCCGTACATTGTAAGAATATAATTACTTTCAAAACCGATTTTTTTAATAAACTTTCCGTTAACAACTTCTTCTATACTTGCAACACGCGCGGTCATTCGTTTTATATCCATAAACACCAACTCCACAACACCAGAAGGCGAATGATCAGTTAACTTTAGTTAACGCTATCATTCTTTTAATATCCATAAAAACACCTCACTGGCGAACCTAGTATCAATAATACCGGATCGAAAGGATAAATACCTGCCTATTGACCAATTTCAAAGTTTTTCTTTTCCCAGGGGTTTTCTTTTTCTAGAAAAAGAAAAAGCCTAGTGGACACGCTGAATAAATCCATTTTTAGGTTCATATAAAAGACCTTCAGTTTTCAATCGATCAATCAAAGCATGAGCATCTGATTCTTTAATCCCTTCATCATGAGCAGACAATGTAACTTCCTCTCTAGGAACCATCTTACCAAACTTCTTTTCCAAATTTTGAACAATATCCATAATAGCATTAATTTTATGCCTTTGTGAAGACGGTGTTCCACCCTCCGCCCTATCAATATCATATTTTCCAGTTTCAGTGTCATAGGAAAGTTGTTGTAATGAATATTTCATAACTGCAATCGCACGCAATGCGTCTTCCTTTGTTGCAATATCTCTTAATTTAATTTTTGCAGAAGCTTGTGTCAAACGTATCAACGCTTCATTTTGTCGCAATGTAATCGCAACAGTATCTGTACCAGTATACAATCCTCTCATAGAAACATAAAAATCTTTCAACTCTTTCGCAGCCTCTTTAGTCATAGTAGGTTTGCAATATTTTCTAGCATATGCAAGATACTTTCTTATCATATCAGCAGGAAGATCAGGTTCTGTAATTTTAGGATTAAGTCGAGAGTTCATTATATATTCAGAAAGTCTTTCATCTTGATCTTTATCAGGAATGTCCCGTAAAATAAACTTCAAATCAAATCGCGAAAGCAATGTATCTGGAATTGTTATTTGTTCAGCTATCGGTCTATACGCATCAAATCGAGAAAATTTAGGATTCGCACCTGCTAAAACAGAAACCTCTGCAGGCAATGTAGCAACAATAGATGCTTTAGCAATAGAAACTGTCTGTTGTTCCAATGCCTCGTGCATAGCTATTTGGTCATCGCGTCCCATCTTATCAAACTCGTCAATAGCAATAATACCCTTATGACAAAGAACCATAGCACCTGCTTCTAAAACCCAACCACCCATTAACTCTTCGTCCTTAGTAACAGTAGCTGTCAAACCTGCAGCAGAAGTTCCTTTTCCAGAAACATATCTTCCACGAGGAATTATTTTAGAAGTCATTTTCAACAATTGCGACTTAGCAACAGAAGGATCTCCTAAAAGAAGTATATGTATATCCCCTCGAATCCTATTACCATCAGGCATCATTTGCATAACACCCCCAAAAAGTTGAAGTATAATTGCTTCTTTTACTTCACGCATTCCATAAATAGAACTTGCAATTGAATTAATTAATCTTTCATAAACATTAGGATCTGCAGCCAAATCTTTTATTTTTTGTTCATCCTCTTTAGAAATAACAACTTCTTCCCATTCAATGTCTTTATTTTCAATATGATTAACAACACCAAAAATTCCCATCTGTGTTTTAACTTTCCCTTTACCAGTTGTTTTTTCCATATCTTTAACTATAATTGTCATCTTCAACCGATTTCCCGGATCACATTTTCTTTGCATATTTGGTGTGGTCAAATCATTTTTCAAATAAACAGTAATCTCTCCAGGTTTTTCTCCAGTTGCTAATTCAAACGGTTCTTCAACCATAACCCACCGAGCATCGAAAAGAGTTTTATCCACCATTTCAAACTTTCCCTTACGCCCACATTCACAAAAATTCGGCATAACCAAATGTCTTTCTTTTTGTTCAACAGGAATTTTATTTCCACAATCAGGACATTGGAAAATAGCTTCTTTAATTTCCGGTCGGACTTCACTCGCTCGACGAACAACACCTTCAATAGTAACCATCCTTCCAATATGCTCAGAACGAATATTTCGAATTCTTAAATCAGTAGACTTAGGCAAATTTTTAAATCGTGGTTCAATTTCCCTTTTCCCCGGTAACTCAATACCCATTATAGCTTCCCTTACAAGCTCAAGTGTTTCTTCGGGTTTTGCTAAAAGTTTATCAGCTAAATCCGGATACATCACATCAAGAATAGAAAAGTCAATTTCAACTGCACCTGTCTCCTCCCTTCCAGCAGCCAACAAATCCTTTTCTAAAAATCTCCTAAAAAATTCTTCAAACTTTTCAACATCCTGCATAAAGCACATGTTAAGCTCGAAAAGTTATATACTCAACCCCCTATCGGAAATCAAGGGGGGTTAAAATTTCCCCAATTTTGGTGCTTCAGAACAGTCACAGTTCTTACTTCCCAAAGAAAAACCTTCTAAAAACTTACCAACCTGCTTTCCAGATTCAGCTGCATTCTTTACAATTTCTTTAAAGGTCAATTTCTCCCCAATTCCAGCAGCAAGATTATCTCCTGTACAAATACCAGCATAACAAATCCCCAATTCTCTAGCTAGAATAGCTTCTGAAGCCACTGTCATATTAACAAGATCTCCACCTAAAATCTTCAAAACTCTAATCTCAGCCGAACTTTCTAAAGAAGGCCCCCTAGTCTGAGCAACAACACCTTCTGAATATCTAATTTTCAACCGTTTCAAATTTTCAATAACCTGCCCTCTAAACTCCTTACAAAACGGCTCAGACAATGAAACATGAACAACACCGTCAGAATAATCCAAACCATCAACTACACAACCATCATAAAAAGTCGGCCTACCAAAAAGACTAATAAAATCAGAACAAACAACAAGACTCCCCGCTTGAATATCCTCATTAATTATCCCAGAAGAACCAATCCCAATCACTCTCTCAACACCTTCCTTTTTTAACGCATACAAATTAGCTTTATGCGAAACCATATGTGGTGGTGTCTTATGATCATCCCCATGTCTCTTAATATGAACATAATCAATTCCATTAAATTGAAAATATCTCAACGGAGAAGATGGCTTACCATAAGGAGTATTAACATTTTTCTCTTCCTTAATTTCCACGTCCAACGGAACTGTTCCGGAAATCAAACCCACTTTCATAACAATAAATTAAAAGCAAAACCTTTTAAATCTATTTTTTCTTGGAAGATTTTTTGGAAGATTTCCTAGCAGCCTTAGCTTCCTTCTGCTCCTTCGCAAATTTCCTAGCAGCTGTAGCATCCTTCTCTTCCTTAGCAGATTTCTTAGCATCCTTGGCTTCCTTATCTTCCTTAGCTTCTTTAGCAAGCTCTCTATCTAATCTTTTCAACCTTTTGCTTACCTTGTCCACTGCTCTTTCCACGTCTTTAATTGTCCGACCACCAGTACAGATAACTTTTCCAGATCCAAACAACAAGAAAGTAACCTTTGGCTGATCCATACGGAAAACTAATCCAGGGAACTGCTCGGGTTCATATTCTGTATTTTCCATTGCAAAAGCTATTTTATCAAGATTTAGCTCCCTTCCTAAATTCGCAGAAGCTACAATATTTTCTAGCCTTACAGTATAATTATCAGGAACCTTAATTCCAAGTTTTCGCATTTTTACAACTATTTTCGCTACAACGATCTTAGAATCCTTAGGACTTTTAGCACCTGTACAAACAATCTTTCCAGAAGAAAATATCAAAGCAGCTGCCTTTGGATCAGTAACTCTATAAACCACACCAGGAAACTGTTCAGGCTCATATTCAATATTTTCAAAATTAGAAACAATCTTTTCCAACTTCACTTTTACATTCAAAGTTGCAGAAGCTACCACATTTTCAATACGAATCTTATAACCAACCATCAAATCACCTCATAACACGATTCCTTACAAACATTAACAAGGAACTATAGACAAAATAAGCGCATAAAACAAATCAAGCACCTATAAACATCAACCTATACCCCCTTTATAAAGGACATAGGTATTTAAAGGTTATTCTCTAGGGGTATTTAAAGGTCTAAAAAACAAACATTTGATTATGAAACTAGCAGCTCTTTTCAGTGGAGGTAAAGATTCTACATATGTTATCCATCTAGCTAGAAAAGCTGGTCATGAAGTCAAATACCTAGCCACAATACATTCAAAGAACAGCGCCTCCTACATGTATCACTCTATTAATATAGGCCTAACAGTCATCCAATCACAAGCATTAGGAATCAAACTCATCTCTAAAGAAAGCTTAGGAGAAAAAGAACAAGAAGTCCACGACTTAGAAATCCTATTAAAAGACTTGGAAATCGACGGAGTACTTTGTGGCGCTATAGCATCCACTTACCAGAAGAAACGCGTTCAAGCTGTCTGCAAAAAACTTAACCTGAAATTAATAGCTCCTTTATGGGACATCAAACCAGACAAATATATGCAAGATTTGATCAACAATAATTTCAAAGTAATCATCACTGGAGTTTTCGCAGAAGGATTAGGAAAAGAATGGCTCGGACGCGAAATAAACTCTGAAAATTTAGCTAAATTGAAAAAAGTTGAACACAAACACAAAATAAACCTAGCTGGTGAAGGAGGAGAATTTGAGACAACTGTTATAGATTGTCCATTATTTTCACAATCCATCCAAATTACCGATTCTCAAATCCATTGGCACAAAGACAAAACCGGTTTCTTTGAGATCAAAAATGTTAAACTAATACCAAAAAACAACAACCCAAACAATCAAGAAGAAATCAAAGGTTATGTATAAGTTATTCTAATTATTCTCATGATAATTGAAGATATCTTACTAAAACTTAAGCCCACACGCCGTGCTTTCGCACTTGACTATCTAATAATACTCATACTTATAGGAACATTAATATTTTTCCAAGTAACAGGAAATTTCATAAATCCAGTTGGACTATATGGAGCAATCGGACTAAGCACAATAATACTAATCTATATAGAATTTTCCCGCTTCTCAAATACATATTACGTCACAAAAAACAAATTAATAACAAAAAAAGGAATAATCGGAAAACAAACAAACAGTATATTTTTCTACAACATATCAGAAATAAATCTCAACCAAAGTTTTTTCCAGCGAATATTAAAATACGGAGACATCGTAATAAATTCCCAAGCAGCCAACCAAATCGGTTTTGAAAAAGTCACTAGCCCAAAAAAAATAATCCATCAAATTGAAAAACTAATGAAATATCAAATAAATCAACAGAACATTTAATAATCAAAAATTAGCTTATTTATATTTTCTATATACAGTTAACTTATGCAAATCTACATTGAAACTTACGGTTGCGCATCTGCTAAATCAGATAGTGAAATAATGGCTGGAATATTAACAAAATCCGGACATACTATAATCAATAATGTCAACCACAAAGTAGCTATAGATGTTATCATTATAACAACATGTGATGTAAAATTAGTAACAGAACAAAAAATAACAAACCGCGCAGTTCTGCTTTCTGAAAAATACCCATCCACAAAACTCATTTTAGTAGGATGTATGGCTGACAATAGGCATGAAAAATTAAAAAAACTATTACCAACAGCTTCTTTCATCAGCACCCACAGAATAAACGAAATCGAAAAAGTCGTAACCTCACCAACTCATATATTGTTACTAAAAACCCAAGGAATAGTAAAAACATGTTTACCTCGCGTACGTAAAAATCCAAAAATCGGTATAGTCCAAATATCAGAAGGGTGTCGTGGAGCTTGCACCTTTTGCTCAACTCGTTTAGCTAAAGGGCCAATAAAAAGCTATCCTATGGAAAGCATTTTACAAGACATAAAAAATTTAGTAAAAGATGGCTGTACAAAAATATATTTAACTTCTCAAGACACTGCAGCTTATGGTTATGACATCGAGAAAAAATCACTCCTCCCAAATTTATTAGAAAAAATATCTTCCATTGAAGGAGATTTCACAGTCCGTGTTGGTATGATGAACCCAGACAACGTAATACAAGACTTAGCCAATTTCACCAAATCCTATAACTCATCAAAAATAGACAAATTCCTCCATCTACCAATACAATCAGGTAATAACAAAATTCTTAAAAATATGAATCGTCGATATACAATAGAAGAATATATAAAAATTATTTCTGCTTTCCGAGAAAATTATCCTTCCATAACAATCTGGACAGACATTATTGTAGGATATCCTGGAGAATCAGAATCCCAGTTTAAAGACACATTAACTCTTCTAGAAAAACTAAACCCAAACTACACAAATATTTCTCGCTTTGCAAGACGCGAAGGCACATTATCAGCATCACTCAAACAATTACCAACCGATGAAATGAAACGCAGAACTAAAATCTGTAGCGAGCTTACCAGAAAACTAAAACATTAGGAGAAAAACTAACAATTACAAAACCCTTTTTATACCCTCCCCACCACAGTCTATTTATGATGAAAAAAGTTTTATTGGCATTAATTGTCGTGGTAGTTTTAATTTCAGGATGTATAGATAACCCAACTTGTTTAGGAGATAATTGCACACCAAACAACACAATAGAAAACAACTCAGTTATTTCTCCAGCAAATACATTTACATCAGCTGAAGAGATAGCAAACTATCTAGAAGAAAAATTAGCAGCCAATGAAAATTATGATTATGACATATTCAAAACATTTGACGGAGGGATGAGAGCAGAAGCCGTTACAGCATCAGCTGATACCAGCGCAGGAGCTAGCGATTACTCAACAACAAACATCCAAGTAGAAGGTGTAGATGAGGCAGATATTATAAAAAATGATGGAAAGTATATTTATGTTGTTTCCAACAACAAAGTTTTCATAATAGATGCTTACCCAGCATCTGGCGCAAAACTTCTTTCAAAAATAAATGACGCTGGAATGCACATAGAAGAAATTTTCATAAATGGCAATAAACTTGTTGTTTTTGGAAGACCATTCCAAATGTATAACGACGTGATTGAACCATGGGAAGATGAAATAGCTGCTGAAGCAAGAATCACAGAAGAAATGAAAATTCCATATGACACATCAGATTCTTTCATAAAAGTTTACGATTTAACAAGGAAAGAAAACCCAATATTAATAAAAAACTTATTGTTCAGTGGAGATTATTTTAACTCAAGAATGATCGGAAACAATGTTTACACAATTTTCAATGAATATGTTTATCTTTACGACGACAAACCAGTTCCAATGCCTGTTATAATAGAAAACAACACAATAAGAACAACATCAAAACCAACAGACATACAATACTTCCCAGACTGTGTTTACCCAAACACTTTCACAAGAATAGTTTCATTAGATTTGAATAATTTAGACAACATAACAAGTGAAATATATCTAACTGACTCATCAAATGAAATTTACATCTCTGAAAAAAATATTTACTTAACATACCAAACATGGAGCGGAGATCAAGTAGCAATAAGAAGAATTTCTATTAAGGATGGAAAAATTCAACACCAATCACAAGGAAATGTTTCCGGCCGAATTTTAAACCAATTCTCAATGGATGAATATGACAACCACTTTAGAATCGCAACAACTTCAGGAAACATGTGGAGCGATAATAATCCTTCCCAAAACAATGTCTACATATTAAACCAAGATCTAGAACTAACAGGAAAAATAGAAGGAATCGCACCCGGCGAAAGCATCTACTCAGCTAGATTCATGGGCGGACGAGCTTACTTAGTAACTTTCAAACGAGTTGACCCATTATTCACTTTAGATTTATCAGATCACTCAAACCCAAAAATCTTAGGAAAATTAAAAATCCCTGGATATTCAGATTACTTGCATCCGTACGATGAAAACCATTTAATTGGGATTGGAAAAGAAGTAGATCCAAGTATCGACGCAGAACTAGTACATTCAGACAACGCAATTTACTACACAGCAATACAAGGAGTCAAATTAGCGATCTTCGACATAACAGATATTAAAAACCCAAAAGAAATGTACAAAGAAGTTATCGGGGATAGAGGATCAGATTCCCTGGCAAGCACAGACCACAGAGCATTCCTTTTTGATCGTGAAAAGAATTTACTAGTTGTGCCTATTTTGTTAGCTGAATTAAACGAAGGACAACCAAAAAGCCAAGAAGGAGATTTCACATTCCAAGGAGCTTATGTCTATGACATTTCCTTAGAGAATGGTTTCCAACTAAAAGGACGAGTCGGTCATGCAACTGAAGAAGACTTCCTAAAAAGCGGATATAATTTCTACTCAAACGCAGAAGTTATTCGAAGCTTGTATATGGATACCACACTCTTCACAATCTCAAATGCAATGATTAAAGCAAACTCATTGATTGACATGAGCGCAATAAGCACAGTATTATTAGAATAAAAAATCATTTTTCAATTTCAGGAGAAGACATTTGCACCTTCTCCACTTTTATTTTTTTTGTATTTACTGAAACATTTCCAACATTTTAGAAATATCAATATTAACTATATTCTGTTTTACTAACGGTATATCAGTTATCTGTGGTTCTTGTTCATCATAACTTGGTTTGTCAACATTATAAAAAATTCCTATAGGCAATTTATCTTTGCGTTCTGAAAGTTTCAGCGCTTCCATCTTATTCCCTATATCATTACCTTCAAGTATTTCCACTTTCTCCTTAAAGAATTCTAAAGTATTTTGCTTATTCATTGAAGGACAATACTGCAAAACATTAACTAACGAAAAACCTTTGTGTTGTAAAGCATTTTTAATTAATTCTGTCAAATGATCAAGTTCATGTGAATACCCACGAGAAACAAAACTTGCCCCGGTTAATATCCCTAGAGCTATAGGATTAATTGGTTCTTCTAGCACGCCAAAAGGAGTAGAATTAGTTTTTTTGCCTTTCTCGCTAGTAGGTGATGTCTGTCCTTTTGTTAATGCATAAATAGAATTATCTTGAGTAATGTAAGTAATATTCAAATTTCGCCTACAAGAATGCAAAAAATGATTTCCACCTATTCCATAAGCATCCCCATCCCCTGCTACTGCAATAACATTTAATTTATTATTAGCTAACTTAATTCCTGTAGCAACTGGCAACGCCCTACCATGCAAACCTTCAAACCCATAAACATTAACAAAATGTGGAAGTTTTGAACCACAACCAATTCCAGAAACAATAACTGTTTCTTCTGGTTTCAATCCTAACTCAACTATAGCTCTCTTTACAGCCATCAAAATCATATAATCCCCACAGCCAGGGCACCATTGTGGCTTTCCTCTATCTAAATTACATGTCTGTTCATTTTCCACATCAATCACCATTAATAATTATCTCTTCATTTCCAGTTGCAATAACATCCCGCAAACCTTCAGCTAAATCCTCAGGATCAAACTGCCGTCCATCATACTTCAAAACTTTATGATTAACAACTATCCCAGTCTCTTTAAGAATTAGTTGAGACAACTGAGAAGTTTTATTGTTCTCAACAACTATCAATTTCTTTCCTTTTAATTTTTCAAACACACTTTTACAAAACGGACTCAAAAAACTCAAATGCAAATGTGTAAAATCAGAATTTTCTTGTTTTAAAATTTTCTCTGCCTCTCTAACAATTCCTTTTGTCGATCCCCAACTAACAACAACAAAATCCCCGTCTCCTTTTAATTCTGGTTCAGAAAGTTCTTTTTCTAAAGTTTTAAACTTCCTATAACGCTTATCATGCATCTTAATTCTATTTTCCCGTGTCTCGTCTTCCACACCTTTCTCATCATGTTCATAACTACTTGTAACATGTTCCCCACCCATTGTACCAGGCAAAGCTCTAGCAGAAATTCCATCTTTAGTAACTTCATATCGTTTATAATTTTCCGGATTAACAACAATTTTCCCTCTATCAACTTTCATTTCTTTATTAAATTTATGAACCGAACTACAACTCGTTGACAAAAACTTATCCACCAAAATAATAACAGGCATTTGATACTTTTCAGCTATGTTGAAAGCCTGCTGTGTCAAATAAAAACATTCATTCACATCCCCTGGAGCTATAACAACTCTAGGAAATTCGTCTGTACTTGCATTTAACATAAAATTCAAATCACCTTGTCCTGTTCTAGTAGCCATTCCACTACCAGGTCCAGGTCTTTGAGACTCGATAATAACAACAGGAACTTCAGCTTGTGCAGACAACCCCAATCCTTCAGCCATCAATGCAAACCCTCCACCAGAAGTACAAGTCATTGCCCGCGTACCAACAAATCCTGCACCTATAGCCATGTTAATAGAAGCGATTTCATCTTCTGTATGTTTAACAACTATTCCAAAATCTCTAGAAAATTTAGCCATTCCAGTAAGAACAGAAGTTGCCGGCGTCATAGGATATGCTGAAATAAATTTACATCCAGCTTTTACAGCCCCTGCAACAATAGCATCATTACCATTCAACAAAATACGATCATCAAAATTTTGTTTACTTAATTTATAAGGATACTTTTTATCTTTCGATAAACTATACCCAGCATGAGCAGCCTTTATGTTAGCATTAACAACTTTCTCCCCCTTATGAAAAAAGTTTTCTCTAATTATTTTTTCCAATTCTTCCAACCCTAATCCTAAAAGTCCAAGCGCAGCACCAATTGCAATTGTGTTTTGATAAATCTCAGATCCTAATTTTTCAGAAGCCTCTTTTAACGGAATAGAAAACGCTAGAACATTCTCAGGAATTTCAACATCCATTGTAGAATCATAAATAACTCCACCCTTAACATCATCCAAATGCATCTCAACAGTTTTCTTATCAAGCGCAATTAACAAATTAATTTCATTTGAATGGGAATAGACATCCTCAGTATCAACAGTAACTGTAAGATAATTATGTCCACCCCGAATAAGAGAAGGGTATTCAGCCTTAGTAAAAACTTTCAACCCACTTCGTAAACAACTCTTCGCAAACATATTTAGACCGGCATTTAACACACCTGACCCTGCTGGCCCACCAATCATTAATGTAACTTTATCACTCATCAAATTCACCAATCACAGATCCCTACTAACTACTTCTCCTGCCATTATCTGTTTCCCATTAGAAACAACAACTCCTGGCATAATTGAAACATTAACTCCTGTTTTAACATTATCACACATAACAACACCAAACTTTCGCAATCCCGTATCTATTCTTTCCTTAGCCATTGATTTAACATTCCCCCCATCAAAACGAAGATTTGCAATCATTGTTCCCGCACCCAAATTACATTTTCGTCCTATAACAGAATCACCAACATAAGACAAGTGTGGTACATTTGTATTGTCCATGATAATAGAATTTTTAATTTCTGAACTTCCTATATGACAATTATCTCCAATAAATGCACCTGCCCGCAAGTAAGCATTTGGTCCAATCTTACAATTTTTACCAATAAAAACAGGTCCTTCAATATAAGTTCCAGAAAGTATAACACTATCTTTCCCTAACGCAACATCACCTTTAATCACAACACCCTCTTCTATAATCCCATTAACACCGTCCACTGTCTCATACAATGCAATCTTATTCACTTTAAGAAGTTCCCATGGATAAGCAATACCTTCCCATCCTTCTATCTCAACAACTTCCAAATCAGCTTTCAACGCTAATGACAACACAGCATCTGTCAATTCCAATTCGCCTCTAGGAGATTTTTGTAAATCATGCAATTCATCAAACACTCGCCCATCCAAAACATAAAATCCTATATTCACAAGCTCATTTTTTCTTCCAGTTGGTTTTTCAGTTATACCCATTAACTTACCATCTTCTATTTCAAGAACACCAAATTTTTCAGAAGCTTCAACCCGCTGTCCAAAAATAGCCAAACTTTTTGGCAATTCTATTTTAGGATACCAATCATCACCCATAAGAACAATAAACTTTTCATCGATCCTACCGACCTGAAGCAAAGCATGTCCTGTTCCCTTTTGATCAGTCTGAATAATATAATTAATTTTCTTTCCTCTAAATTCATTACCAAAATAATTTTTAATATCTTCTTTTCGATAACCAATAATTATAAAATACTCGTCTACAACATCAAAAACCCTTTCCATATTCCACTCTAGCAATGACTTTCCACCAACAGGTAACATACATTTGTGAACAGTTTCACAAAGTTTTCCCATTCTTGTAGCTTTTCCAGCTGCTAAAATAACCGCTTTCATAATCTAACCTCACAAATTTTTCAATAGTGTATACGTTATACCCGTATACCCTCCAAGTTTTTATTTACAACTGCTTCAACATTTTCAAACCCGTCTTTATTATTACTTTCATACACAACTAAAATTTTCGGTTCTGTATGCGAAGGTCTGAAAAGCATCCAACCATCTTCGAAATTCACTTTAACTCCATCCATTGTATCAATCTCGCTATATTCTTCTGTAAATTTATTTTTCAATTGGTTAATAATTTTTCCAGCATCGTCATTTACTTTAGTGTAAAACGACTTTGAAAAATAAATTGGTAATCCTTCCAAACATTCAGAAAGTTTTTTCCGCTGTCTCACCAAATACTGTATAAGTTTCATTCCAGCAAAAAGTGCATCGTCCCCATAAAATGTTTCTTTGAAATAATAATGTCCTGACAATTCTCCTGAAAGTATAGCGTCGGTTTCCATTGATTTTTGAGCAATGTAAGTATGACCAACTCTACAAACAATAGAATTACCACCAGACAATCTAGTAACATCGTCCACAGCATTAGATGAAACAATATCCCGAACAACATTAAATCCACTTCCATCCAAACCGGCATTTTTAATCAATAATGAAAAAACATTTTTTGACTCAATCACTCGACCTTTATCATCAACAACAGCTAATCTGTCACCGTCGCCATCAAAAGCCAATCCCAAATCAGCACCAGTTTCAATCACTCTAGTTTGCAATTCAGTTATATTTTCCTTTTTAGGATTAGGTCCACTATCTGGAAAATCACCATTAGCATCACATCGTATTTTCAAAACTTCAACTCCAAGTTTTTCAAGAACAAATGAATTAATCAAACTCCCTGATCCATTCATACAATCAACAACAATTTTTAACCCAACTCCAGTCAATCCCAAACTCCCAATCAAATGTGTTGTATAATCCTCCCGAGGATTAAAAACTTCTAACTTACCTTCACCATCAACAAAATCTACCCGACTAAAAATATGTTCCACATTTTTCAATCCATCTTCATAACCCATCGGAACACCACCCCGATCAAAAAATTTAAATCCATTATAATTTTTCGGGTTATGAGAAGCAGTAACATTCACAGCAACACTATCATAATTACCAGCACAAAAAATCATTAACGGTGTCGTAGCCATTCCGACATCAACAACATTACAACCAGTAGACAAAAGTCCTTCAATAAAAGCCTTTTTTATTTCTTCTGTACTTTCACGACAATCCCCACCAACATAAATTTTCGCAACTGTATTATTTCTAAAAGTACCAAATGCCTTACCAATATTTCTAGCAATATCTTCGTTTATCTGATCAGGAACTATTCCTCTCATATCATATGCTTTGAAAATACCTGTCATTTTTTCACACTCCATCAAACCGTTATAAAACTTTCATGATAATAATTTTTTTTACTATTACCACACATTCTCAAATAATTTTTATAAGTTTCTAATCCACGACATATTTTAGTTTTAATTTCAATTCCGTAATGCCACATTCTGTACTTTCCTTTCCACTGCTTTTTATATGATTCACGAAGTCCTACCATCTATATCACCTATTTCACTGTCACCGACTTCGCCAAATTTCTCGGCTTATCAGGATCACATCCTCTAAGCAACGCTAACTGATAAGCTAAAATTTGAACAGGAATTATTTGACAAATTGAATTTGAAATATCTGACTCTCGAACTTTTATAAAATAATCAAACACTTCATTTTCCTTAGGACCAATACCTACAATATAAGCACCTCGAGCTTTAAGTTCCATTGCATTTGAAACAATTTTATTTTCTGTATCTTTAGAAGTAAAAACAATACAAGGTGTTCCTTCCTCTATCAAAGCAATAGATCCGTGTTTTAATTCACCACCAGCAAATCCTTCTGCATGTATATAAGAAACCTCTTTTATTTTCAGAGCTGCTTCCATTGCAGTAGGATACTGAAAACCTCTACCAATTAAATAAATATGATGCACATCTTTCAACCGACCAGCTAAATTTCTCAACTGTAACCGCATCCGCCAAGAAGTCAAATAATAAATATACAATATAATTTCCTTCAACACAGATTTTCCTTCATCTATCTTACCCAACAACGCATATGTCAAAAGAACAAGTATAGACAATTGTGAAGTATAACTTTTAGTTGACAGCACACAAATTTCCGGCCCAGCATTTTGCAAAATAGTTAAATCGGATTCTCTAACAAGACTCGATCCCATAACATTAACAATAGAAATTATCTTCGCCCCGCGTTTTTTTGCTTCACGTACTGCCTCTAACGTGTCAGCTGTTTCCCCTGACTGAGAAACCGCAATAACAACATCTCCTTCTTTCACCAAACCAGCTTTTGTTAAAAACTCAGAACCTAAATGGGCTTCACAATCTATTTTTGCTATTCGCGAAAAAAAACTACAACCCATCATCCCAGCATGATATGCTGTCCCACACCCAACAAAATAAACATTATTGGCTTTTTTAATTTCATCAGCCACATTATTCAAAACTTCCACGTTTTGATTAATCGATTTATTAATAACTTCAGCTTGTTCATTAATTTCCTTAAGCATAAAGTGATCAAAATCACCTTTCTTCGCTTGCTCAACATCCCAAGCAACTGTACTCACTGGCCTTTCAACTTCTTTATCCTGAAACAAATTATAAATATGCATTTTGTGATTAAGAACAACAACATCTCCGTCCTCCAAGTAAATAACATTTTTTGTATATTCTAAAAACGCAGGAATGTCTGATGCAATAAAGTATTCACCATCACCAACTCCTAATACTAACGGCGATTCTTTTCTAGCCCCAACTAAAAGCTTCTCATCCAGAGAAACAATAACCAACGCATACGCACCTTCAAGCATTCTCAAAGTTTTCTTAACAGCCCCCAAAAAATCTAATTCTTTCATGTTATACTCAACCAAATTAGGAATAATCTCACTGTCTGTCTCACTTTCAAAAGAAAAACCTTCCCCTTTCAGAAAATCTCTTAACTTCTGATAATTTTCAATTATCCCATTATGTACAACACCTATTTTCCCATTATTAGAAATATGTGGATGTGCATTTTCCTTTGTTACTCCACCATGTGTCGCCCACCTTGTATGACCAATCCCAAGACTACCCTCAGCACTCAAAAATTCATCATCTATAAAAACTTCCTTTATTTTTCCAATATTTTTCTTCATTTCCATTTTACCATTAACAACAAGTACACCACAAGAATCATAACCTCTGTATTCTAGAGTCTCCAACCCCTTCTTAATCACAGGAGCAGCTACTCTATTTCCAGTATAACCAATAATACCACACATAAGCCTCTACTCTTCTATAGGATATCTTTATATATAATGGTTACTAAAATATTTTTAGTAGTACTAAAAAAGATTTGTTAGTAGTATTTTGTTAATATCGGTGGTACATTATGAGCTTTGTAGTAGATAATCAAGAAGGAAAATTAGCTGTTTTAGACTCTAAAATAGTATCTAGAGAGGCCATAAAGCCTGCGTTATCTAAGCTTGCATGGGACATACTTCAAATCCTAATAGATAAGCCAAACTACCCTAAAGAAATTTCCCGATTACTTAAAGTGCATGAACAAAAAGTCTATTATCACATCAAAAAGCTCAGAGAAGCCGGCCTTATAGAAGAAGAGGGCCAAACCATTGTCAGTGGAGCATTAACTAAGATATATTCATTATCAGCACCTTCGTTTTCAATTACTCTGAAAAAACTCGAACCTTCCCGCAGATTATCTTCTTCCGATGTATCCCATGAAAAATTTCTATCCCCATTCATTAAAGCTGGAAAACTAAATGCAAAAATAGTAATAGGAAGCCCAGAACCACACGGACCTAGAAACACACGTGCAAGAGACGTTGCTTCAGCCACTTCCTTGGCTCTCTTCCTAGGATCATTTCTAAATTCTTCTGAAAGCAATATGGTTAAACTAGATACTGAAATCCGCGGCGACGCTTTGAAAGACAATTTAATATTAATCGGTGGACCAGGTGTAAACGCAGTCACTGAAAAAATAAATCCCCATCTCCCAATCTTTCTAAAAAAAACAGATAACTATTATTCTGGAATCCACTCTTCCATCTCCAAAAAAGACTATGTCTATGAAAACCAAGGAATAATTGTCAAAATCCCAAATCCATTCGCCCCCCGAAAAAAAATCCTAGTTATTGCTGGCCGCCGAGCAAAAGGAACAGAAGCTTCTGTATTAGCATTAACCCTAAAACTAGATGAAATCGTCTCTGGAAATTCCACAGACCCAAAAAAACACGCTAAAGTCGTCGAAGGCTATGATGAGAACGCAGATGGTGTCATGGATTCTGTACGAGTATTGGAATAATATTTAATCCAACCAATTTCTATTTTTGATAAAAAATTTCTTGAAAAGTATTATAGAATACAATTATCAATTATTTCATAGGTCGCATGGGGTTGCAGGGGAACGCTAGTACCCCTGCTAATCTATAAAAACCACCTCATCCATTACTTCTATATGAAACTAAACCCAGTATTCCTGTTCGTAATAATAATTTTACTTGTCTCAGGTTACACCATCTACAAATACCTACCAAATTCTCCATGGTATCCAGATATCATTCCGTGGGTCTGGGGCGGATATGTTCTAATTTCTATAGTCGCTCTATTCGGCGCATATATCATGAGTAGTGCAATGTAATAATATCCAACATAACCAATATAGTATACGTCTATGTAAATTATTCATCTAAACTGGCGCATTTAAAGATTGGTTTTTCTATTCATATCATGGAAATCCCATAGAACCAAACCATCTCAAAATAGTGAATTCATGATTAAATTTGGAGATAGTACACTACAAGTGTACAAAAAAGTTAAAGAAGAACGTAAAGCAATTGAAAGAGAAAAAGCCACTAAAAATTACTTCAATCAATTACACACCAATAAATTAGACAATTTACTAGTTACTCAACCACAGTACAAAGAATTTTCTGAAATGTCATATAACGAAAAAACAAAAATAGTAGATACTGAATTCTGTACAGTCATTGAATATTTTAAAAAGATGTTAAAATGCTTAGGAGTAAAAAAAATAGGCGCTACTTTTCATTATTCGGCAATGGTAGAAATAACATTTGATCCAAGAGAAAGCATTTATTATAGAATGGGAGAATTCGCAAAATCAGTAAAACCAGATAACTTCGACGACAAAAAAGATAATATGAAAGTTAGGCTAAAATTTGGTCTTGGACCAGTTGATTATTGTTATGAAGACAAACCTGAGATAGTATTACAATATATTTTTGATTTTTCATCAAGTGAAGTTTTTGCATGCCACAGAAATTGGGAAATGGCATTCAATGAAATATTCAATATGAAAAAAGTACCTAGAGACACAGAAGAAAAGACAATAGAAGATTTTATGTGATTATTATGAACACTAAAGCTAAATTTGGCGACCGAACTGACAAAACAAACAGAGAAGAAATGTCAAAAAGAAAACAAGAAAAAAGAACCAACGATTACTTTTCAACCATAGAAAAAAAACTAGAACTATACGAAAACAAATTAAGAAAAGCTACAATGAACCTACCTGACTGGGAAACATATAAACATTCGATCGGACCACCAAAATCATACGTACAAGAAGAAACTGCAAAAAAATATTTCACTGAATATGCAACTTATCTAAAAGAAGTTTTAAAAATTTTAGGATCAGTAGTCGAATACATTAATTTCGATGATGTAGGTGTTAGTATTGTTTTCGATCCTAGAGAAATCAATCTTTTCAATTCTGTAGATTTCATAAGAAAAGATAAAGAACTTCTAGAAAACACAAAAGGAATGTTTTATTTAGGTTTTGACGATATAACCGAACCAGTCACAGGACCATATTTAACACCATTCTACATAATAAAAAATTCAGAAGGATTATACAATGCAATAAACCAAACAATTGATTTCATACCTGAAAGATGGAAAACCGTATTGAGTTATTTCTTCAACACAACAAAAATTTTCCCTGACAAAGAATTCACAGATGAGGAAAAAAGAACAATTAAAAAAGATCTCAAAGAAGCAAAAGAAACATTAGAATCCAACAATCTATTAGTGAGTATATTAAACGTAGAAAAAGTAAAACGTTCTATTAGAAAATCTGCTTAAATGATTCATTACCGTTAAAAAACACCATCCCGCCCTCACAAATCTTCACCCAAAACCTGGTCTAAAACTTGCTTAACTTTTCCACCGTCAACCTTACCTCGAACTTCCTTCATAACATCACCCATCAACCCACCAATATTTTTCCCTTCTACCAACTTAGGATTTCGACGAATAACATCTTTTACTATTACCAACAATTCCTGATCACTCATGTTTTCTATTCCTAAACCTGCAACAATCTCCCCGATAGTTCCCTTCGGCTTCTTAGAATATTCTTCAAGAACATCACCAATAACTTCTTTCGAAATCAATCCCTTTCCCAAAACAAAAAATACATCTTGATAATGTTTGTCTTTAAGATTTTCAGTAGCAATACCTTTCCTTCTCAAGTCCCTCACTGTTGACAACAAAGTAACAGCCACTAACTTAGGATCAAAGTTTTTCGAAAGTTTTTCCCATCTTTCAAGTTCCTCAGAATGCAAAAGCTGTTTAGTTAAATCTTCTGACAAAATTTTTCCAATTCGTTTTTCTTTTTCTTCCCAACTCTCTGGCAATTTAATTTTCTCGATCATTTTCTTATCCACAATTATAACAGGCATATCAGTATCAGGATACATTCGTTCTCCACCTGGTAATGGCCTAGTATACATGGTACTCCCATCATTTCGCAAAACTCGTGTTTCTTCTTTAGATTCACCTACTAAAACCAATTTCTTTTGCCGTTCAATTTCATTTTCTATAACTTCTGGAATAGCATCTAAATCCTGAACACCCTTCACTTCAACTCTTTCCCCACCTTTAATAGAAACATTAACATCTTGTCTAGTCACTCCTAATCCCCGCTGACTTTTTCCTGTTGATCGAATAATCATCCCGATTTTTTTCGCCACCTCTTTAGCATGCTCAGGATCTTTAATGTTTGGACCAGTAGAAACTTCCACCAAAGGTATTCCCAACCGATCAAGTCGGTAAATAGACTCCCTATTTGTCTTCTCAACAATCCCTGCACTCTCTTCCTCTAAGCAAACATTTTCAATAGTTACTATTCCTTTAGAAGTTTCCATTCCACCATCCCTACCAACCAAAAGCGTTCGCTGAAAAGAAGATGTATTTGAACCATCAACAACAATTTTCCGCATAACATGAATCTCATCAGGAATCTTACACTTGAATATTTTTGCAATTTGCAATGCAATTTGCAACGCCTCTTGATTTATTCCCTGTGGTGGTTCAGAATCTGTATCAACTAAACAAGTTTCTTTATGATAACAAAGATAATGAAAATCTTTTTTCTTACCATGTTCGAACTCAGCAGCTTTATCTTTTTTACCATGTTCACCTACAACTGCGTGCTGATTCCTAACTATAGAACAACAATGTTCATCCTCAGAAAATTTCGGCGGACAAGCACAAAACAATTTTTGTTTAGTCGCAAGCCTATTATGAATCTCTACCCCCGATTTAAATCCAATTTCTTCATATTTGTTCATATTAATCACTAATTATAAAACGTCTTCCAGCTTAAAATACTTTACTTTCTTTTCTTTCGATTAGTTTTCTTTTTGGATCTTTTATTTTTCCCATTAACAGATTTCTTTTTCTTAGGATCACCAATCAATTCCCTACCAAACACACCAACAACAATCACCAAAATCATTATTGCTATATAGTACGAATCAACTGGATAATTGAATATTCCATCAAATATTCCATTCTCCCCCTCAACTTTAACCCCCACTGCAAACACAGAAAAACTTTCAGTAGTTGCTTCAAACAATAACAAATCTTCACCATTCAAATAACTAGTCTCCAACTCTACCCAAGTGTCATTAACAAAATGCAACAAAACAACATCTTCAATTTCCGCCCCCTGTATATCCACCCACTCTTTAGAAACTTCAAATTCGATTTTAGCAGTTTCAATTTCCATTTCAGTTTCAAGTGAAACATAACTATGAACATCATACGATCGTCGAGAAATATCAACAAGTCCACCATCAGAAACAATCTCATCAATAACTATCGATTCATCAAACTCCTCAACACCAACTGATATTTCAACAATCTCAACACTAACATTTTCATAATCATCATCTGAAACAATAACAAGATTCTTCACAACCAACGCATCCACATCTTCTGTACCATCAATCCTATCAACTTTAGAAACAACATCAATCAAAATTTCCTCACCCTTAACAACATTCTTCAAAATCTCAACAATATATCTATTCTCTTCCTTAATTTTATTTACAATCT
>Ga0233431_1001806_pt1 | contig 34082 bp, 27 predicted proteins | sample SI_118_April2016_FD_179867 | JGI IMG/M metagenome (GOLD analysis project Ga0233431, IMG submission 179867) | Seawater microbial communities from Saanich Inlet, British Columbia, Canada - SI_118_April2016_200_MG | ecosystem: Environmental > Aquatic > Marine > Inlet | place: Canada: British...
TAAAAATAATATGAGAATCGTATTTGATAAAGTATTACCAAAATGGAATTATTGGACAACTCCAATAAAATTGGCTACTTAATTTGAACGCATTCCTTAGGGAGAATTTTTATGAATGATTTTGGGAAAATGATTTTTGCTTCTACTAATGAATCTGCTGATTTACTATATGCAACCGGTTTTATGGCACCTGATCCTTATGTTTTTTTTGAAGTAAATAACAGTAAATATATAGTTGTTACAGCATTGGAATATGGAAGAGCTAAGAAGCAGGCAAAGAGCGATGTAAATGTATTAGATAGAGATGAAATATTAAAAGCCGGTGATGAACCGAATGCTGAAAACTTATTACTTTCAATTACCAAAAAATATTCATGTAAAATATGGTATATCCCTAAAACATTCCCATTTTATTATGCAGATTTTTTGATGAATAAAAATGTTAACATTAAATGTATAAGCGACGCTTTTTTCCCTTCGAGAAGATGTAAAACAAAATTAGAAGTAAAGTATATTAATGAAGCCATGAGAATGACTGAAAGCGGTATGCTCAGAGCTGAAACTATAATAAGAGAAGCCAGTGTTGATAGTGACGGTGATCTTGTATATGAAAATGAGAAACTAACATCTGAGTTTTTAATTAAAGCTATTAATTTAGATATTGTTGGTAATGGTGGTTTTGCTTCAGAAACTATTGCATCTTCCGGAGTCCAGTCATCTATTCCACATGAAACAGGCTATGGGGTAATCAAGCAGGGAGTTCCGATTATAATTGATATATTTCCAAGAGTTGAAGCAACGGGTTATCATGGAGATATGACAAGAACATTCGTAAAAAGAAAAGCACCTGCAACTCTTAAAAATGCTTACGAGGCTATTAGAAAAGTTAGAGATTATGCTAAAAAAAATATTTGTGCAGGTATTATTCCCGATATTTTGCAAAATGAAATTATAAATATGCTTGATGCAGACGGTTTTAAAACCGGAAGAAACGATGATTCTTATTTTGGTTTTTTTCATAGTCTAGGCCATGGTGTCGGTTTAGAAGTTCATGAATCTCCAAGATGTGGATCTTTGGTTACAGAGCCATTGCAAACAGGTGATATTGTTACTGTTGAACCTGGAGTTTATTATTCTGAATGGGGTGGTGTAAGACTCGAAGATATTCTTTATGTAACAGAGAATGGTAATGAGTGTATTACTAAATATCCAGATATCTTGGAAATCCCTTAGAATCTGGATAAAGATTTTTGAAATCACAATTATTATAATTAAGGAGTTCTTTTTATGTCAGTAAGTTTTACAGGTTTAAGCCATATAAATATTGTTGTTGATGATATTAATATTGGGTCAGAATATTATAAAACATTATTTAACGCCGTAGATAAAGTCGAATTTACACGATTTAAAAATATCAGTTTTGCAAAATCTGCCGGTTTTATGAATGATCCTGAGAAAGTTGAATTGACCTTAAAGTTCTTATATATACCAGGTGCAAATTTAACTTTAGAGTTAATGCAGTATCATTATCCAAAAGGCAAAGATTATGGACAATCAAAAAAAACAAATGATATAGGATTTGGTCATATTAGCCTTAATGTGACAAATATTGAAGAAACATTTAATTTTATATCTAAACAGGATATTAAACTTATTAGTTCTGATCGCAATTATAAGCCTTTTAAGATAGATGATATAACCAATGATGAATTCCATTTTTTCGACCCAAAAATGGAAAACAATACAGAAGGGAAAAATAAATTTTGTGACCTCATTAGCAATACAAAGTATTTTTACTTCATCGATAAATATGGTATTCAGTGGGAATTTGAACAGAATTAATTCATTTCAATCAGTTGCTGTTACATACACTATTATTTAATATTTATCTCTGTGAATTATAGCATATTTTTGATCTGTTCTACTGATTCGTTTAATTTATGGATGTACGATGAAGAAATCTTTTGAAGTTGTTCAATATCTTCTTCATTTATACTTTCCTGTTTATTATTTAGATTTTCCAGTAGATAACGTAGATCATCAATATTCTTGCATAGAACTGTATATGGCGATTTAATCTCTTCTATCTTTGCATTAACACTGTTATTACTCTCTTTATACCAGTCATAGAACGTATCTAAATTTTCGAGAATATTTTTTCTGATATTTGAAACTGAATTTGATTCGAAATCATGTTTAATATTTAAATTTAGTTCTTCCCACAATTCTTCGACATGATTTTTAAATGATATTTCTTGTGCTTCGTCCTTAAATGATATAGAATCTGCGGACATTAATTTATCCATTATTTCGTTAAAATCGGAGCTGCTATCTAATATCGCATCTATAAAATATGATTCTATTTCTACTGAGCTGAGTAAGTATTTATGTTCATCTAAGATGTCGTTTATTGACTCAATATTGCCTTGTGAAATATTTAGAAGTTCATCATTTGTTTCTTCATTATTAGATGAATCCTCATCTGTCTTATACCAGAGAATAGTATTGTTTTCTACAAATTTTAATTTGATATTTTGAGCAATACCTATGAATTCTTCAATACTTACTAATGGTTTTCTCAGGATTGGATTTTCTGCGTAGAAAAATGCGTAAGAGAGCTGTTCATATATGTCAAGATAAGGACCCTGTTCCTGAAATACTGTATATAATGCTTCTTCCATTACTTCTATCCATAATAGAATATCTTCTCTGATGAAAGCGTCTTTTACAGGTGCTAAAGATAAAACACCTTTTTTCCAGTCAATAACAGTCAGTTCTAATTCATGCTCATTTGATAATTTATTATTTTTATAAAATTCGGCTATGTCAAAAACAGAAAGTGTTACTGATTGGTTAGGATTACCAATGATATCTCTATTTGAATTACTTTCTGTTAAAAAATAATCAATGATGTTATCTGCACCAAGTAGAGAATGATGAGAATATAGTTTTTCTAATTTTCTTTTTATTTGTTTTGTTTTTAAATTACCAGTAATATTTTTACCCTTGATTTTTAATTCAGATGGAAAACATTCTGAGTTATAAAAAGGAATAAATTTATGACCGGGATAGATGAATTTTTTCTGAACTTCTTCATCGTCGATTGTAATTTTGAAAGAGTAATTCTTTAGAAAAATATTTCTTGAATAATAATATTTTTCGTCATCTTCTTTTTTTATGAATGTAAGTAAATTTTCTTCAAGATAATCTTCTATTATCCGTTCTGCTTTAATACTCTTACTGCCAAAATGTGAAATAATATCGTCTAAAGTAAAACGTTCTGTTTTATTACAATAATCTTTAATAGCTATTTCAAGTTCCATTATATGTTACACCTTAATTCAGTATAGTTGTTTGATGTTAGTTAAAAATTGACTGGCAGCAACTGACACTCAAGTAATTAATATAGATACGCCGTTATTATATGGATATCCGGCAATATATAATTTCGTCTTTATATAGTGGTTCTTCAAATGATTTATTCGAATTTATGTGGAAATGGTGAAGGAATTGCATGTATTAAGGCTTTAGTATATGGATGTTGTGGATTATTAAATATTTCCTGCCTGGTTCCATACTCTACAATTTTGCCTGATTTCATGACAGCTATTGTAGGGCATATATATTTAACCACTGCAAGGTTATGGGATATAAATAGTAGTGACAGGTTCATTTTTTTACGAAGATCTTTTATTAAATTAAGTATTTGAGCCTGAATGGAAACATCTAATGCTGATACAGGTTCATCTGCAATTAGCAGCTTTGGTTTTAATGCCAGAGCTCTGGCAATAGCAACTCTCTGTCTTTGTCCACCTGAAAATTCATGAGGGAATTTATTTATGAGTTTTGGTGATAACCCAACTAAGTTCATGAGGTTTAGCACTTCTTCAAAAATTTTATTTCTAGGATAAATACGATGTTCAATCAATGGTTCAGATATGATTTGTTTTACTGTCATTCTGGGATTTAGAGATGAATAAGGATCTTGAAAAATTATCTGTAAATCTTTTCTGAATTTTTTAAACTGCTTTTCGTCTATAGAGCTAATATCTTTATTATCAAAAATAATCTGACCTGATGTCATTGGGGCTAATCTTAATATTGTTTTTGCCAAGGTAGATTTACCGCAGCCTGATTCTCCTACTAAGCCAATTGATTCTCCTTTAAATAGAGATAGACTGACACCATCAACAGCTTTTGTTGTTATAATTTTTTTTGTAAAAAATACACCTCTATCTTTTGATGTGTAGTGTGTTTTTATGTTTTTTAGTTCTAATAAAGGTGAAGTGTTCATATTATATCTGTTCTTGATTGAATTTGTCATAATTCCAATTCAAAGGATTATTGAAAATATATTCTGAAATTTTAATAAATGATTTTTCATCTCGTATAATGTGATCGTGAAAACGTGATTGCCATTTGAATTGATAATTTAATCTATTTGTATGTTTTGTAACCGCAGATTTATATGAACCAATTATTGATGAAACGGTGTTTTTACCCTGATTTTGAAATCGTTTTTGCCCGATTGATTTTTGTTGTGATTGTAGAGACAAGGCATGCCTTGTCTCTACGTTATCGTTATTCAAAATCAATATACCATGGATATGATTAGGCATTACGATAAATACATCCAATTCAATGTTTTTAAAATGATTTTTTGTTTCGAAACATAATATATTCGCAATGATGCCGATGGGTGATAATTGCATTTTATTGTCAGAAATTTTTCCAAAACTATGTATTCTATCATTGGTGCAAATTGTTATAAAATATGTAGCATTCCATCCATAATCCCACGATTGCAAACGGGCAGATGAAATACGATATTTATTGTTATATTTATCAGTCATAATAATATTAATTATCTAAACTGAAATTTAATTTTTTAGCGAGTTTAGCCGGTAATCTTTCTTTTATTTCTAATAACACTTTATTTAATTCATTTTTATATTCAGGTAATTTTACTGTCGGCTGTACATTTCTATAATTCTGATATATGGAATCTACCAGTTTGAATTGCGTATTTGATACCTTTTTCTTATCTAGTGCATACAATATATAACCTATGGAAATCTGTTTGTCAATTAAATTAACTACTTGTGATTTATTAAAATATATTAAATAATCTTTCCAGTAATAATTCATATATTGCTGAATATTTATTGCTGAATATTTATTGTTATCGAGTTTTTCGGCTGCTTCTTTTAAGTAAAGTTTAGCTTCTTTATATTTACCGTGATTGTATAAAATTGGTATGCACGTGTCTAAAAAGTTTAAATAGATTTTTTTCTTTTTGCTATTTTGTAAATAATTTTTTATTTTAGACATTGCATTGAAGTTTGGGTAGGTGGTGAAATTATTGTAATCTGATTTATCTAAAAGAAGTAGTGTGCCATTTGAAATAAAGTTGAGGAAAATAATATTTTGGATAGATTTATATTCGTTATTTTCTGGTGCAATTTTTATGGCCTGCATTATCCAGTAAAGAGCCTGTGTTTGAGATAATCTCCAGTCGATATCACCGAAAATCTCGTAAATTTGATGCATAGAGTTTATATCCATGCTTAATTCATTTTTAAGCATTTTAATTTTGAAGTAACCAATAGCTATTTTGATTTCTTCTTTAGTAAACTTATCTGATATTATGCTAGGAATAGTTCCGTGTTTTTTTAAATAATGAAGTAATTTGTCTAGACTGTTACAGTTTAGATCTTTTAATTTTTTCAAACGTATTTGGATGTCAGATATAATATCTGGATTAGTTTTGATTTCTTCTGATATTTTGTAAAGAGAATTTATATCTAGATTTTTTTTGCCTGAAATTTTTTCTATCTGAATGGCTAGTTGAGTTTTGAAATATAGATTCGCATAGTCACGTGAACCACCTATTTTGTTAATATATATCCATGAAAGTTCTTTGAATAGAATAGGGGAGCCCGGATTGTATTTTATAGAATCTCTTATTAAATTCATGCCATTTTTTACCCATCGCCATTTCTTTTTAGGTTCAGAGTAGGTGATGGATATATTATATGCCATATTCCATGCTAAAAAAACTGTAGCCCCTGTAAATCTGGGCTGCAGCTTTGATATCCATGATGCAAGTTGAGCCATTTCAATATATTTGCCCTGTCTCTGTAATGAGATTGTTCTTAACCATAAAATATCTGCCAATAAACCTCTAAAACCACCTAAAGCTATGGTTGTAAATGCTACTACTGGTGGTGCATTTTTGACTATATTTGTATCCGTTAATTTCTTTTTTTCTTTAATATTATTAACTTTTTTTTGTATAAACGGGAGTAGGGATATACAGATAATAACTACAAATACTAAATAAAGAGTTTTTTTATTTTTCATTTTTTTATAATTGAGCCCAGTTCTTTTTTTGAATATATATAAATACCCAATGCCATAAAAACTAATAACTGTATTAATACATATCTTAGGATAATATTTTTAATTATTCTATATTCTATAAGTTTGCCGTGTGATAAATAGTCATAGAGCTGGAATTTTTGAATTGGAGTTATTCCTTTTAATATCACATTACTCAAGTTATAGCCAATTTTTGTTTCTATTGTCATGTTTGGATTGTCTTCAGGTGAATCAGATAGTATAAAACTGCCTATAGAACCAAACATTAAATAGGCAACAATACAGAATATAGCTATAGGAAATGAGAATATACCACCGATGGAACAGCTGATAGCAATGATCAAAATAAGACCTATAAAACTAACAAGAAAACATCTGAAGAAATTACTTAGAAACCCTGTATATTTGATTTTTAACTCAGGGCTGTTTACGAGCATGAAAAATATAGGCTGAGTCGCATCTAAATTTTTAAATTTTAATGTAATTGTATTTTTAGATGAAATATAGTTTTTTAATGGAAGATTGATTTTATATAGTCTGTTTGAAACAAGTTTTTCATTATTATTCAGCTTTAGAAATTCAGAATTACCGTTTTGTGTATACTGTTTAACATACCAAATACCCCTAGATACTCTGTTTTTTTGTCTGCTGATTGTTTCAATAGCATTAATAAAAGGTCTATACTGAAGAATTATATTTCCTGAACTAATATTACTGATATTTTTAAAAGTAAATATTTTTTCGGAATTTGCTGAGACTCTGCCTTTTTGAGATATGATGGAGTATAGAATATCTCTCTTTATTTTTCTTAGTTCAAATGGCGTTGGTTTTTCATTTTTTTCCAGCGTAATTTGTTCTTGTTTTTTTAGTTCATCATTGTATTCTTTTTTTATATTTGTTAAGTGTGGATAATAACTTTTTCGTCCCGAAAAAATATTTTCATTTACATTATGAATTATATTTTCAGGATAAGCGGTACCATTCGTTTTTTGGCTGATTATAAAAAAGATGATGAGTGATGATATCAGAAGTAGAATGGCATATATTATTACTATTCCTGTATATTTACCAAGCCATACTGTTGATCGTCGTATGGGTTTTACACTAATCATATGTAACTGATATCCAATAATATCAAAATTCATTATTAAGCATGCAATCCAGACAGATGATAGTGTGAGAATAATACTAACTGACAATAAACTATATTCAATGGAAACCTGAATTTCTGATGCCAGAGTGCCGTCACCGTTTAGATATATTGGAAATAGTATTGAAGAAATTAATATAAGAAAAAGTATGATTTTTAAGAACTTTGTTCTTATTATGGTTTTGATTGTTAATCTGACAATAGAGAAATATGAAATCATTTTTTTAATTTTTAAGATAGTTTGCTATTGTTCCGCCTGACTCAGCTCCATATGTATTTTCTTTGTCATACTTTGCTCTATTTATAACATCTATAAAGAAATCTTCTAAGCTTATCTTTGGATTATTTATGATGAATTCATCATCTTTAAGTTCAGATTTTAATATTTTTATGAATTTATTAAAGACAATTTGATTGGTGCTCGGTATTGTTATCTGATGTTGTTTACTGTCTGTTAATAGTTCGTTAATGGTACCTTCAGCCCTTATTTTTCCGCCGTAAAGGATAATAACTCTATCACATATATCTTCTATATCGCTTAGTAGATGGCTGCATATTAAAATAGTTTTTCCCTGGTTTTTGAAAAATGTAATAAGATTTTTAATATCCTTGCATCCAAGAGGATCAAGTCCTGAAGTAGGTTCATCTAAAATTAGTAGATCAGGATTGTTGATAAGACTTTGTGCTAAGCCAATTCGTCTTGCCATTCCTTTTGAAAATTCACCTATTTGACGTTTTGATGAATTTGTTAAACCTACCATGTCAAGTAGTTCTACTACTCTTTTTTTTCTGATTTTTTTAGGTATTTTAAATAGGCTGCCAAATAGATCAAGGGTTTCCTTTGCTGTTAAGAAATTATAGAGATATGTTTCTTCAGGTAAATAACCAATTTTATATTTTATATTTATATCACTATTTTTTTTGCCAAATAAGGATATAGAGCCAGAAGTCGGATACAGCAGATCAAGTATCATTTTAATAGTAGTTGATTTTCCTGAACCATTAGGTCCTAGCAGTCCAACTATTTCTCCCTGCTTAATAGAAAAAGAAACATTATTGACAGCTTTTGCTTTTGGTTTTTTCCAAAAATCTGTGAAAGTTTTTGAGAGATTTTCTATTTTGATTATATCCATAAAAGTATGACATCCGGCAGTTTAATATTTGAACTTATTATATGTTTTCGTTTTATATGTAAGGTATAACAGTATTATTCTCAACTATCATAATTTTTATCACGGTTTTTTAGTATGTCTATATGTGAAATTATAAAATAACTTATAGATGTGACAAAATGCACAAATTAGCTGATGTGGAATGCTATGAGTTATTCATGGATGTACTAAGCTTCTATGTTTGAATAAAAATCATTACTGTGCATGATGATAATAAATATAATTTTTAATTTATATATTAAAACCGGAATTTATATATTGTAATCTTGAGATGCTTCAAATATACTTTCTGTTAAATAGGCAAGTTTCTTGAACCTAAAGTTGATATAAACTTAGCATATTAAAACACTTCAAAAGTTAAACCGGGTTTTTAGTGGATTTTAGAAAAAATTATATTTCACTCAGTTTTTTAATAATAATTGTAGCATGTAGTTTTTTTGCTTCAGATATTATAGCCTTGAACAGACTTGGTGTTTCTTCCATGAGTGACGATCTTCCTCAAAACCAATCTGGTGCTATAGCCCGTGGGGGCGACGATTCATTTCAAAGTATTACTCCACAGACTCAAAAAATAGATGGCCTTGATGCAAGAGCTGACTCATTTGATTTTGTAGGTGATAATATGATTGCTACAGGAAATGTGTTTGTAAGGCGTGGAGATATGCTGCTTTATGCTGATAAAGCTATTATTAATAATACTAATAAGAATATTGAATTATCAGGGAATGTGAAGTTTTTTAAACTTACAAAGAATAGGCAGGAAATAGAATATTATGAATTAGTGAATTTAGAAAAAAACCCACATATCAAGTTTAAGGTCGTTGGTACAACACTAACTCCTGCAGGACGTCAAATGTTAGTGGTAGATGTTGTTCGCGAAAATTTAGCCTGGACAGGTGAACGGGCTATAGGAAACATGGAAAGTGGTGTTTTTGAATTTGGTAATTACGACGCTGATTTAGGTGGATGGTATACTACCGGTGGAGCAGCTAGAAGAGATAAAGATGGAAAACTGGTAGTAAAAAATGCTGTAATGAGTCCTTGCCCAGGTTTGATGGAAGGCAATGCTGTATTTAGTATCAAAAGTACTAAATTGGTTGCAATTCCGGGATCAGAACGTGTATCTACATCTTTAAATAGTAAAACAGGAACAGATAAAAGATCTGCTTCAAATGTTAATGATTATCATTTGTGGTCGTATAATAATATTATTTATATTGCAGGTGTACCTGTAATGTGGCTGCCTGTATTATATAAACCACCGCCTGGAAAAATGGGACAGTGGCGTTTTGGCACAGGTAGCAGTACTCCGTTTGGATACTATTTTCAGCTATCCAGTTTATGGAATCTTTGGGATAGTAATGGTGTTGAAATTGATACTTTACCATTACTCGATTATTATCAGAAGAGAGGTTTAGCTATAGGAGATAGAACCAGAATACGTACGGATAATTCAGAGACAGATCTTTTTGCTTATGGTATAAATGATGAAGATGCCAATTATAATGTTCCGGACAACAGTCGATTTAAAAGTATAGATGATTTTAGATATTATGTTGATCTCAAGAATAAAACTCATATAACAGACCGAATGGATTTTAAGGGTAGATTTGCTGCATTAAGCGATTACTACTTTCTGAATGACTATTTTGATGATGTTTTCAGGGTTGACCCTCAACCTTCAACATATGGAAATTTGAATTACCAGTTTGATTGGGGAACTTTGAGTTTAAATGTTCACCCGAAAGTTAATCGTGAATTTACTACTGTCCAGGAACTTCCTAAGCTTGAACTAGTTGTGCCGAGACAAGAAATATGGAATAATATTTACTATAAAAGTGAAAGTAATGTTTCTTATTTGAGAATGGGGTGGACGAAATTTAAAAAATCCAGAAGTCAATATGCTGCTGAATTTTCTAAGCCTACAGATCCAACTTTTGATAATACTGTTGAGCCTAAAGACTATAGTTCAGCTAGATTTGATACACTTCATTTTGTATATTATCCGATGAAGCTTGGCGGGGTAAATATACAGCCGAGAGTTGGAGGACGATTCACGGCATATAGTAAAAGTTCAAAAAATAAAGTTAATGATCTTGATGTTAATACTATGATATTAGTTTCTAAGCCTGAAATGGGACAAGGAAGTTATGGCGCAGTTAATAACTATGACAGTCAGGGTGGTGCCAAAGCTAGACTGCTTCCTGAAGTTGGTTTAGAGCTTAACACTAAAATGTATAAATCTTGGAGCAATGTAAAGAACGCATACTGGGAAATGGATGGTATTAGGCATGTTGTTCAGCCTTATATTAATTACACTTTAATAGGTGAGACTTCTAGTAGGGATCAGATATATTATTTTGATGATACTGACAGATATAATGAACAACATTACGTACGTTTGGGTGTTGAAAATAGATTGCAGACACGTAGAGGTGGTTGGAAATCATCACAGGTCTATACATGGGCATCAATGCATAACTATATAGATTTTTTGATTGATGATAAAAATAGAAACAATACAGCATCAAATGCCGGTCTAGATAGTAGTAAAACTGCTAATCATTTAGGAGATTTTGGACATATTGTAACAATTAATCCTACACAGGATATTCAACTGACTTTAAACCTGCTGATTGACGGCGGTAAAATGGTAGCAGGTGATTTTAATAATGCATTTGCCATGAGTAATTTTCAGTTTAATTATGATTTTGCTGATGGATGGGGCTTTTTTGGCAACTGGTATTACTCTAGTGATAATACGACAAGTCCTGCGGTTTCTATGGGAAGTGAACTAACTCAGATTGAAAGTGGTACTTATTTTCAAAGAATGTTTAACGCTTCATCTTATACACAGATGGGGCTTAACTGGAAGATTAACGATAGAACTTTTGGGCAGACTTATATTGAATATGATTTCCAAAATAATTTAATGCCTGATTTTAACATTAATATTAATAGAGAACTGCCGTGTAATTTAATGCTGGTGTTAAGCTATTCTGTTAGTAAAAGATTAAATACCAGTGGAAGTGGTATTCATTCAAATCAAAGTATTAATGCAAGTCTGAGCTTTACTACAACTCCAACTTATTCGATTGCGCCAAAAGATAGTATGCTACCGGAATATTTATCAGGTGCTCCTCAGGGCGCTGCTGTTATTGGATCTCCTTTAGCTCCTAATAATGAAGGAATTTGATTTTGAATAAAAAAATTGATTAAAAGATTGCATTATAAAAAAAATAATTTATCATATGTATTATTCTAGAATTTATATATTCCATTCAAATAAGTATATAGAAATTCTTAATCCCTGATAATATCCCAATAGATAAAATACAATCATAGTAGGAGATTTTATGTCACAGGATTGGCTGGCAATAACAGTTGGCACTATTTTAGTAAATAACTTTGTTTTATCCAGGTTTCTTGGTATATGTCCTTTTTTAGGCGTATCAAGGAAATTGGAACCTGCGATTGGAATGTCAGGGGCAGTAATTTTTGTCATGACGCTTTCATCTTTTATTGCTTCGTTGATATTTAATTTTATCCTGAATAAAGAAATATCCTTTACTATAGCCGGTCATCTATTTGCCGGTCATCTGATTTTTTTACAGACTCTTGTTTTTATTGCTGTAGTTGCTTCGCTTGTTCAGGTTGTTGAAATATCACTGCAAAAATTAAGTCCTACATTGTATAAATCATTGGGTATATATTTACCTCTCATAACAACAAATTGTGCTGTGATGGGTGTTGTATTACTTAATGCAACTAAAGTTAGAAATATTTTACAATCCACTGTCTTTGGTTTTTGTTCTGCAATTGGTTTTGCTATAGCTATGATACTTTTTGCAAGTTTAAGAGAAAAGATAGATTTAGCAAAACTTCCAAAACCGATGGAAGGCACAGCCATAGCTTTAATTACTGCAGGTATTTTAGCTATGGGGTTTATGGGATTTTCAGCTCTGGTAAAAATGTAATTTTCTTTAAAGGATATAAAACTTTATGATTGAATTAGTAGTGATTTCTGTATGTTTATTAGTAGGTATAGCTATAGTGCTTGGTCTCGCTATTGGTATAGCAGCAAAAGTCTTTGAGGTAAAACAAGACCCTAGAATAGAGCTGGTTGTAGATGCTTTACCTGGAGCAAATTGTGGCGGCTGCGGTCTTGCTGGGTGTTCCGATTTCGCAAAAGCTGTAGTTGCAGGTGTTACTATCCCTGAAAAATGTCCGGTATGTACAGAAGACGGTGTTAAAGCTATAGTTGAAATTATGGGGCTTAAAGCATCTGATAATATTGTTAAAAATGTAGCAGTAATATTATGCGGTGGCGATAATGATAATGCAAAATTTGAAGCTCAGTACAATGGTATAAATGATTGTAAATCTGCATCTTTAATCGGTGGAGGCTTAAAAGGATGTAAAGATGGATGCCTTGGGTTAGGAACCTGTGCAAGGGCCTGTCCCTTTAATGCTATTGAGATTACAGAGAAAGCTTTAGCTATTGTTCATACAGATCTTTGTGTAGGTTGTGGCAAATGTATTGAAGCATGTCCTAAAAATCTTATAAAAATGGTTCCTGAAACAGCAAAGGTGCATGTTTTTTGTAATTCAAAAGAAAAGGCTTTAGATAAGAAAAAAGTTTGTAAAGTCTCGTGTATAGGGTGTCGTAAATGCGTAAAAGCAGCAGAAGAGGGTCAGATGGTTATGGATGGTTTTCTTGCTAAGGTAAATTATTCAAATGCTCCGTCTTCTGAAATTATTGATAAAACAGGATGCCCAACAAAATGTTTGAGGCTTGAGATTGGTGTGAATTTATGTGCAAATTATTTTTAATTTTTTTAATTTTTAATTCAGCACAGCTGCTGAATGAGGTTTAATTAATGTCATTTTCGTTAAAACGTTTTAGAGGAGGAGTGCACCCCTGGGAAGGTAAAGAACTTACTGAGGGAAAAGCTATACAGGTAGCGCCTCTTCTTGATAAGTATTATGTCATCTTGCAGCAAAATATTGGAGCACCGCCTAAAATAGTGGTTAAAAATGGTGAAGAAGTTAAAAAGGGACAAGTTTTAGCAGAAAGCGGCGGTTTCGTTTCTGCACCTGTTCATGCTCCTACCAGTGGCAAAGTAAAACTTATTAAATGTCCCGGACCAACAGGAGCTAATGTATCTGCAGTTGAATTAACTTCTGATGGAAAAGATGAGTGGATTTCAGAGGTAGAGTTTGATAAAAACTGGGAGTCATTAGACATTGATGAACTGAAAAAAAGAATATCAGGTGCAGGTATAGTAGGTATGGGCGGAGCAGCTTTTCCTACAATTGTGAAGCTTTCACCTCCATCAGATAAATATATTGATTCTTTGATTATTAATGGTGCAGAATGTGAACCTTTTTTAACTGCAGATCATCGTTTAATGCTTGAAGAAGCAGAAAAAGTTTTACAGGGAGTATCACTACTAGCTAAAATTTTAGATGCAAAAGATGTTTATATCGGAATTGAATCTAATAAGCCTGATGCGATAGCTAAATTAATTGAATTGGCTAAACCATATCATATTAATATAGTATCATTAAAAGTCAAATATCCTCAAGGTGCAGAAAAACAGTTAATCTATGCCATTACCGGGCGTAAGGTGCCATGCAGAGGTTTACCTATGGATGTTGGCTGTGTTGTCCAAAATGTAGCAACAGCAGCAGCAGTTGCTGATGCTGTAATTTATAGAAAACCTTTGATAGAAAGAATAACCACAATTACCGGTACCACTGTATGTGAACCTGGCAACTGGAAGTTAAGAATAGGTACACCTATAGGAAAAGCTATTGAGTTTGCAGGTGGTATAAATAACCAACCGGCTAAAATGTTGTTAGGCGGTCCTATGATGGGGCAATCGCAGTCTTCATTGGATGTTCCTATAACAAAAAATGCTTCTGGTTTATTACTTTTGGCAGAAAATGAAATTGCTCAATATTCATCACATCCATGTATAAGATGCGGTAGATGTGTTGATGTTTGTCCTATGAACTTAATGCCTGGTACACTAAGTGTGATGATCGAAAGTGAAAATTTTGATCTTGCTGAATATACAAATGTAATTGATTGTATGGAATGTGGATCATGTGCTTATGTATGCCCTGCTTTAAGACCTCTTGTTCAGCATTTTAAAAGAGGAAAAATAGAAGTTATTGAAGCTAAAAAAAAACGTTAAAAATAGAAAATAAATAGTATTAATTCTGTAAAATCAGTATTGGAAAGTTTAGATGAACCAGACAAAAATAAATGAAATTAAATTACCTGAAACAAGCAAACTAATAGCTAGTTCTTCTCCGCATCTTCATGATGGATCTAGTGTGAAGAAAATAATGTATTTAGTAATATTAGCACTACTGCCAAGTTGTGCTATGGGGATTTACTACTTTGGTTTTGCAGCATTAAAAGTACTTGCCGTATGTGTTATTTCATCGCTCTTTTTTGAATATGTTTTATGTCGAATGATGGGGCGGCGCAGTGATTGGAAAGACGGCAGTGCCATTATAACAGGGCTGCTTTTAGGAATGCTTCTATCGGCCGGTATGCCATGGTGGGTGTGCGTGATAGGTAGTTTATTAGCCATTGCATTTGGCAAACAGGTTTATGGCGGAATAGGTAACAATCCTTTTAACCCTGCATGTGTGGCAAGAATTGGATTAATGATTGGATTTCCTAAATTAATGACTACATGGGTTCCGACAAGATTTATGGATAAGTCTTTATTCATGTTTGATAAAGCTATACTTTCTCAAAGTCAGATTGATGCAATAAAATCTTTACCGTCACTACCTTTTTTTCATAGTGTTATTGATGGCGTTACTTCTGCAACTCCTTTAAATATGGTCAAAATACCTAAATCACTTGGCACAGCTACAAACCATCTTATGGGGACTATGGCTGACTGGAGTCATTTGTGGAGTTATTTTATTGGAAACATTGGCGGCTGTATTGGAGAAACTTCTGCTATAGCATTAATTATTGGCGGTGTTTTTCTAATAACCATGAAAATAATAAAATGGCAGGTGCCGGTTGCATATATAGGCACAGTTGCTGTTATTGGTTTAATTGTACATTTGACTCAACCTTCACCGGCTTTGCCCGGAGTTCTATTTCAGGTTTTGACCGGTGGGCTTTTAATAGGTGCTTTCTTCATGGCTACTGATATGGTAACTACGCCTATGACAATTAAGGGCGGTGTGATTTTTGGAGTCGGTTGCGGTGTTATTACCTGTGTCATTAGAGACTGGGGCGGTTATCCTGAAGGTGTTATGTTTTCTATCGTTTTAATGAATGCTCTTACTCCCCTTATAGATAGATATACAACAGGTAAGCCATTTGGATTTATAAAGAAAAAGGCTACGGAGGTTAATTAAGATGGCAGATCAATCTACTAAAAAGAATTTTAAAGATAATATTATTGTTTTAATTATTTCTCTAGCTATTATTGCAGCAATTGCTGCAGGTATATTAGCAGTTGTTGATTATATAACTCAGGGGCCGAGAGAACAGGCTGCGCTGAAATCTACATTAGCGGCTTTTAAAAAACTGCAGCCCGAATTTACGAATGATCCTGAGCAGGGGAAAACTAAAGTTTATTTGTCTAATGGCAAATGGAAAATTATATCTCCAACAGAGAAAGCATCGAAACTTACAAACCTGGTGATTTTTTATCCGGCAGAAAAAGATGGTAAATTAATATCTATAATATCACAGACTGTAACGAATAAAGGATACGGTGGTGACATGACTGTATTGCTGTCTATGACATCTAAAGGAATAATCGAAAATGTTGTAGTAACAGAAAATAAAGAAACACCCGGACTTGGTACTGCCGTTTTCGACAGAACAGTTAAAAAAACTATTTGGGGTATATTTAAAGGAGAATATAAAGGAACTGAAGATAAATTAGCTCCTAATCCTATTTTGGACTATTTTTCCGGTAAGCAATATGTACCAAATAGTGCTTATACGTCTTCAGATAAAGGAAATGCTAATATCATTCCTGCTTCAAAATGGCAGGTGCAAAAAGATGGCGGTGCTTTTAAATATGTAACTGGATCGACTATTACAAGTAGAGCTGTTACAGCGGCGGTTACACAAATGGTTTCAGTATATTATGAAAAGCAGAAACAGGTTCTGAATAATTTTAAAAAATTGGAATAAAAATTGTATTGCATTATAGAAATAGAGAGTTAAAGAGACTCTCTATTTTTATCTTTGGAGTTTCTCAAATGACTGATTATAGCAACTGGGTACATATAGAGAAAGATAAGGCACATATAAAAAAAGAGAAGGCTAAGGCTGTACAATTAAGAAAAACTAATTGGTGGCAGAGTTTGTTAGCTAAAGGAACATGCCACTACTGCAAAAATAAATATTCTCCCTCGGAACTTACAATGGACCATGTAGTTCCTCTTTCACGTGGTGGTAAAAGCACTAAGGGAAATATTGTTGCATGCTGCAAAGAGTGTAATAATGAAAAAAAATATTACACTCCTGTAGATATGATCTTAAATGAACTGGAACAAAAGGATCAAAAATAAGTAAAATATTTTTTCTGGTGAACCTTATTACCTTTTATGGAAAGCAGATTATCATTTTTTTTGAAATATCCCTAATACATATTTATAGCCAAATGAAATACTTTCGGGATATTTTAACTCTAGCCTTCTCTTTTCTTTATTCGATACATTTACATAACTGAAATATCCCTGCAGTGTACCTTCTATATAACTGATAAATGAGTTATAGCTATCAATACAAAGAACATCTTCCAAACATTCCAAACTCAATATTTTAAACCCGGATCCTTTAAACATGCACTTATGTTCTAAATCTTCTTGCGAAAAAAAATAGTTATAAGGTATATTATCTGTCTGAAATTTTTTATCTAAAAAAACTATTTCATTAAACATTTTTCTGTCATAATCTTGTATCGTTTTAAATATGCATACACCTGAAGGTTTCAGGCACCTGTAAATTTCAGAAAAGAGTTTTTTCTTATCTTCAATCCAACTGAACACCATACTTGAAAAAACTGTATCTACACTTTTATCTTCTATAGTCTTCAAGTTTGTTCCTGATAAAACTCTGTAATCGACATTGGTTATAACATCAGGGCAGTTTTTTTTTGCAATATTTATCCTGCTTATATCAGGGTCTACTCCAATTATACTTCCTTGATACTTAGCAGCACTCTCTGCAAGTCGTAATGTTGTTTCCCCTGAACCACATCCTAAATCTAAAATAACTTCATTATTTTTATGTATTACCAAATCAACTAGCTCTTTACCATGCTTTTTCTGGTTATAGCTGTAGTTTGAATATTTTTCTGCAAAATAATCCTTATGCTGATTTTTCATATTTTAATAAACTCTCCTTTTTGAAAATATTAAGTTTCTATTCAATTAATTACTCTAGTGGCTGTTCTGAAAGAACATAACTGCTTATTTGTTAGTTTGTTAAGCTGTAAATTTGGTCTGAATCTTTCTTTACTAATGCATTATTATAATTAATTTTCCAGATAACCTTTTCTGCTCATCTGACTGATATGGAGAAAATGAGTAAAATATCTTCTACTATTTATTAATCTTTAATAAATATGTGTTATTTGATTTTGATGATATTTCTTCTTTGATGTTTAGTAAATTATGATACCCTTCTGGTGATATTATTGAAGGTTTTGTCTTGATTTTAATTTGTTCTCTTATCGATTTCTTTAGCTCGTCATATCTTTTCAAAATTTCAATACCACCTGATTTATTTGGGAAGATGATATCTTTGTTTTGTGGTGATATTAATATTTCACTCATATTTGCCGGTAAAGAAATAGTATTATTAATTATGATATTGTATTGATAGTCAAAATAGTAAGGATAAAATCTTTCAGTTAATCCCAAACTTATGATATTCTTTAATTTTACAAGATTATTAAAATAATAATAATTATCATTAATTACGCTGAAATTCTTTATATTTATTTTATATTTTTCTATCCCGGGATATACACTGAAATCTGTAAATAATTTACTTACAGGAAGAGATGACTGCGAGATTTCTGATATTATCTCTTTGTAGTATCTTTCTCTTTCTTCCGGTCTCATAAAAGCAAATTTCTGCTTATTTGCTGAAAAATAACTGCCAAAATATTTTTTAGTAACTGTTAGTATCAATGAACCGTTATTCGAAAGTTTTAATTTATTATCAATAATTATTTTATCTTCTTTGTCTTTTAATGGTTTTATTGTAAAAACCTGACCATCAGGAACTTTTAATGCTACGCAATTTTCGTGTGGAGTGCTGCCATAAGGCGAGTATTCATTGGTATCGTTCAGATAAATATAATCCTTATTGTCTTTTACCCTAATAAGCAAATAATTAAAAAAAGTTCTTTGCGGAGAGAGTAAAATAGGTTTAATAATATCCTTAATATCAGTGTATTCAGAAGATAAGATAAATTCAGGTTTAAGTCCTACAGTTTTCAGCATTGTATAGTAAAGGAGCCCAAGATCTAGATTATTGCCATATCCATCTTTTAATGTGGTGTCAGGTGACGAACTTGAGCTAAGTGGTAATTGTGTAAACGAAGGTCCGGCTTTTTTAATGTGTGTTGAAATAAAATCTCTTATCCTTAAAATTTTGTTTTTGGTGTCTTTTATATCATTTGTTAAAGATAGAGCTTTTAATGACGTATTTTTAGATTTACCAATTTTCGATATACAACTGTTTTGTATTAACTCAGTATATTTTTGAAAATCTCCCGAAGATATAATAACAGTCGGAACGAAAGTCCATAGTGGCGGTGTTGATTCTTCTTTCTTCAAAGCAGTCTGTTTTTCAACTGACCAGGTATATTCATTTTTATTGTTTTTATGTGTAACAGTTTCTTTGATATTTTCGGAATGAAGTTTTGTTATATCAAGTTTAATACTGGTTGGTACAGTTATATCTAAAGTATATTTATCTATTGGTGAGGTAGATCTAAAACTATATATCCCTGAAAAGAAAGGCTTATCTTTAATTTGCTTTTCGTATTCAATTTTTATAATTGAACCAATTTCTACTGCCGGTAAACTGGCAACAAGAATTTTACCTGCCGGATATCTTGGTGCTCCGGCATTCCAGGCGGCATCCATAATATTAATTTCAGATTTATCCAACTGCTTGGTAACATTATTTGCATTTGTGACAGTAGCTTTAATTATTTTTACTGATTCCCAGATAGGATTATAGTGAATCTTAATTTCCGAGTTATCTTTTTTCCCGTTATATGATTTGATGATTTTCTTTATTTGATAATTTTCTGTCCAGTTATATCTATCTTTTAAAACAATTGAAACTTTTTTATTAAGTATTATTGAATCTATAACACTGTTATTAATATCAGCCTTATTTAAAATTTGAGCTTTTAATTTTAAAATAGGCATTTTTTTCATATCAATTTCAATGTCTTTAAGAGTTTGTTTTAAGTCCAGATACTCTTTCGGAGAAAATTCTACAACTTTTAAAAGGAATTTATTATTTCCTATAAGGTTGCCGTTTTTTAATTGAAGATTCTGCTGGTATTTTGTGAATTTATTGTTATTGCTTTTATATTTAGGCAGAGATATGATTTTGAGATTTTTATCCAAAATTTCGATGTTTATATTTTCAGTGTATCCACATGCTATTGTCGTTACAAAAGGATATTTTCTTTTATTTAAACCTGTATTCCCTATGATAAAATTTACTATCCCAATTGTTCTGCCTAACCATGGTACTTCAAGTAATGCATTGCCGTTATTTGATATTAGGATATCTGAAGCTTTATATTCTAATTGGAGTGTAATAGGAATTTTAGTGTTAAGAATATTTGCTGGTCTTAACGTATAATTAATAAGATTGGCAGAAGGAATAGAGTTTCTTAAAACTTTTTCGAAAAAGCTTTTTCGCTGACTATCATTTAATCTGACAAAATAATTTCTATATGATGTGTCATTAATGCCGTTGAAAGAGATATTCACAATTGCAGAGAGGTTATTTTTTTCGTCTAATGTTCCTTTTGTGTTAATTACAACAAGATTATCTTCTGCTGGAGAAATTGGTATAGTTCTTAATGTATCACCTTGCGGTTTAGCTATAAGGTAACTTCTGTTGTTTAAATAAGCAGGGAGCATCTTTTTTGAATTCTCATCCGTTGGATCCATGAAAATATATTTACCGTTTAGCTCTACACATGATATTGCATGATTGAAATAAGGTAAAGGAACCTCTTCATCTAATTTAGGACCGACTTTAATTAATACCGGATAAGCTTTGAAACCTGCCAAGTCTAACATTGAAACGAGAAGGGCGGCTTTATCTCTGCATACACCATAGCGATTATTAAAAGTTAATTTTGATTCGTGAGGTTCAAATCCAGGTGCTTCATCTTCTGTTGTTAATCCCATATATCTGATTTGTTGAGCAACAAAATAATAAATATTTTTAATTTTTTCTTCATCTGTTTTTGCATTTTTAGTAAGTTCTTTGACTTTTTCTTTCATTGCATCATTTGTTGCATTGATAGCCGGTTCGCAAAGATACCAATACCATATTGATATCTTTTTCCAATCTGGAATAGTACTAACCAAAATTCTCTGCATTACTGAAATCAGTGAAGGCATGCTGGGTTCTTTAAAAATTCGCGGAACATTTTTAGCCTCCCATTCATAGATAATATTATCTTTACTGTTTTTTTCTGTATAGGTAATACTTTCCTTAAATTTGTCCAGTATTGCTATTTTTTGCAGTGGTCGTTTTTTAGGGGCTATAACTTTATAAATAGCGTGTTCTATCGGATAGGTATTTTCAAAAAGGTTTAGATCATACCATTCATTTGGGATTACAGTTTTAGTGCTGTCTCTTTCAGTAACAAACCTAATAATATCACCTATTTGCAGGTTAGGAATTGTAACCTTTAGAATCTTGTTATTGGGATTATATATGTTGGAGTTCATCTGTGAATTGTCAACCATAATCCTACTTTGCTTCTGAATATTGAACTTTGAAACAGTGCCGTCAGGTTTAAGTATTTCTAAACGTTTAACTTCTATTGTTGAATATGGGATAGTGAAATGAAAAGCCAATGTCCTATTTTCTTTTCTTCCTTTCTCTGTCAGTATTTTTAGCGATGAGTCATTTAGTGTTTTTGCTGTTCCATCAGGATTATATTTGCTTACATTATAGTCATAAACCAAAACTTCATTTGAATTAGGATATTTTTTAGAATTAACAGTGCTGGATTTGCTTAGAATAACTTTATTATCCAGTATTCCCGAAGAATAATCTAATTCACTGCCTGTAGTAATATTTATTAATAGTATTTGAGCAAGCAGAGCAAGCAGTAGTGCTGATGTTAATTTCATACTAAAACCCTATTGATGATTATATGTTATTATTTTGTTTATCTTAAATAATCCGAAGATATAAATTCAATCGTATTTAATTATAAACAGGAGATCAATAATCAACAATATTAGAATAGGTAATAAACTCTGTAAAATTATAAAATTTTGAAGTCAGACTTTTTAATATAAGTTTTGATATCGTTATCTATTTGTTCTTTTATCTTAATGTAGCTGTCAGATTGTTTTTTTGAGACAGTAATAATATCATCATGCTCAGCTTTATATTTAATTAGTTCGCCCATATCATTAAAGGCAAATTTAACTTTGATTTCACCGTAATATGTTTTAAGTTTTCTCATTTCGCGTTTGAGACAATATCTGTGTTCTATTCTATATCTAACTCCTAAAGTCGTTGTATTTTTAAGAATTAGTTCTGATATTTTACTAATATTTGTCGGTTTACATAATATTTGTAGAAGAAATCCATGTCTGTTCTTTTTCATTGTTGCAGGTATGATAGAATAATCCAGGGCACTGTTTTTAAGAAGTTCAGGTCCTAGAAAAGAGAAATCTTCTCCCGGCATATCATCTATATTGCATTCGATTACAGCAATATCATTATTGTTAATACTTTCTTCATTATTATTGTATAATGATATTCTAAGTAAATTAGCTGTTTCCTGTAGTATTCTTGTTCCTGCACCATAGCCTGTTTTATTGCATATACCTTCAAAGTCACTGTTCCATTCATTTGTGATTTCAGCAAGGATAGCAGCACCTGTTGGCGTGGTGAGTTCGGAAGTGATATTAGAATGTTTAACTGGATAATTATTAAGTATTTCAAGTGTGGCAGGTGACGGTATTGGAATTATACCATGAGCACTTTTTATTGTACCATTACCAAGAACTGTAGGTAGGGAAATTATTTTATCAGGATTGAGTATATCAATAGCAATAGCAGCTGAACAGATGTCAACTATGGCGTCAATAGCTCCTACTTCATGAAAATGAACTGTATTAATTTGAGAACTATGTATTTTTGCTTCGGCTTTAGCAAGTCTTTTAAAAATATTGACAGCTATTTTTTTTGCATTCGCACTAATCTCTGAAGCTTTATTTATAATATTTTGAATATCCTGTAATGTTCTTCCATGTATATTTTTATTTGAGGTAATAACATTGAAGAGATTTGCGGTGATACCGTTTCTAGTAGTTTTTTCTATTTTTATTTCAAAGTCATTATTAATGGGAAGGCTGTTTAGTGCATCAAGTAAAGCATCTTTATTTGGCAGCAAATCAATTATGGCGGCAGCAAACATATCTCCTGCTATACCTGAATTTGGTTCTATATATAATATTGAACTCATTTTGAAGCTCTCAGTTAAAGTTATCTATTATGAATCATCCTATTCTGCTAATATAAATCATAATTATTAATGGTCAATTATAATTTGCTAATGGGATGTAAATAACATTTCTGGAAGTGATAAACCATAATTTAGTCGGATTGGCTGTTGATCGTTACTGATTAGTATTTAAAAGCCAACGCACAATAGCCAATAGCCAAAACCTGTTAATTTGTATTGCGACTTGATAATATGTTGGTTATACTGAAAGAATAATAGAATATAAGAAGTAGATTGAGCTCAAATTATGTTGAAGAAATACAGTATAACAAAAACTTTTATATTTCATATGGTCATAGTCATCGTACTTGTGATTGTATTGCTTGACAGCCTTATCATATATCAGGAATATTCTGCATTTGAAACAGAAGCCAATAAACTAAGAGAAGAATTTCTCACAAAACAAAAAACAAACATAAGAAATGAAGTTTATAGAATTATAAGCTATATAGAGTATCGACGAAATATGGCAGAATTGGAAACCAAAAATATGATATCCAAGAAGACTGATATTATATTTAATGCCGTTCAGAGAATATATAATAAATATAAAGGATTAAAAACAGATAGTGAGATCAAAAGAATCTTATTTCGAGAGTTAAAAGATTTAGATTCTAATGATAACAGTTATTATTTATATGTCTTTAATAAAGACGGTAAAGCTATAATGACTCCTGAATTTAAGAAAAATCAATTTCAAAAAAAAATCAATTTCGATGAATCTTCAATAATAACTCGTATCATCAAGAAAAATAAGAAAAAAATAAGTGGATTCAATAGTTATTTTTGGGATGTTACTGTAGAAAATAATGATCGAGATGGAGACGGAGACACTTTTTATAAAACCGGTTATATACGAATGTTTAGCCCTTATGATTGGTACATCGGTATTGGAGAGCACGTTGATTATGTGACAAGACAGGTAAAAAGAGAAGTGCTTGGTTGGATAGGTAAAATTAAATTTGCACATAATCAGTATTTTTTTATTGATAAATTTAGCGGTAAACCATTAATATACGACGGAAAGTTAGTTGCATTTAATAAGAGTAAGAAAAAAGTAGATAACTCCAATGCTGATAAGTTTTTTATGTCTAAGTCTAAAGATATTATAAAACGCGGAGGAGGATATATATATTATCCCGCTATGAAAGCAGATAAAGGAGAGTATTTTGAGAAAATATCCTATATAAAAGGCTTTAAAGACTGGCAGTGGCTGGTTGGTGCAGGTGTATTTTTGGAAGATCTTGAAAAGCATGTTGCTGAAAAAAGAACAGAATTAGAAATTAATACTCTGTTTCATATAATTAAGATAATTATACTATTAGTTGTATTTATCATCGTTACGTTTTTTGTCGCCAATTTTATTGCAATTAAAGCTAGAAAAAGTTTTGATGCTTTTTATGAGTTCTTTGAAAAAGCTTCAGTCGAATCAATAAGAATTAAATCTTCTGAAATGGATTTCAAAGAGTTTGAAATTTTAGCTCATTCTGCCAATAGAATGATTGATAAAAGAAATGAAATAGATTTTAAGTTAAAGCAGAGTAGAAAAAGATTTAAAGATATTGCAGAGAGTGTATCTGACTGGATATGGGAAACGGATAAAAACTATAAATATACTTATGTTTCAGGGAAAGTTGAGGAGATTTTAGGCTATACACCTGAGGAAATGATAGGTGAAACACCTCCTTATGATTTCTGTTTGGATGAGCATAAGACAAAACAGTCTAATAAAACCAATACAGATGATACTGTTCAGCCTGAATTTATTATTGACAATGAAAGTTGGTGCAGGACTAAAAACAATAACTCAATCTGTTTATTAACAAACGGCGTGCCTATTTATGATGAGAATGGGGTAATATCAGGATATAGAGGTGTTAGTTGTGATATAACAGAGAAAAAACTTGCTGAAATAGAACTTAATAAACATAGAACACATTTGGAAGAACTTGTTGTTGAAAGATCAAATGAACTTGCGGTTAAACAGGCACAGTTGACTCATTCTGGCAAACTTGCTGCTTTAGGAGAAATGGCTGCAGGAATGGCACACGAAATAAATCAGCCATTGAGTACTATTTCTTTTGTTATGAAAAATATGCTTCTTGCGACTGAAGAGAAAAATAATGAAATAAATAATGAATATTTACTTAAGAAAACCAATAAAGTTTTAAAAAGTGTTGATCGTATTTCTAATATTATTAATCATATAAGGGTATTTTCACGCGAGCAGTCTAACAAAGTTTATGGCAATATATCATTTAACATTGTTGAGAGTATTGCTAATGCGATATCTTTGGTAAATCAGCAGTATATCCATCATGGAATAACATTGGAATTTAAAAATAGTTTTAAAAGATTGAATGCGAGTGGTGATCTTTATCGATTTGAACAGGTAATTCTTAATTTATTATCTAATGCAAAATATGCTGTAGAGAAAAAGAAATCTAACGAAAAAGATGATTATAAGCCTACAATTGAAGTCAAAACTGAGAAAGTGAAAAAGTCGATTATTGTATATGTCAGAGATAATGGTATTGGCATGAACGAAAGTTTATGTGATAAAATTATGGAACCATTTTATACAACAAAAGATCCCGGTGAAGGTACAGGATTGGGACTTTCCATATCTTATGGAATAATCAAAGACATGGAAGGTGATATTATGTTTAAATCTGTTGAAAATGAATGGACTTTAGTTACAGTTACTGTTCCTGAGCTAGTTAAATCCTAATATCCGATGGTCTAAAAAATAATTTTGGAGATTAATCTATGAATAAAAATTTACTGCAATTATTAATAGTTGATGATGAAGTTGATTTCGCAGAAGAATTGCAGGAATTTTTAGAAAGAAAAAACTTTAATGTTCATACTGCATTTAATGCAGATGAAGCTTACAAGGCACTGAAATTATATAATATCGATCTGATAATTTTGGATGTAAAACTTCCTGGTGTGTCAGGTATTGATGTTCTTAAAAGGGTAAAAAAAGAATTTAATAATATAGAAGTTATTATAATGACCGGTCATGGTGATATGAGTACCGTGATAGATGCTATGCGTAATGGGGCAATTGACTTTTTGCAGAAACCATTTACAAATGATAAACTGCAGATAGCAATAGAAAGAACCACAAAATATCTTGAGCTTGAGCATATTTTGAAACGTTCTAAAGATAAAATCTCCTTAATTTCTAATGAATTAGAAAAACGTATAGAGAAAAATTTCATTGGCCAAAGTTCTGAAATTATAAAAATACATGAGCTTGCAATGATTGCTGCAGAGCACAGTATGGCAAATGTGATGATAACCGGAGAAAGTGGTACCGGTAAGGAAATCATTGCGAGAATTATTCACCATGCCAGCGACAGAAAAGAAGAAGTTTTTTGCGTTGTAAATTGTGCAGCCATACCGAATAATTTGTTGGAAAGTGAATTTTTTGGGCATAAAAAAGGATCATTTACAGGAGCTTTCGAGAATAAAAAAGGATATTTTGAACTGTCAGATGGCGGAACTCTATTTCTTGATGAAGTTGCTGAGATGTCGATTGAAATGCAGGGAAAATTGTTGAGAGCGATTGAAGAACAGAAAATAAAAAGAGTTGGTGACAGTAAAATAATTAATTTTAATTGTAGGATTATTTGTGCTACAAATAAAAATATTAAAAAAGCAGTAGAAAATAATGAGTTTAGGCTGGATTTACTGCATCGTCTGGAAACTTTAGTAATACAGATCCCTGCGTTAAGAGAAAGAACAGAAGATATTGAACTTTTATTAAGATATTTTGCTGAGAGCTTCTCCAAAAAACTGAATAAGCCCGAGCCTGTAATATTAAAAAGAACTGTTAATCTTTTAAAAAATTATGATTTTCCAGGTAATGTCAGAGAGCTTAAAAACCTAGTAGAAAGAGCAATTATTATTTCTAAAGATAACTCTATTAAATGTATTGAAGATATGATTGCAAGCGAGCATAAAACTTCTAATCCTATAATGACATCTGATTTGAATTTACAAAACAATGAGATATTTCTGATAAAAGAAGCTCTGCTTGAATCGGAAAATAATCAGACTCAGGCAGCCAAACTTTTAGGTATTGATAGATTGGCATTGACAAGAAGATTAAAAAAATATGGTATTCACGTTTGACTAAAACATACTACATAGTAGTTTATTAGTCGTTGAGTCTTATTAAGGTTTAATGATACACATATAACAGACAAGGGATATCTGATATATAAAGGGAATTTTACTGATTTTTACAATTTTACTACAAATTTAATTTTGTTTGGATTAGTGTTAACATTATAACGATACAATAATTTTATTGTGCCTAATATTTATTAATATTTTAAGTGGTGAGGAGATAAAAATGGATCATTTAGAACATCAGGGTGTTGAGAATCCTGGCAAACCTTTTTCTTTAATTTTCATGGTAGAAATGTGGGAGCGTTTCGGTTATTATGGAATGCAGGCTTTAATTGTAGTTTTCTTTGTTAAACATTTAGGGTTTTCAGATGCAACTGCAACTATTACTTTTGGTGCTTTTTCTGCACTTGTATATGCATTTATAAGTATCGGCGGTTACGTTGGAGATAAAGTATTCGGTACAAAAAGAACAATGCTTTTAGGGGCAATTGTACTTGCCATTGGATATGCACTTTTATCTTATCATCCTCAAACAACAATTTATTATGCTCTAGGTGTGATTATTGCCGGTAATATGATGTTTAAGGCTAATCCATCCAGTCTTGTTTCAAAATTATATAATCCTAATGATCATAGAGTTGATGGTGCATTTACTATTTATTACATGTCAATTAATATCGGCTCATTTTTATCTATGGTGCTTTGTCCTTTTTTAGCACTTTATTATGGATTTGGAGCTGCATTTATTGTTTGTGCTGTTGGTCTTCTTATAGCTGTTTTTGCATATTTAACATTTGGACGTTTGCTAAAAGATGTTGGGTCAGAAGCAGATTTCAAACCTATAAATTATCTACACCTTTTTTACATTATAATCGGTTTGGTTGTAATGACGTTTATCAGTGCATGGTTGCTGAAAAATTTGGTTGTTACGAATATATTGTTAGGAATTGCCCTGATTGTAACATTCGGTATTCTATTTAAATTTATTTTTGCAGCAAAAACTAAACAGGAAAGAAATAACTTTATTGTTTGTTTTGTGTTGATAGTTGAAGCAATAGTTTTCTTTATGCTATACAACCAAATGCCTACTTCTTTAAATCTCTTTGCTATTAGAAATACTAATCATATCGTATTTGGTCTTACTATTCCAGGACCTTCATTCCAGTCATTAAATCCATTCTGGATTATCATTGGTAGTCCTATTCTGGCCCTTATATATAATAAACTTGGCAAAAAAGGTAAAGATTTCTCTATGCCTGGTAAATTTGCATTCGGTATGTTGCTATGTTCTATCGGATTTTTAACTATCCCATTTGCACTTAAATTTATTGTTCCGGGACAGGCTGTAATGTCAGGTAACTGGCTTGTAGTAGTTTACGGTTTTCAGAGTATAGGTGAATTACTGATTTCCGGATTAGGTCTTGCCATGGTTAGTAAACTTGTTCCGCAAAAAGTTATGGGATTCATGATGGGAGCATGGTTTATGGGGTCTGCAGTTGCAATGTCATTAGGTGGATTTATTGCTGCTATCGCGAGTGTTCCTCAAATGGATCATGCAGATCCTTCATTGTCAATTGGCATTTATTCAAATTTATTTTTGAAACTTGGTATATTCGCTTTTATAGTTTCTATAATAATGTTCATATTTGTACCTAAATTGAAAAAATACATGAAATAATTCTTAATAAATCATTATTAAGTTATGCAAAGCTTTAGCTCTTTTTAGAGTTAAAGCTTTTTTGTCGTCGTTAAAATTTGTATGTTAGGCTTGAATTGGTAAATTATATATTTAGGGTTCATCTTATTTAATTGTAATTATTTATCAAAATAATATTAGGGTATAAAAATGAGTAACGATATTTATCAAAATCCATTAGTTGGAAGATATGCCAGCAAAGAAATGAGTTTTAATTGGTCTCCACAGAAAAAACACAGTACATGGAGAAAGCTATGGCTTGCTTTGGCAAAAGCTGAAAAAAAACTTGGATTAGATATTACGGAAAAACAAATAACTGAAATGTCTGCACACCTTGAAGATATTGATTTCGACAAAGCTGCTAAAAAAGAAAAAGAATTAAGACATGATGTTATGAGTCATATTCATATTTTTGGTGAGCAGTGTCCAGCAGCAATGCCTATAATACATCTAGGAGCTACCAGCTGTTATGTTACTGATAATACTGAATTAATTCAGCTTAAAGATGCTTTAGCTATTATTAAAAAGAAGCTTGTTAATGTAATTAGCCGCTTTTCAGAAAGATGTGAAGAATTTGCGGATTTACCAACTTTAGGATTTACACACTACCAACCTGCGCAATTAACTACAGTTGGAAAACGATTTTCACTTTATCTTCAGGATTTGTTATTTGACTTGCAACGTTTAGATTTTGAGAGCGAAAAGCTTTCATTTAGAGGAGTTAAAGGTACTACAGGAACTCAGGCAAGTTTTCTTGCTCTGTTCGATGGTGATCACTCTAAGGTAAATAAACTTAATAAAGAAGTGGCAAAAGATCTTGGTTTTGATAAGATAATAGCAGTAACAGGACAGACTTATACCCGCAAAGTGGATTTCTATATTTTATCTGTCCTTTCTGGTATTGCACAATCAGCATACAAGTTTGCTGGAGATATTCGCCTGCTGTCTAATTTAAGAGAAATTGAAGAACCATTTGGTAGTTCACAAATAGGTTCCAGCGCAATGGCTTATAAGCGTAACCCCATGAGAAGTGAAAGAATATGTTCTTTGGCACGTTTTGTAATGACACTACCGTCTAATGCAGCCAATACGCACGCTAATCAATGGTTTGAGCGTACTCTTGATGACTCAGCAAATAGAAGAATTGTTTTACCTGAATCTTTCTTAGCTACAGATGTTATATTGTCATTAGTTTACAATATTGTCGATGGTTTGCAGATATGGCCGAATGTAATTGCTAGCCGTATAAATCAGGAACTTCCATTTATGGCGACTGAAAATATACTAATGGCTGCAGTGAAAGCTGGTGGGAATCGACAGGATTTACATGAAGCAATTAGAAAACACTCCATGGAAGCAATAAAACAGGTTAAAATGCATGGATGCAGCAATGACCTTATAGTTAGAATAAAAAAAGATCCTATCTTTGCTATTGTTAAAGCTGATATTGATTCTCTTATAAAACCAAATGACTTTATAGGTAGGGCACCTGAACAGGTGAGGGAATTTTTAGCCGGCGAAGTAACACCTGCATTAGAAAAGAATAAAAAATTATTAGATTCTGATTCATATGATGTTGTTTCAGTTTAGATTTTAGATTTTAGATTTTAGATTTTAGATTTGGCTGTTAATTAAGATACAAATAAGTTATAATCATTATTTTGATTTTAGGGTTATTAATTTTTGAGGTAAATAATATGCGTAAAGCTACTGTTAATAGAAAAACCAAAGAAACAGATATAAAGCTTAATATAAATATTGATGGATCTGGTGATTATAATATATCTACCGGGATGCCTTTCATCGATCATATGCTGGAACTGTTTTCTAAGCATGGTTTGTTTGATTTGGATATTAAAGCTGTAGGTGATCTTGATGTTGACTGTCACCATACAATAGAGGATTTAGGATTGGTTATAGGGCAGGGAATTGCAGATGCTCTTGGTGATAAGATTGGTATTAAAAGGTATGGATTTTTTGTACTGCCAATGGATGATACACTTGTTACTGTGGCCGTGGATTTGTCAGGTAGACCATATTTAGTTTATAACGTTAAACCTCCGGTAAATACGATTAATAATATTGATACTCAGTTATTCCATGAATTTTTTCAGGCATTAACTGTTAAGGCAGGAATAAATTTACACATAGTTTATCATAGTGGGGAGGAAGTTCATCATCTCTTTGAAGCCATCTTTAAATGCTTTGCTAAAGCACTTGATATGGCATCTTCTAAAGATGAACGATTAAAAGATAAACTTATGTCAACCAAAGGAAGCCTTTCTTAGTTAAAAATGAATAATTATGATTGTAAAGGAAACGTTTAGTTGAAAGATAGCAATATTATAAAAGATAAAAGTTATAGTTTTTCAATTAGAATTGTTAAATTGTATCAATATCTATTAGCAGAGAAGAATGAATACGTTTTGGGTAAACAGGTATTGCGTTCAGGCACAGCTATATGTGCTTTAGTTAGAGAGTCTGAATTCGCACAATCAAAAAAAGATTTTATTCATAAATTACATATAGCCTTAAAAGAGGCTAGTGAAACTGAATACTGGTTATCGCTACTACACGATACCTGTTATATTAATAAGAGTATGTTTATTAGCATTCAGCCTGAAATTGAAGAAATAATTAAAATACTTATTTCAATTATAAAAACGGCAAAGAAAAGTCTGCACTAATAATATTCCTTTGATTTTTAATTATTAATTTTTAAATATTAATTGGTGAAAATGTTAGCTTTGATAGATTATGGTATGGGCAATTTATCCAGTGTTAAAAAAGCATTTATTGCTTCCGGGGCTGGAGATATAGAAATAATTAATGAACCTTCACGTTTAACTGACGCTGACGCTTTAATCTTGCCAGGTGTAGGTAATTTTGGTGATGGAATTAAAAGTTTAGAGAAAGCCGGTTTTGCTGAAGCTATTATTAATGATGTGGCTAAAGGAAAGCCGTTAATTGGTATCTGTCTCGGAATGCAGTTGCTGATGGAGACAAGTGAAGAAGCACCTAATTCTAAAGGTTTAGGTATCTTTAAAGGTAAGTCTATTCGTTTTAGCGATGATATGAACTTAAAAGTTCCTCATATTGGCTGGAATAGTGTGGCATTTAAAAGACCTAATAAATTCACTGATAATTTAATAGATAATGAATATTTTTATTTTGTACATAGTTATTATGTTGAACCTGAAGATCATTCAATAATTATAGGAACTACTGATTATGGAATAAAATTTTGTTCCTGTATTGGTAAAGATAATGTATTTGCGACTCAGTTTCATCCAGAAAAAAGTCAAGATGCAGGTTTAAATATGATTAAAAACTTTATTGATAATATAAAAAAGAGATAGAAAAACCATGAAAGTTATACCGGCAATAGATATTATTTCAGGTAAATGTGTACGCCTGTTTCAGGGAGATTATAATAATAAAACAGTTTATTCAGGCAGCCCTACTGACGTTGCAAAAAACTGGGAATTAAAAGGTGCAGAATATTTACATCTCGTTGATCTAGACGGTGCTAAAGCTGGTCATCCTGTTAATGTAAAACTGATTAAGAATATTTGTGAATCTGTGAAAATGCCATGTGAATGCGGTGGTGGAATTCGTACATTAGAAGATGCTAAACTGCTTCTAGAGTCGGGTTTAGATAGGATAATACTTGGAACAATTGCTGTTGAAAATTTTGATTTAGTTAAAGAATTATTAGATATATATGGTGATGATAGAATAGTCATTGGTGTAGATGCTAAGAATGGTAAAGTTGCCGTAAAAGGGTGGTTGGAAGCTTCTAATATAGACGTTGAAAGATTAGTTTTACAGTTTAGTGAGATTGGAGTGAAACGTTTTATTTTTACGGATATTAGTAAAGACGGAGCTTTAACCGGACCTAATTTTGATGCTACAGTGGAATTATGTCGTGCCGTTCCAAATGTCAATATTATTGCATCGGGCGGAGTAGGAAATCTTGAACACATAATTAAGCTGAAAAAATTAGCTAAAACGTATAAAAATCTTGAAGGTGTTATCGTCGGAAAAGCATTATATGATAATAAAATAAACTTTGAAGATATTGAAAAACTAGAAGGTTAGCCTGGGTTTAGCTGTAAGTAAAAAAAAAGATATTCCAGTTCATAAATTGAAATATCTTTTTTTTATCTATTATTAGCAGCTTTTATTTTTAGCTTTTTTAAGTCTTTTGATATCTATTAATAGTAATATCGATATTATTAAAGCCACTATAAGGAGTATTATAAAAACTAATAATGCGTATCCGAAATGCCCTGTTGTCTGGCGTACATAAGCTATAAGCATAGGACCGACAATTCCTGCCACGGCCCATGCTGTAAGTATGTAACCGTGAATTGCACCAACTTCTTTGGTTCCAAAAAGATCTCCTAAAAGAGCTGGCATATTTGAAAATCCTCCACCATAGCATGATAAAATCAAAAATACTAATATCATGAAAAAAACAGGATTTTTTGTTCCTATTAAAAAGGCAAGACAAATTATCTGAACTACAAAGAAAATAATATAAACAGTTGTGCGTCCTACTTTGTCTGAGAAACTTGCCCATGCTAAACGACCTACACCATTAAATACACTCATGCGTACACCGACAATTATATTTACCCACTAACGACAATTATAGTAAAGTCATAAGTCATTTTTTCTTTTTTCTAAAAAACTTCATAAGTGTATTGATTGAAAGCCTTTTAGAAAAAAGAAAAGTA
>Ga0233431_1001807_pt1 | contig 34060 bp, 3 predicted proteins | sample SI_118_April2016_FD_179867 | JGI IMG/M metagenome (GOLD analysis project Ga0233431, IMG submission 179867) | Seawater microbial communities from Saanich Inlet, British Columbia, Canada - SI_118_April2016_200_MG | ecosystem: Environmental > Aquatic > Marine > Inlet | place: Canada: British...
GAAACAGTACCGCCTGATCTGTAGGCGTTTTGAAGTCCCCCCCCCCAACCGACATCTGTCCCCCGCTGTTGGTCGCCACGACCCGGAAGTAGTAGGTCTGACGCGGCTGCAAGCCGCTCACCCGCAGTTCCTGCTCTTTACTCCGCTGGGTGCTCCGCACCACCGGCAGCGGATCGCTCAGATCCGCATGGGAACTGACCACCATCTCCGCCGTCACCGGCTCATCCACGGCAAAACCCACCCGTGCACTCAAAGCCAGCACCTCGATCGCCACCGGCATCGCCACAAAGCGCGGCGGCGTCCCATCCTCCTTCAGTGGCGTCACCAGCTCCGTCTGCAGTGGCTCCCCCTCCAAACCGGCCGCATCCCGCGCCAGCAGACGCACGTAATAACGCCTCTCCCGCTCCAACCCCACCAACTCCACCGCGTGGCTCTTCTGCCGCGTCGTCAACGTCCGCATCATCCCCCCACTCAGATCGGCGTTGACCGAATAGCGCACCTCCACCTCCACCGGTTCGTTGAAGCTAATCTGCAACAGCGCTCGGGTCGGTGCCACCTCCACCAGTTCCGGACCGACCACCTTCTGCGGCGGCTCTGTATCCGGCTCCCGACGTGTGTGGAAGATCATCATCTGCTGCTGCGAACTGTTGGGGGCCGGCTGCGCACCATCCCGCGCTATCACCTGTACGGCGTAGTCCCGATCGGCAGTGAGTTGCGTCAGCTGCACCCGATGCTCTCGCGCCAGATTGGTCAGCACGATTTTTCTCTGAAGACCTCCGGTCGCCATCCCCCCCGCTGCCATGTGGAGAGTCACCTCCCCGGTGGACGGCTCGTCGGTACGAAAGACCACGGCTGCCCCATCGCTCCCCACTCCCTCGATAAACGGCCCTTCCACGATTGGTGGATCGACGTCCGGAGCCGCTTCCGTCCGAAATCCACCCGCCACCGGATCGGCGCGATTGGGCACTCCATCTTCGATCAGCACCTCGTACGCGTACGCCGTCTCCGGCACCAGATTCGTCAGCAGCAGGGCGTGCCCCTCCTTGAGTTCCCGGCTCTCCTGCAACACCGTATTCGCCGGCTCCGCTGCCGGCGCCACCAGCACCTGTACTCGCACCGGCTCATCCGCCGTCAACACCAGCACCGCCGACACATCCGTCACACTCTCCGCACCCGGCGACACCAGGTATCCCGGAGGACGCGTGTCCGGTGCCGCCGGCGTCGCGAAGCTCCGCACCGCCGAACTGAACGGATTCCCGCTCTCATCTGTCAGCGTCACCTGATAGTAATACTCGGTCTCCGGCATCAATCCAGTCAGTGCGATCTGATGCTCAGTCCCCACCTGCGCGCTGCTCGCCGTCCGCCCGTCGCTCAGATCCGCATCCGCGTCGAAGCGCACCTGCACCCGCACTACCTCGCTGGCGCGCAGCAACAGAATGGCCGACCGGTCCATGATCGACTGTGCAGCGGGCCCCGCCTCGAACACCGGCGGAATTTTGTCCTTCTCCTTTTCCGTCGAAAATGAATCTCCGCTCTTCACTACCGACGCATTCGCCACCGGCACCGCCCCATCCAGCGACTGCACCTCGTACCCGTAGGTCGTCCCAGCAACCAACCCCTCCAGCTTCACCAGATGGTCGTCTACCATCTCCCCCAGCACCACCTCCGTCGCCGGACCGTTCCCCGCCCCAGTCGCCTGCCAGTAGCGCACCACGCTGGTCGACAGCTCATCGGTCGTCCAGCGCACCACCGCACTCTCCTGCGTGATCCCCTCCACATACGGCCCCACCTGAATCTGCGGGGGATCGATGTCCGGAGCCGCCAGCGTCCGCAACCGTCCCCCCGCCAGAGCCGATGCATTTCCAGGCACGGCCCCATCCACCGCCACCACCTCGTATTCGTACCACATCGCCGGTAGCAGACCACTCAGCGTCACCTGATGCGCCACCCCCGACACCGTCTGTTCCGCCGCCCCACTCACCACCGACGTCCCGTCTTCCGGCAGACTGCGATACGCAACTCTCCCGGTCGCCTCCTCGTCCGTCCGCCAGCTCACCGTCGCCAGTTCGTGCGTCGCTGCCGCGCGCACATCCGACACCGCTGGCGGCGTCCGATCCGCTTCGGTGGTGAACGAAAAACTCGACTGACTGCTGGCCCCCTCCCCATCGCGGACCGTCACCTGACAGCGGTACGCCGTGCCCGGCGACAGCAAACCAATCGCGTACTCCGATACCATCAGTCCCGCCTCCTCCGCCACCATCTCTCCCGTCTCCATCCTCAGCACCAGATCGTAGCTCAACGCGCTCCCCTCGACATCCGTCGTCGCCCACGAAATCACCGGTGCCAAAACGATATCCAATGCTCCATTCACTGGATAAATCGCCACCGGTGCCTGTGGTGGGTCGTTGACCGGAGTCCACCTGAGCAGCACCGTCTGTGTCGCCGCCTGCCCGGTCGCCGGATCGGTCAGGTGGATCACCGCCTGCGTCTCCCCATATGCGTCCGGCACCGGTGAGAAGACCATCCCTTCGCCGCTCCCCTGAACGCCGCCCACCAGCGTCTCATCATACCCGGACGCGCTCCACGCCAGCGTCCCGATTTCCGTATCCACATCCCGAGCGTGTACCGCTCCTCCCACCTGGATCGCAATATCCTCGAAGGTGGTGAACAACCCATCCAGCGCCGGATAGATTCCCGGCGGATCGTCCACCGGTGCCCACGTCAGCGCGACCATCTGCGACGTGCTCAGCTGATGCGAATTGGTCCGCACGATCCGGACCGCATCAGATCCCGCCGCGTCCCTCATCGGCGTAAAACGCAGCACATCTCCGACCTGTTCCACCCCGGCAATCAGTTGATCATTCACATCCTCTACCGACCAGGAACCGGGCTGAGCATCCGCCCCGGTCAGGTCCAGCATCAGGACCTCATCCTCCACCCCCGCTACAGCCCCGATCTCGGCCACCTGCGGCGGCCCATTGACCACGATCGCCACCGCCGCCCGAGCCTGTCCGCCCGGCCCCTGGACCACCAGCTGCGCCTGGTAACTCCCCGGCTGCGAGTAGGTCGCCGTTAGCGGCTGACTCCGATCGGTCAGCACTCTCTGTCCATCGTCCGACGTCTCCAGACGCCAGCTGCCGATGAAACCGGTCGACCGCTCCGTAAAGGTCACCTGCAGCGGCGGATTCCCCTGCATTACCGACGCCTGCAGGGCGGCCGTCGGCGGCGGGGGCGGGTCAATCTCCAACCGTAACCGCACCACCTGCCCGGTGTAGTTCGGATCGATCACTGTCGCTACTACCTCGTAATCCCCCGGGCCGATGGGAGCGTCTCCCGAGCCGCCATAGGTCACCGCAACCGGCACGCCCGCCGGTTGCGTAGTCACCGAAACAACTCCGGGCTTCCCATCGTATCTCTTGTACCGATCATTCCAGTTGATCAGGATCGCAACCGGAGCTGTCTGTACCGCAAACGGATCGCTGGACACCTGTCCCGGGAACGACCCCTGGGCGGTCAACGTGCGCCCGCTCCCGGCGCCACTCACCGCCACCCCGCTGAAGGTCGCCGTCCCGCTCTGCGCCGTCGCCGTCCCATTGCTCAACGTGCTGCCGGCACTCACCGCCAGCGATACGCTGCCGGTGAAGCCCACATCCGTCAGCCCCTGATCATCCTGAGCCACCACCACCGGCTGCGTCGTCATTGCCACACCGTGCACCGCCCCCGCCGGCTGCGTCACAAACACCAATCGATCCGCCACCACATCCGCAGTCAACGCACTCGCACTCGCCGCGGAAAGATCCGTCCCTACGCCACCCTGATCGTCCGCCACCAGTGTAAACGACTCCCCGTCCGCACTCGCCGTATACGCCACACCCGCAAACGTCGCCACGCCCGATACCGCCGTCGCCGTGCCATTCGCCAGATTCCCCGCCGAAGACTCGCTCAGCGTCACCACCTCGGCAAAGCCCACATCCGTCAGCCCCTGACCATCCTGCGCCACCACCACCGGCTGCGTCGTCAGCGCACTCCCACTCACCGATCCACCTGGCTGCGTCGTGAATACCAGACGATCCGCCACCACGTCCGCAGTCAACGCATTCGCATTCACCGCGGGAAGATCCGTCCCTACACCACCCTGATCGTCCGCCGCCAGTGTAAACGACTCCCCATCCGCACTCGCCGTATACGCCACACCCGCAAACGTCGCCACACCCGATACGGCTGTCGCCGTACCATTCGCCAGAGTTCCCGCCGACGACTCGCTCAGCGTCACTACTTCGACGAAATCCACGTCCACATTCCCCTGACCATCCCAAGCCACCACCACTGGCTGCGTCGTCAGCGCACTCCCGCTCACCGATCCACCCGGCTGTGTCGCAAACACCAACCGGTCCGCTACCACCGCCACCGCGCTGCCGGCTCCATTGATCACCGGCGCATTGCCTCCCGACATCTGCGTGCCACTCGCACCCACCGTCAGATCCACATCCCCGTCGATGCTCAGCCCCAGCGTCTGGCCATCTGTCAGACCGGAGGTATCGCTGTAATACGCATCGACCGCATACGTTTCGGTCTGTCCGTTCGCCACCGAGATATTCAACCCGCTGAAGGTCAACAGACCGCCACTCTGCGTACCGACCACCTGGCTCGCATCCGGTCCACTCAAGCGAAAGACCACCTTGTTGAACGGCCCTGTCCCCGAGGTGTGCACCACCACCTGCGACAGTTCGAGCGGTTTTCCATCCGACGCCCCTCCGTCGACCAGCGCGAAATCGAAAATCGGCAACGCATCGCCCACACTATTCGCCGTCGACGGCAGCGCAACCGGCTCACTCACCCCACTCCCCGCCGTCAGAATTCCATCGGAGTTGATGGTGATGGAGGTAATGCTGCTGCTGGTCGGCAGAATGGTTATATCCCCTTCCGCTCCCCCGGCGGTGTCGTCCGCCTGGAGCGCAAACGTCTCCCCGCCCGGAGCATTCGACGTATAGGTCACCGTCAAACCCGAGAACGTCGCCACACCGGCCACCGCCGCCGCACTGTTATTGGTATAGGTCGCGGTTCCCGCACCCGTCTCGGTCAGCGTCACCGTATCGGTGAAGCCGGTATCTCTGAGCCCGTTGGCATCCCGCGCCTCGATCACAGGATCGGTGGTGAAGTCCAGCGCCGATCCGCTCGACGAGGTCAGCGGAGCCGGCTGCGTCGTGAAGACCAATCGATCCGCCACCACGTCTACCGTGACCTTATTGGCATCCCCGGCCACCACCGCGCTCCCCCTCCCCCCGAGGCTGGTGCTCGCGCCGTTTGCATCGAATCCCACCTTGAACGCCTGCCCATCCACCACCGCGCTGCTCATCACCGCCGAAATCAGGTAAAACTGTTCTGTCCCGTTCGGCAGCGCATCCGGCGTCCCCGCCGCAATCGTCGTCGGGCTACCCACCGCCACCGTGGCCTGTGTCCCGATCGCCGTATCCCCTCCATCCAGCACCGCATCCGTGCTCCGATAGAGCTTCAACTGCGAAAACGCACCCGCGCCGATACCGGTGGCGCTCGACAGATCGGATATCGTCAGCGCCACGGAGTTCACGCTGACCCCGCCATTGGCGGTCAGACCCACGTGGAAGATCTTCACCTCTCCTCCGGGAGCCACCGTCGATCCGCCCGACAGCCCGGCCGCGCTGCTCGTCTCGCTAACCGCGCGATCCACGTTCAGCGCAAAACTCGTGGCTCCTATGTTCCCCCCTGCTCCATCCGCCACCGTCGCCGTAAAGCTGTCGACGATCTGATGACTGTTGCCGTGGTGGTAGGTGATGAGACTGTTGTCGACATCCTGCTGGGTAAACGTCCCGTTCGCACTCAGCGCCACGCCGCTCTTTTCCAGTGTTCCATACGTCGGCACCGCCGTCACCGTGTACGCGATCTGCGCCGTCGTATTGTCCACATCCGTCACCTGCAGTGCCGCGCTGCCGATGACCTTCTCCTCCCCCTGAGTCAGCGCCAGTCCCGCATTGGTCGCCAGCACCGGCGAGTCGTTGACCGGCGTGACATTCACCGTCTGGGTGACCGCCGTGCTGGTACCCCCTCCTCCATCGCTCAGCACCGCGCGCACCGTCCGCGCCAGCGCCGAAGGCGCCTCCGAGACATTGTCGAAGGTGACATTCCGCAACAGCGCCTGGGCCGATGCCGGCGTTGCCGAGGAATTGAGACTCGCCACCAGCGGGGTCGAACCGTTCGTGCCCCCTGCGAATGTGCCGATGGCCACTCCCCCAAAGCTCACCGTGCTGCCCGAAACCCCGGTCTGACCCGCACTGTTCCCTTCGTTGCGGATTCCCAGGCGATCGTTCGCCGTGCCGTTGGCCGTCAGATCGACGGTCAGCTGTCCCCCGTTCAGGTTGGGGCTGTCCGCATCCGTCACCGTTGCCCCGGCATCGATCAGCGTCGCGCCGCTGCTGCCCTCGGTAAAGCTCGCGGCGCCACCAGGTAGAACCACTATCGGCTTATCGCTAGGTTTGAAGGCACTACCGCTCGTGGCCCCGTAGTTCACGAGCATGTTCTGCCCGTCCCCGGTGATACTGGAGAAACCCCCGCTGCGCGAGCCGTAGCTCATGATCTCGAAGCTGTTGCCGGTGACCGGCGTGAAGCCGTTTATCAGGCCGATGTCGAGAGTGCCGTCCAACGCAGCCGCTCCGGTCACGTTCAGCCGGTCGTGCTCAGTCCCGGCCGTAAATCCGCCGATCTCGACGTTCAGCCTTCCCCCCGAACTCTGCGTATACCCCCCGCTGATGTCGAGAACCCCCGGCGAAGCCCCTGGCGTCACCTGCCCCCCGTTGACCACCGAGCCGTTTATCGTGCCCACCCCGCTGAGCGTGCCCCCCTGGATGTCCACCGTGCCAGCCGCGAGGGTGCCGCTCGCCAGCGTGGTGCTGCCACCGGTCTGCGTGTAATTCCCGCCGGCTGTAAACGAGCTGCTCGCCCCCACGCTCAGTGCTCCGGCATTGCTGAACGCTCCGGACGTGGTCAGATTGGCCCCATTTTCAATCGTGATCGTTCCCCCCGAACCGTTGGCGGATAGACTCGAAAGGGCGTTCACTCCCGACTGATTGACGATCGGCGCCGAGTTCCCATTCAGGGTGATGTTGCCCGTATTGGTGGCGATGCTGGCATCGGTGAATTTCAGCTTGCCAGCACCCTGATAATTCCCTCCGGTCAGAGTTGAACCGGAAAAATTGGCAAAGGTGCCCGACAGATACAGCGTGCCCGTCTGCACGTCTATAGTTCCGGAACTGCCGTTGTCGAACGGCACCGAGATCTCGGACGTACTCGTTCCGCTCGACTTCCTGAAGGTACCGCTATTGCTCACCGTTCCCGATCCCGTACTGGAACTGATCTCCGCATTCGTCGCCAGATCGAAGGTGCCGCTGTTGTTGATCGTCGCGCCGTTCTGCAGGTAGATCCTTTCCCCGGTGTATGTCACCGTACCCTGGTTGGCCAGCGTCACTTCCGACAGATATTTGTAATTGGTGCCGGTGATCCTGAACGGCCCCGTGTTGGTCAGCGTCCCGCTCCCGTTGATCGTCCCGCTCTCGAAGGTGAAACCGTTCCCCCCAAAGGCGAACGTCGCGCCACCGCTGGCCACCGTCAGCGTCGCCGCGTCTACCTTGATCGTTCCGCTGATCGTCCCCGACAGCGTCCCCGAAACCGTGTGCGTCTGATCTCCTTCCGAGAATATGAGCACCTTGCCCGACGCCACCGTGTACGTGCCCCCGTTGAAGCTGCTCGATTTGCGAAACCGCAGCGTCCCCGAATCGACCTGGACGGTGCCCCCGCTGTTGGTGAACGGCACGTACACCGAGGATGTGAGTGAGCCACTCGACTTCCTGAACGTTCCCGTGTTAGTGAACGTCGGCACCGCGCCCGTACCGAGGCTTACCCCCCCATCTGTCGTGAGGTCATAGGTGCCGCTATTGGTCAATGTCGCGCCGTTCTGCAGGTAGAAATTCCCCCCGCTCTGCGATATTGTATTCTGGTTGACCAGCGTCGTACCCGATAGATATTTGTAATTTGTGCCGGTGATCCTGAACGGCCCCGTGTTGGTCAGCGTCCCGCTCCCGTTGATCGTCCCGCTCTCGAAGGTGAAACCGTTCCCCCCAAAGGCGAACGTCGCGCCACCGCTGGCCACCGTCAGCGTCGCCGCGTCTACCTTGATCGTTCCGCTGATCGTCCCCGACAGCGTCCCCGATATCGTGTGCGTCTGCCCCCCCTCGGAGAATATGAGCGTCGCACCCGACGCCACCGTGTACGTGCCCCCGTTGAAGCTGCTCGATTTGCGAAACCGCAGCGTGCCCACATCGACCTGGACGGTGCCCCCACTATTGGTGAACGGCACGTACACCGAGCCGGTGAGGGTGCCACTCGTCTTCTTGAAGGTACCTGTATTGATAAACTGCCGGGCTGCCGCGCCCCCGTTGTCGGAGACGGAGTAATCCCCCGCGGCATCGAATGTGCCGCTGTTGTTGATCGTCCCGCCGTTATCCAGGCGGAAATTTCCCCCGGTGTGCGTCACCGTCCCCTGGTTGGCCAGCGTCGCACCCGACAGATACTTGAAGCCGGTACCGGTGATTCTGAACGTCCCCGTGTTGGTCAATGTCCCACTTCCGTTGATCGTTCCTCTCTCGAAGCGGAAACCATTTCCCCCCATAGCGAACGTCGCCCCGCCGCTGGCCACCGTCATTGTCCCGTTACTCAACATGAACGTCCCGTTCAGCGTCCCCAACAGCGTCCCCGATACCGTGTAAACCTGACCACTTTCGTAGAACGCGAGCGTCGCACCTGATGTCACCGCATAGGTTCCCCCGTTGAAACTGCTCGACTTGTGGAACCGCAAAGTGCCGGCTTCGACCTGAATGGTACCGCCGTTGTTGATGAACTGCACGTACACTGAATTCGAGAGCGTGCCACTAGTTTTCTTGAAGGTTCCCGTGTTGGTGAATGTCGACGCCGCGCCCCCGTTGTCGGAAATGGAATAGTCCCCCGCGATATTGTAGGTGCCGCTGTTGCTGATCGCCCCGGCATTCCGCAGGTAGAAATATCCTCCTGTTTGCATCACCGTTCCCTGGTTGTTCAGGGTCCGCCCGTCTATATACTTGTAGCTGCTGCTGCTAATCGACAGAGTCACACCCGAGGGGATCACCGTCGAGCCGCTGCCTTCTAGTATCCCTCCCGTCCACGACATCGAACCGTTCACCGTCAGCGTCGATGTCCCGTTCTGCTTCCCATCCGAATCCGACATCGTCAACATCTGCACCGTCGTCGCTCCGTTCACCGTCAGCGTCCCATCTACCACCTCCACCGCCGGCAGCGAGCCAGTCCCCCCCAGTACCACCGTCCCGCTGGTCAGCTTCAGCGTCCCGTCTCCCACTGTGAGTCCCGCGCTGAAGGTGTGCGTCCCTCCCTGGAAATCCAGTATCGCGCCCGACGCCACCGTCGTCGTCTGGCCGCTACTCGTCCCTCCCTGCGCCAGCCTCACCGTCCCCGACTGCACCTCCAGCGTCCCCGTGTTGTTGAACGCCGCCTCAACCCTCGTCGTCGCCGTTCCCGACGACTTGCGAAACGTCCCCGCATTCGTAAACGTCGATACAGACCCCGAGTAGTGGTCCAGATCCAGATCTGCCGGCGCATCGAACAGCCCTCCCGACTGGTTGCTGATCGTCGCCGCATTCATCAGTCTGAATTCCGTCGTTCCTCCCAGCGTCACCGTTCCCGAATTGCTCAACGTCCGCCCATCCAGATACTTGTAGGCGCTCCCGCTGGTCGTCAGCGTCCCCCCCGAAGCGATCGCCGTCGAACCGCTCCCCCTCAGCGTCCCTCCGCTCCACGCCATCGCCCCACTCACCGTCAGACTCGATGAACCGTTCTGCACCCCAGCCGACATCGTGAACGACTGTGCCGTCGTCGCCCCATTCACCGTCAGGGTTCCGTCCGTCAGCTCCACCGCCGGCAGTGAACCCGTCCCTCCCAGCGTCACGGTCCCACTGCTCACCTTCACCGTCCCATTGGCCACTGTCAGTCCCGAACTGAAGGTGTGCGTCCCTCCCCCAAACTCCAGCGTCGTACCCGACGCCACCGTCGTCGTCTGACCGCTACTCGTCCCTCCACCATGTGTCAGCTTCACCTTTCCCGTCTGCACCTCCAGCGTCCCTGTGTTGTTGAACACCATGGGCAGCAGCGTCGTACCCGTCCCCACCGATTTACGAAACGTACCCACGTTGGTGAACGTAGAATAACCCCCACTGTAATGAGCCAGTGCCGCATCGCTCTGCGCGTCGAACAGCCCTCCCGACTGGTTGCTGATCGTCGCTGCATAGTACAGCCGCACTTGTCCCGTCCCTCCCAGCGTCACCATCCCCGAATTGCTCAACGTCCGCGCGTCCAGCGTCTTATTGTTGCTCCCACTGATCGACAGCGTCGCGCCCGACGCGATCACCGTCGAGCCCGTTCCCTTCAGATACCCTCCCGTCCACGACATCGATCCATTCACCGTCAGACTCGACGTCCCGGTCTGGATTCCTCCCGACAGCGTCACCGTCTGCGCCGTCGTCGCCGCATTCGCCGACAGCGTCCCATCCGTCACCACCACCGCCGGAAGAGAGCTACTACCGTTCATCCGCATCGTTCCACTACTCACTTTCACCGTCCCATTGGCCACCGTCAGTCCCGAACTGAAGGTGTGCGTCCCCCCTCCAAACTCCAGCGTCGCACCCGACGCCACCGTCGTCGTCTGACCGCTACTCGTCCCTCCACCAAATGTCAACTTCACCGTCCCCGTCTGCACCTCCAGCGTCCCCGTGTTATTGAAGATACCCTCCACCGTCGCCGTACCCGTCCCCGACGACCTGCGGAACGTCCCCGCGTTGGTGAACGTCAGGTAGTCGCCACTGAAGTGATCCAACGCCACATCCCCCTGCACATCAAACACGCCTCCCGACTGATTGCTTATCGTCCCTCCGTAATACAGTCGCACCGTGCTTCCCAGCGTCACCGTCCCCTGGTTCGTCAACGTCCGCGCATCCAGCGTCTTGGTGACACCCCCACTGATCGACAGCGTCGCACCCGATGCGATCACCGTCGAGCCCGTTCCAGCCAGATACCCCCCCGTCCACGACATCGACCCATTCACCGTCAGACTCGACGTCCCGGCCTGGTACCCTCCCGACAGCGTCACCGTCTGCGCCGTCGTCGCCGCATTCGCCGACAGCGTCCCATCCGTCACCACCACCGCCGGAAGAGAGCTACTACCGTTCATCCGCATCGTTCCACTACTCACTTTCACCGTCCCATTGGCCACCGTCAGTCCCGAACTGAAGGTGTGCGTCCCCCCTCCAAACTCCAGCGTCGCACCCGACGCCACCGTCGTCGTCTGACCGCTACTCGTCCCGCCTCCATTCGTCAGCTTCACCGTCCCCGTCTGCACATTCAGCGTCCCCGTGTTGTTGAAGATCCCCTCCACCGTCGCCGTACCCGTCCCCGATGACCTGAGGAACGTCCCTGCATTGGTGAACGTCAGATAGTCGCCGCTGTAGTGGTCCAGTATCACATCTCCCTGCACGTCGAACACACCACCGGACTGGTTGCTGATCGTCGGACCGTAATACAGACGCACCGCTCCCGTCCCCGACAGCGTCACCGTCCCCTGATTCGTCAGCGTCCGCGACTCCAGCGTCTTGTTGTTGCTCCCACTGATCGACAGCGTCTTGCCCGAAGGGATGATCGTCTGTCCCGAACCCTTCATCGTCCCACCCGTCCACGTCATCGACCCGTTCACCGTCAGATTCCCGGCACCGGTGAGGATTCCACCGCTCATATTGAACGTCCCGCTGGCCTGGATCTGGGAGGTTGCGGCAAGGGTAAAGGTGTTGCCGGAGAGATTGAAAGTCCCCGAGCAATCCAGACTGTTAACAGAAGTTGTGGTCGACAGATTGACCGTATTCCCGCCGGGAATGACCACATCGTCCCCCACACCCGGCACTGTATCGCCATCCCAGTTCGTCCCCGTGGTCCAGGCGTCGTCTCCCCCTCCATTGTCCCAGGTAACCGTAGCCGCCCGGCCGGTGCCGGCGCATAATCCGGAAAACAGCAGACAGATAATTGTCCCTCTAACCGTGGATCGCATAGTCGGCCTCATGAATAGAGAGCTATTTTGATCTGAGTTGGGAATCGCCAGAAAGAACCGCTTCAGCGCGTGGATTGATCCAGAGGATCGGAAAGGAGCCGATTCGCAAAAGGCTTGACGGGGGTATTCATGGCAGAGTCGATTCTGTGCCATTGCTCCCTCCTTTCAATTCCCAGAGTCGTTTCGGGGATGTGGCAAGTGGAGAAGGTCACAGAATTTGGTAATACCTTATATATATTTCTCTCTCAAAGTCAACAAAATATATCTCACCTTAACGTTAAGATTAATTTCACCATTCAATCTCTCAAAGGGCTGCCGGATATAAGAAAGAACCCTCCTGATCCCTCTCAGAACGCCCCCTGTCTTTACTTTGAGGTTTGAAATTCCACGACCTGTCCAATCGGGAATCTCAGACACAAAAAAGGGCTGCCCCGATACCATCGGGACAGCCCTCCATTTTCTCGAAAATCCGTTTGCCGGATTATTCGCTATCCACTCTTATCTCAGCAGCAGCAGCTTGCGCGTCTGCCGGAAGTCGCCAGCGCGCAGCCGCACCAGATACGCTCCACTGCCCACCGATCGACCGGCACCATCCCGGCCATCCCACACCACCGAATGGAATCCGGGCGACCAACCCGACAGATCCCACACTCGCACCACCTGACCCAGCACATTGTAGATCTCCAGCAAACCCTCACCCGACGCTGGCAGCGCCACCGGGATCGTCGTCGATGGGTTGAACGGGTTCGGATACGCCGGATACAGCGCATACACCTGCGGTACTACCCGCGCCGTGCCCAACTGACCCATCGCCACCATCTCCCGACGATTCCGACCGACGTATCCCTCCTCCACCCGGATCTCACTGCTCTGCGGACGCTCCCGCAGCGCAAACAGCAGGTGCACCCTCTGTCCTTCCGGCAGTTCCGCCCCCTCCAGCTTCCCCCGCAGATGCTCCGCCAGATCCAGCCAACCGACTTCATCGTCCCGCGCCAGCAGCAGACTCAGTTCCGGACCGCCCAGCACCCGTCCACTCGAGTCGGCCAATCCGACAAAGGAAAGTGACCCCGCATCATAGCTCAGTCGCAGCCCATATCCGGTCAGCTTCCCCAGTCCGCTCAGATGCAGCCCCACCCGCACCTGCTGTCCATCCACTATCGCCTCCACCTCCACCTGCGCCGCCTCGTCCGTCTCGATCTCCCGCAGACGCCGCACCTTGCCGGCCGTCGTCTGCCCGAAGCCGTCGGCAAACAGAAAGAAATCGCCGAAGTCAACTCGACCGCTGCCGTCCAGATCTAGTTCCGGACTCGTTCCCCCAAAGCCGTCGGCAAACAGGAAGAAATCCCCAAACGACACCGTTCCGTCTCCGTCAAAGTCACCCGATAAGGTTGGACGATCACCCGCGTCCCCCGGCGTCAGCATCGTCGCTTCGGACCACGGTCCCTCCAGCAGCCCATCCGACGCACGCGCTCGAAGCCAGTACGCCCCCTCCACCTCCAGCTCCCTGGTCACCCGCCAGCGCGTCACTCCCGCTCCCTCTTCCACATTTCCACCTCGATCCACCACATCCGAGAAATCCGGACTCGTCGACAGCTGAATCGTATAGGTCAGCACCACAGACGGATCACTCACCGCCGCATTCTCCAGCACCACCACTGGCATCCCCGGTTCCGCTCCCTCCTCCAGCCCACGGAGCGACGGCGCACCCGGCACGCGATCCACACTCGGCGTCCCGGCAGCTACCGCGCTCATCTCGCTCTCGTTGGGCGGCGACTGGCCGTCCAGCGCACTCACGCAGTAGCGATACTCCCGCTCCGCTTCCAGCCCCTCATCCAGATACGACGCCTCCTGCAGATTCGTCGCCACCGGTAGCCAGTTACCATCCGAGGATTCTCGATACACCGCGTAACCCGCCAGATCCCCCTCATCACACTCCTCCCAAGACAGCAGATTCGCATCCAGCCCCGCACGCACCAACAATCCCTCCGGCACCGACGGAGCCTCCACATCCGCCTCCGCCTCCGTCGTGAATTTGAGCACCTCGCTCTCCACCGGACCGTTCGACGCACGGTCTTGGCTACCCACACGATAGTAGTAAATCGTCCCCGGTTCCAGATTCGTCAACGTCACTTCGTGCGCACTCACATATGCCGGGCTGCCCACCACCTGACCCAGATACGGCGTCGTGTCGTAATCCACAAACGAATCCGACACTTCGTCCGTCTCCCACGCCAGCGTCGCACTCCGGTCGTCTACACTCACCACTTTAGGCTCACTCACGATACGCGGAGCCTCCAGATCCGGTGCCGACTCCGTCTGCACCCGCAGTTCCACATCCGCACCCCCCTCGTTCTGACTGGCGTCTTTGACAAACACACGCACCCGATACTCCGTCTCCGCCGTCAGATTCGTCAGCGTCACCTGATGGCGCGTCTGACGCTCCATCACCTGACGCGTCTGCACCTCCTCATCCACCTGATACTCCACCCGCGCCGATGCCGCCTCATCCGTCTCCCAACCGATCACCATCTCCTCGTCCGTCACCGCCACCTTCTCAGGCTGCGCCACAAACCGAGGCGGCGAAAGGTCCACATCCGACGGCGTCGTCACCACTCCCACCGCACTTTCGGTCGCTCCGTTCCCCGACGGATCGGTCGACTCCACACGGTAGTAGTAGGTCGTCCCCGGATCCAGACCCGTCACCGTCAGCTGGTGGTCCTGCACATCCTGCGCCGCTCCCACCACTTCCTCCAGCTCCGCACTCGTCCCAAAGCGCACGAAGCTGTCCGCCAATTCGTCGGTCCCCCACGCCAGCGTCAGGCTACTCACCGTCTTCTCCCGCACCTGCGGTCCGGAGATGATCTGCGGCCACTGGCTGTCCGGGAAGTTGTCCGTCACAAACACCCCGGCACCCCCCGGAGGCTGTAGTAGCTTCCCCGCCGCGTCGAACGCCAGCGTCACCCACTTGGCCCCGGCCGTCGATCCCCACACCAGCGGATTCCCCGCCCTATCTTCGGAGGTAACCATGAAACGATATCCCGTCCGTGGGCGCAGCCGCGTCAACGTCAACGAGTGGTCGCGCACCAGCCGGTTGTCCTCCACAAATCCATCCTTCCCCCCGCCGGCCCAACCCACCCGCGACGTCGACACCTCGTCTGTCGTCCACCGCACCACTGCGTTCCGATTCGTCCAGCGCACCGTCGGCGTCCGCTCGAACTTCGGCGGATCTGCATCCTGCCGCCCCTGCGTCGCAAAGACGTGATCCACGCTGTGGAGCTTCCCACCCCACGGATCACTACTCACCGCATATCCGGCCAGATCGGTACTGCCCACCTTGAAGTGGTAGACCATCCCCGGATCCAGATGCTCCAGCGCTACCCGGTGCTCCTGCACCAGTTCCCCGAACTCCAGGTGCTGCCCGTACCCGGTCGTCGTCCCGTAATCGACCACCGAAGTCGCCGGCTCATCCGTCGTCCAGAAGAGCGTCGCCCTGTTTTCCGTCACATCCAGCGCCGACGGCCCGGAAGTGATCGTCGGTGGCATCGTGTCCGGCGCCCTCTTCGTGGTAAACGTGCCCACGGCACTCACCGTCGCGGGATTCTGCGCGATGTCCTGCGACGATATCGTGTAGGAATACGCCCCCCCCGCAATCAAACCGCTGACCACCACTCGGTGCTCGAGCACGTGCTCCGGATCAATCACCCTCTCCCGCTTTCCCTCCAGCTCGTACTCCACCTCGCTGTCGGCCGGCTCATCCGTCGTCCACTCAATCACCGCTTCCGTCTGCGTCGTCGCCACCGCGATCGGTCCCTGACGGATCTCCGGAGACTGACGATCCGGCTCCGCCAGCGTCTCCACCGTCATCTCGTGCACCGTCGGACCGTTGCGCCGGGCATCGTCCACTGAGATCCGCACGTGATAGAACGTCCCCGCTTCCAATCCGGTCAGCGTCCACTCCCAGTCGCTCTCCGGCCCCGGTCTCCCCTCCTGACCCAGTTCGAAATCCCCCGTCTCTCCGTAGGAGACCTGCGCCGACACCGGTTCATCGACCGACCAGCTCAGCACCACGCCATCGAAATCCCTCCCCTTGACGATCGGCCGTCCCGTAAACTGCGGCGCCTGGCGGTCCGGCGACGATGGTGTCGTGAAATGACCCACCTCACTCAGCGTCGGGCCATTCCCCGCCGCATCCGTCGACGACACCTGGTAGCGGTACTCCTTCCCCCCTTCCAGATTGGTCACCGTCAGCCGATGCCCCCTCAGACCGGCGCCATCCCCTACATTCCACTCCTGCCCATCCGTCCACACCCGCACCCGGCTGTCCGCTGCCTCGTGAGTCCTCCAGGCGATCGTCGCCTGATCGTGCCTCAATCTACTCACCGTCGGCTGTCCCAGTATCCTGGGATCTTCCTCGTCCGGTGTTGCCCGCGTGGTAAACATCCCCCGACGAGACGACGACACCTTCCCCTCCTCATCCTCTACAGACGCGCGGTACGAATACCGGGTCGCCGGTTCCAGATTGGTCAGCACCAGCGTGTGCTCCTTCTGCAGCACCGTCTGCGTCTCCGTCCGCTCCTCATCCGCAGGATCGTCCGCCGGACGATAGCTCACCGTCGGCACCGAGGCCTTGTTAGCCCGCAGATACAGCGTCACCGACCGGTCTTCCACCGTCCGCTGCGAAGGCCCCACCACGATCCGGGGCTTCAGCCTTGGCTTGTCCGCCGTCGTCTTGAAATCTCCTTCGCCCACCGCCATCTGTCCTCCACCGTTGGTCGCCACGACCCGGAAGTAGTAGGTCCGACGCGGCTGCAAACCGGTCACCCGCAGCTCCTGCTCCACACTCCGCTCCGTGCTCCGCACCACCGGTAACGGATCGCTCAGATCGGCATGGGAGCTGATCACCATTTCCGCCGTCACCGGCTCGTCCACGGCAAACCGTACCCGCGCACTCGAAGACAGCACCTCGATTGCCACCGGCATCGCCACAAAGCGCGGCGGCGTCCCGTCCTCCTTCAACGGCGTCACCAGCTCCGTCCGCAGCAGCGCCCCTTCCAGACCGGCCGCATCCCGCGCCAGCAGATTCACATAGTAGGTCGTCTCCCGCTCCAGCCCCACCAGCTCCACCGCGTGGCTCTTCTGCCGCGTCGCCAGCGTCCGCATCATCCCCCCGCTCAGATCGGCGTTGACGGAATAACGCACCTCCAGTTCCACCGGCTCATTGTACGTCACCAACAGCGAGGCCCGCGTCGGCGCCACCTCCACCAGCTCCGGACCGATCACCTTCTGCGGCGGCTCTGTGTCCGGCCTGCGACGCGTGTGAAAAGTCGTCTGCTGCAAAGACGAGACATTGGCCACCGGCTGCATCCCATCCTGGGCCACCACCTCCACAGTGTAGTCTCGGTCGGCAACCAGTCGCATCAACTGCACCCGGTGCTCACGCGCCAGATCCGTCAGCACGATCTTACCCCGCACTTCCCCACTCACCGGCTCCTCCGCCCCAGGCGTCCCCTCCTCTGCCATATGGAAAGCCACTTCTCCGGTGGTCGGTTCGTTGGTGCGGAACACCACGGTCGCGCCGTCGCTGCCCACCCCCTCGACAAACGGTCCTTCCACGGTCGGCGGATCGATATCCGGAATCGCTTCCGTCTCGAACCCACCCGCCACCGGAGCCGCCGGGTTAGATGGGATGGCCCCATCCTCGATCCGCACCTCGTAGACATACGCCGTTTCCGGATCCAGATTCCCCAGCAGAAGGGCGTGTCCCTCCTTCAGCTCCCGACTCTCCTGCAGCACCGTGCCATCAGGATCAGTTGCCGGCGCCACCAGCACCTGCACACGCACCGGTTCATCCGCCTCCAGTGTCACTACCGCCGACACGTCCGTCACACTCACTACCCCCGGCGGAACCAGGTAATCCGGAGCACGCGTATCCGGAGCCGACTGCGTCTCAAAGGTGCGCATCTCCGAGCGGAACGGATTACCACTTTCATCCGTCAGCGTCACCTGATAGTAATACACGCTCTCCGGCACCAACTCGGTCAACGCAAGCTGATGTTCGGTCCCCGCCTGCGCGCTGGCCGCCATCCGCCCGTCGCTCAGATCCGCGTCCACATCGAACCGCACCTGCACCTGCACCATCTCGCTGGCACGCAGCACCACCATGGCCGATACATCCACCACACTCTGCACCGTCGGGCCTTCTTCAAAGGCCGGCGGAATACCATCCTTCTCCTTCTCCGTTGCGAACTCCTCTCCCCCCTTCACCGGCGAAGGGTTGGGCGCCGGCACCGCTCCATCCAACGACTGCACCTCGTACCCGTACGTCTCTCCGGCCGACAACCCCTCCAGCTTCACCCGGTGGTCGTCCACCATATCACCCAGCACTACTTCGGTCACTGGACCGTTCCCCGACTCGGTCACCTGCCAGTAACGCACCACGCTGGTCGACAACTCATCGGTCGTCCAGCGCACCACCGCGCTCTCCTGCGTGAGACCCTCCACATACGGCCCCACCTGGATCTGCGGCGGATCAGTATCGGGCGCCGCCAGCGTCCGGAATCGCCCCACCACCGGAGCCGACGCGTTCGCCGGCACCGCCCCGTCCACCGCCACCACCTCGTACTCGTACCACATCGCCGGCAGCAGATCGCTCAACATCACCTGATGCGCCGTCCCCGCCGTGGTCTGTAAGACCGAACCGATCATCGGCGGCGTCCCATCCTCGGGCTCGCTACGGTACGTCACCTCTCCAGTCGCCTCCTCGTCCGTCCACCAGCCCACCATCGCCTGCTCATGCGTCGTCGCCGCACGCACGTCCGACACTACCGGTGGACGGCTATCCAGCTCTGTAGTAAAGGCATAGTGCCCCTCGGCGCTCTCCAGACCATCGCGCACCGTCACCGTCCAGCTGCATGCCTTCCCCGGCAGCAGCGGCCCTACCGAGAACTGTGCTTGCATCAATCCCGTCACCTGCGCCACCATCTCTCCCCCGGACCGCAGCGTCACATCGTAGGTCAGCGGATCCCCGTCCACATCCTCCGCCGACCAGGTCAGCACCGGCGACAGGGGCACATCAGACACACCCTCCCCCGGATAGACCGCCGCCGGCACACCCGGAGGATCGTTGACCGGCGTCCACGTCAACTGCACCGCCTGCGTCGCCGCCGCCCCCGTCGCCGGATCCGTCAGATGGATCGTCGCCGGTGTCGATCCGCGTGCATTCTCCACCGGCGTGAAGGTCACCCCGGCATTCCCCCCCTGGATACCACTCACCAGCGCTCCGTCGTACCCGGTCGCATTCCACACCAGCATACCCACATCCGTATCCACATCCCGGGCGTGCGCTACTCCCCCCACCTGGAGGGGAGTATCTTCGGAAGTGGTGAAAATCGCCTCCAGCACCGGTTCGATCGCCGGCGGGTCATCCACCGCCATCCACGCCAGCTGCACCGTCCGGGACACGCTCAGCTGATGCACGTTGGTGCGCACTATCTCGACTTCAGCACTCCCCACGCCATTTTCCACCGACGTGAAATACAGGATGTCCCCAAGGACTGCAACCCCGGAAATCAACTGAGTGTCCACCCCCTCAGCCGACCAGATTCCCGGCTCTGCATCCTTCCCCGAAAGATCCAGCACCAGCACCGCATCCTCCGCCACCGTTACCGGCTCAATCGACAACACCGTCGGCGGCGCGTGCACCACGATCTCCACCGTTGTCAGATCGCTCCCTCCCGGTCCCGTCAGCATCAATACCGCAGGATACCTCCCTGGATTTGGATACGTCACCGTCACCGGCTGCTTCAGCGCATCCCCGGTGAACACCGTCTCCTGTCCCTCCCCGGTCTTCGCTTTCAACTCCCGACTGTCCACATACCCGGTCGAAGCATCCGTAAACGTCACCGCAAAACCCGGATTCCCTTCCAGCGACGTCGCCTGCAACACCGCCACCGGAGGAGGAGGAGGAGCGATCACCAGCGTCCCACTCCTCTGACCGGTGTAGTTCGGATCGGTCACCGTAGCCTGCACCGGGAAGCTCCCCGGACCCACCGGCGCATCCGGAAACCCGTTATACGTGACCGCCACCGACAGACCCGGCGGCTGCGTCTGCACCGCCACCGCCTTCGGCGTGCTGTCGTAGCCGACCTGCAACCCCGACAGATTCACCGATGCCGACGCTGACCCCACCACGAATAGCGCACTCTTCGCCGACGCCAGATACTGCGTCGAAGCGGTCAGCCGGCGATCACCACCGGCGATACTGATCACCACCCCACCGAAGGTCGCCACCCCATTCACACCCCGTGCCGGTCCCTCGTACATCACCAGCTCACTCCCCTCATTCACACTCAATCCCACCGCGCCGATGAAGTCCACGTCCACATTCCCATACCCATCCACCGCCTTCACCACCGGCTGCGTTGTCAACGTCTGCCCGTGTACCGCCCCCCCTGGCTGCGTGGTGAACACCAACCGGGTCGCATCGACCCGCACCGCGCTGCCCGTTCCGTTGTCGACCGTCTGGTTCGCCGACGACATCCAGGTAGTGGGCGCGACCAGGGTGAGATCCATATCCCCGTCCAGACCGAGCGCCAGAGCCTGCCCCTCAGTCAGCCCGGTGTTGTCCCCGAAGAAGGCACTGATCGCATAGGTCTCGCTCTGCCCGTCGTCCACCCAAATCCCCAAACCGCTAAAGGTCAGCGCTTGGGTTTGAGCGTTGTACACCCCGATCACCTGGTCGGCGTCCGGTCCTTTGAGCCGGAACACGACCTTCCCGAAGTCGGCTATACCCGAAGTGTGGACCGCGACTCCCGACACCTTCAGGGGAAGCCCGTCGGATCCCCCCCCGTCCTTCAGGGTGAAATCCAGCAGGTCGATCGCCGCGTCGGCCGCATTCGCCGTGGTCGGCAGAGGCACGGGTTCGTCGACTCCTGCGGCAACCATCAGCATTCCGTCCCGGTCCGCGGCGATGACGAAGCTATCGGTTGGGGAAAACGCGCTCGATGCGTTCATCCCCACGGCGTACACCCGCCAGTAGTAGAGGCCATCCTCGAGTGGCTCTGTGAAAGTCTGTTCGCTGACCATGGAGTGGAAGGCGATCTTTCCCGCGAACTGCGGGTTGTTCGCGTATTCCACCTCATACCCCGTCGCTCCCAGCACGTCGTTCCAGTCCAGCTTGGGCGCAGTCCCGGTCTGGATGGCTCCGTTCAGTTCGACCAGCACCGGGGATGTCAGGTTCTGGGTCACCTGCCAGAGTCCGGGCTGCATGGACAGGCTCCCTTCCCGCTGGCTGGGCACCAGTCCCCCCAGGCTAATCAACATCCTCCGCTCGCCGTCCTCAACCAGGCCTGCCCCGCTGCCGACCGTGCTGAACGGAATGTCGTGCTGGCGCTCCTGGGAATGCGCCACCGAGAGCAACCCCAGGAGCAGCACAGCTGCGATCCCCGTCGACCGTTTCATGGCAATTCTCCCCGATGCTTATCGGGCTTCGGCCAGAATTTCCCTCTCCCCTCCCACGCGGCCCACTTCCCCGGACCGCGATTTATCCACCTGGAGCTGGCGCACCGCCGCCACCAGATCCGTCATCTGATCCTGCAACTCTCCGAGCCGGACTCGGGTCTGCTGCAGTTCGTCCTTTGCTCCAGACAGCCCGCTAATCTCCTCGGTCAGCCGAACGTTTTCCTGCCGGAGCGCTTCGATTTCATCCTCCTGGTCCTGGACGATTTGGTACAGACCCTGGATGGCCCCCAGGGCAATGCCCGGTGGGTCGATGGTGGATATGGTCGTATCGCTCTCTCCAATACCGAACACGGCATACAGATCCTGCGCCATCGGTCCGATGTGCTCAATGCTCGGGTCCTGACTCTTGAAGCTCCACTGCTTGATGGGTAGCTGCATGAGCTTATGGAGGATCGTCTTCTCATCCACTTTGCGAATGTTGCGCTTTCGGGTACTGTCGGAGACGCCGGTCCAGGCGGCCCCGCCACTGGCCAAATCGACACCCAGAGTGGCCGCCGCATTAGAGAAGAAGCGGACCCCACCCGCGGCACGGACACTGAACTGGTCGGCCACAGTGGATGCAAAATCCACGCCCCCCTGGTCGGCCCAAACAAAGGCGCCGGCGTGATTGGCCTTGGCCTGCCGGCCGGCGGCGAAACTGTAGGTGCCTGCGGCAGAATTGGCTACGCCGCCGGGGATGGTGGCATAGCTTCCGCTTACGGTGTTGAGATATCCCCCGCCGACCGTAGCATGGGCACCCGTGTAAACTTGGTTGTTCTGGCCCCCGCCGATGGCGGCGTAGCTACCGCTGGCCGCACAGCTCTCGCCGCCGCTGACCACCGCTGACACGCCGCTGGCCGTGTTTTTATAGCCGCCGCCGACCGTGGCATGGGTGTTGGTCTGGGCGGTGTTGTTCTGGCCGCCGCTCACCGTGGAGTAGTTGCTGCTGGTGATGTTTAGAGACCCACCCGCCACCGTGGAGTAATCTCCGGTGGTCTTGTTCTTGTGGCCCCCCCCTATTGCAGAGTACTGCTTGTAGGCCGAAGAACTCCATCCTCCGCTGATGACGGCGGCAGGGCCGCTGGCCGTGTTTTTATACCCGCCGCCGATGGTGTTATGGCCATTGGTGCTGGCGGTATTGTTCTGGCCGCCGCTCACCGTGGAGTAGGTATTGCTGGCCGTATTATCTTGCCCACCGGCCACCACGGCCGCATGTCCGCTGCCCGTATTAGTGACGCCGCCGCTCACCGTGGAGTAGGAATTGCTGGCCGTATTAGTTTTGCCGCCGGCCATGGTGGCATAATCCCCGCTGGCGGTGTTGGTATGGCCCCCAGCGACCGTGGTGTACTGGCCGCTAGCGAAACTCTTGTACCCTCCACTGACTGCTGCATGGGTGCCGTACGCCCGACAGCTCTCGCCGCCACTGACCGCTGCAGAAAGGCCACCTGCCGCGTTGAATTTCCCCCCGGCGACCGTGGAATAGGCCCCGCTGGCGGTGCCGCTCATGCCCCCGCCGACCGCGGATTGGAGGGCGTTGGCGGTATTGCCCTCTCCTCCAGCGACCGTGGACCGGACGCCGCTGGCGGTGTTGCCATCGCCGCCACCCACTGTGGCCTGCATGGCGCTGGCGGTGTTGCCGTTGCCGCCGCCCACCGTGGTATGCTGGTCGCTGGCGGTATTGGTGTTGCCGCCGCCGACTGTGGCATATTCGCCGCTAGCGGTATTGGTGGAGCCCCCGGCGATCGTGGCATAATTCTGGCTGGCGGTGCTGTTGAATCCCCCGCCTATTGTAGAATAGATATTGCTGGCCGTATTTCCCCTGCCACCATTCACTGCACTACTCTCCCCGCTGGCCTTGTTTTTGTAGCCTCCGCCGACCGCGGAGTACAGTCCGTAGGCCGAACAGCTATTGCCGCCGCTGATGACGGCGGAGAGATTCATGGACTGGTTTCTATAGCCTCCACCCACGGTGGAATTACTATGGCTGGCCGTATTTTCGGCGCCGCCGCCCACGATTGAATTATCACCACTGGCCGTATTTTGGGCACCGCCGCCCACCGTCGAATAGTTGCCGATATTGCCATCATCCCACTGCGCGCCGCTGACGTTCCCAGCGCGAAACGCCGCCTTCTTCGGATACCACATCAACCGGGTACCCGCACCCGTTGCCGGCAGCGTTCCCGAACCGTACGTGCCGGTCGCCACCAGACCGTCCGTCCCGGCGATCGACACCGCCCCGTTGTCCGCCGTGATCGTCCGTCCCGAACCCGCACCGCCCTGATCGTAGGCCGCGTCCAGCGTGTTACCGCCCCCGGCCGCCGTCGTCTGCACCGTCCCATCCGGGAACTTGTACCCGTTCGCCGTCGAGTGGATCGTCCCAGCCACGCTGAAAACCGTCGTCGGAGATGTGGTGTTGATACCCACTCCGCCCGACGCGCGGATCAGAAACTGGTTGACCGCCGTAGAGGCGAAATCCGCATCCGTCTGGTCGCCCCAGACAAAGACGCCGGCGTGGTTGGCTTTGGCCCGACGACCGGCGGCGAAGCTGTAGTCGCCGGCTGCGCCATTCCAATAGCCGCCACTGACGGTGGAAAACTGGCCGCTGGCGGTGTTGGTGTTGCCCCCACCGACTGTGGCGTACTGACCGCTGGCGGTGTTGGTCAAGCCTCCGCCGACCGTGGCTTGGGTGTTGCTCGCAATGTTGCTACTACCCCCGCCAATGGTGGCATACTGGCCGCTGGCGTTGTTGGCTCCCCCCCCACTGACCGTGGCGCCGGTGCTACTGGCGGTGTTGGTATTACCCCCGCCAATGGTGGCATACTGGCCGCTGGCAAAACTCTTGTACCCCCCGCCCACCGCGGCATGAGCACCGTACCCACGGCAACTTTCTCCCCCGCTTATCGCTGAGGAAATGCCTCCGGCAGCGTTGGTGGCGCCCCCGCCGACCGCGGCATACTGGGCGCTGGCGGTGTTGCTCGCGCCCCCGCCGATTGTGGTATAGTCGCCGTTGGCGGCGTTGTTGTTGCCCCCGCCGATGATGGAGACGCTGCCGCTGGCGGCGTTGGCATTACCGCCAGCGACCGTGGCATAGTTGCTGCTGGCGGTGTTGCCATTACCGCCGCCGATTGTGGTATGGTTGCCACTGGCGGTGCTGCCGTTGCCCCCGCCGACCGTGGCCTTGCTACCGCTGGCGGTGTTACTCGCACCCCCGGCAACCGTGGCATCACCGCCGCTGGCGATGTTGTTCTGGCCCCCACCAACTGTGGAGTAGTCGCCGACACTGGCATCGTCCCACTGCGTGCTGTTGACATATCCAGCCCGGAACGCCGCCTTTTTCGGATACCACATCAGCCGCGTGCCCGCACCTGTTGCTGGAATCGCCCCCCCCGATCCAAACGTGCCGATCGCCACCAAGCCATCCGTCCCCGCAATCGACACCGCACCCGCATCCGCCGTGATCGTCCGTCCCGCTCCCGCGCCGCCCTGGTCGTAGGCCGCGTCCAGCGTATTCCCACTACCTACCGAGACAAACGACAGGTTGCCCGCGCCGTCCGTCTTCAGCACCTGACCGTTGCTCCCATCTGCCGATGGCAGGGTCAGCGCCACATTCGCACCCACCGTCGTCGGCGCCTTCAGCGCCACGTAGTGCGAACCATCCCCGTCCAGAGCGCGAAAGCTGCCCCGCGCGTCCACCGAACCCGCCACACTGAAAACCGCCCCCGGCGAGGTAGTATTGATGCCCACTCCGCCCGAGGCACGGATCAGGAACTGGTTGACCGCCGTCGAGGCGAAATCCTCAGCTGACGGGTCCGCCCAGACAAACGCGCCGGCGTGGTTGGCTCTGGCCTTCCGACCGGCCGCGAAGCTGCAGAGGCCGGCTGCGGTGTTATTATACCCCCCAGGGATAATGGCGTAGTTGCCACTGGCGATGTGAAGCGCGCCCCCACCCACCACGGCATTGCCACCGCTGGCCGTGCTGCCGCTGCCGCCGCCGACAAAGTCCTGACCGCCAGTGGCGCTGTTGTTGTTACCCCCGCTTATGGTGGCATACAGGCCGCTGGCAGTGTTGTTGATGCCCCCGCCCACCGTAGCGTGGGTGTTGCCCTGGGCAACGTTATTCTGGCCGCCGCCGACCGTGGAGTAGTTGCTGCTGATGATGTTGTTTTTGCCCCCACCGACGGTGGCGAACTGGCCGCTAGTCTTACTGCTCCATCCCCCGCTGATGACAGAGGCAACACCGCTGGCCGTATTCCTGTCTCCCCCGGCGACCGAATAGGCGCCGATATTGGCATCGTCCCACTGCGTCCCATCGACATACCCGGCTCTGAACGCCGCCTTCTTAGGATACCACATCATGCGCGCACCCGCGCCCGTCGCCGGGATTGTTCCCGATCCATACGTGCCGCTGGCCACCAACCCATCCGTCCCGGCGATCGACACCGCACCCGCATCCGCCGTGATCGTCCGTCCCACGCCGCCGCCGCCCTGGTCGTAGGCCGCGTCCAGCGTATTCCCACTACCCACCGTGACGAACGACAGGTTGCCCGAACCGTCCGTCTTCAGCACCTGACCGTTGCTCCCATCTGCCGACGGCAAGGTCAGCGCCACATTCGCACCCACCGTCGTCGGCGCCTTCAGCGCCACGTAGTGCGAACCATCCCCGTCCAGAGCGCGAAAACTCCCCCGAGCATCCACCGAACCCGCCACGCTGAAAACCGCCCCCGGCGAGGTCGTGTTGATGCCCACTCCACCCGACGCGCGAATCAGAAACTGGTTGACCGCCGTGGACGCGAAATCCGCATCCGTCTGGTCGCCCCAGACAAAGGCACCGTTGTGGTTGGCTTTGGCACGCCGACCGGCCGCGAAGCTGTAGCTGCCCGCGGCGGTATTGAGATGTCCTCCGGGGACCGTAGCCCACTGGCCATTGGCGGTGTTGTTCTCACCTCCGCCGACTGCGGATTGGCTGTTACTGGCGGTGTTGTTCTCACCCCCGCCGACCGTGCCGGCATTGCCGCTGGCGGCGTTGCCATTGCCCCCGGCGACCGTGCTGAAAGTGCTGCTGGCGGTGTTACCATTACCGCCGCCGATTGTGGACTTGTTGCCGCTAGCGGTGCTGCCGTTTCCCCCGGCGACCGTGGAGTGGATACCGCTGGCGATGTTACTCACACCGCCGCCGACCGTGCCGGCATTGCCGCTGGCTCTGTTGTCCTGACCCCCGGCGACCGTGGAGTAGTCGCCGATACTGGCATCGTCCCACTGCGTTCCTGTAACGTTCCCGGCGCGAAATGCCGCCTTCTTCGGATACCACATCAGCCGCGTGCCCGCACCCGTCGCCGGTAGCGTCCCCGAGCCATACGTGCCGCTGGCCACCAACCCATCCGTCCCGGCCACAGCCACCGCACCCGCATCTGCCGTGATCGTCCGTCCCGCGCCGGCGCCGCCCTGGTCATACGCCCCGTCCAACGTGCTCCCACCGCCCACCGTGACGAATGACAGGTTGCCCGAACCATCCGTCTTCAGCACCTGACCGTTGCTCCCATCTGCCGACGGCAAGGTCAGCGCCACGTTCGCACCCACCGTCGTCGGCGCCTTCAGCGCCACGTAGTGCGAACCATCCCCGTCCAGAGCGCGAAAGCTCCCTCGCGCATCCACCGATCCCGCCACGCTGAAAACCGCCCCCGGAGAGGTAGTGTTGATGCCCACTCCACCCGACGCGCGAATCAGAAACTGGTTGACCGCCGTGGAGGCAAAATCCGCGTCGGTCTGATCGGCCCAGACAAAGGCGCCAGCGTGGTTGGCTTTGGCACGCCGGCCAGCCGCGAAGCTGTAGTCGCCGGCCGCGGAGTTGCTGTGGCCGCCGGGGACCGCGGCATTGGTGCCGGCGGCAGTGTTGTATACACCTCCGGCAACCGTGGCCTGACCGCCGCTGGCGGTATTTTGCCAACCTCCGGCAACTGTGGCATTGATGTTGCTGGCAGTATTTTGAATTCCCCCACCTACCGTCGCTTGGGTGCTGCTGGCGGTATTGGTACGCCCTCCACCAATCGTGACATGCTGAGCACTGGCGGTGTTGTCCTGTCCTCCACTCACCGTCGCTCGGGTGCCGCTGGCGGTGTTGTTCTGACCGCCGCTCACGGTGGAGTAGTCACCGACACTGCCATCGTCCCACTGCGTGCCGTCCACGTATCCGGCTCTGAACGCCGCCTTCTTCGGATACCACATCAGCCGCGTGCCCGCACCGGTCGCCGGAAGCGTCCCCGAGCCGAACGTGCCGGTCGCCACCAGCCCGTCCGTCCCACCGATACTCACCTTCCCCGTATTGTTCAACGTCAGTAGATCCGTGCCGTCCGACTGCTCCACCTCCACCACGTTGCTCGTCTGCGTCGAATGCCCCTGCACCTTCAGCTGCACCCCATCCTGCGTTCCGTCCACCGTCTGCTCCCGAGTGAACGTGTTCGCCGACGAGGCAGAAACCCCGCCGCTGGCCGCCGTCGTCTGCGTCGTCCCATCCGGGAACTTGAAACCGCCCGACGTCGATTCGACCGTGCCGGCCACCGTCAGCTGCTGACCCGGGCTCGCGGTGCCGATACCCACCCCGCCCGCCGCGCGGATCAGGAACTGGTCGACCGCCGTGGAGGCGAAGTCCGCGTCGGTCTGATCGCCCCAGACAAACGCGCCGTTGTGGTTGGCTTTGGCCCTCCGACCTGCGGCGAAGCTGTACTGGCCGGCCGCCGCGTTCTGACGTCCTCCCGGAACCGCGGCATAGGTCTGGCTAACGGTATTCTGATACCCCCCGCCCAGCGTTCCATAGGTGCCGCTGACACTGTTGCCATTCCCTCCGCCGATCGCGCTGTAGTTGCCACTGGCGGTATTGCTTTTCCCTCCGCCGGTTGCCGCGTAGTCGCCGCTGGCCTGATTGAGGTTCCCCCCGGCGACCGACGCATAGAGAGCACTGGCAGTGTTGTCTTTGCCCCCGCCAACCGACGCATAGTTCTGGCTGGCCGTATTGCCATTCCCCCCGCCGACCGTGGCAGCGCTGTTGCTGGCGGTGTTGCTGCTGCCCCCGCCAATTGTGGCGAAGCCGCCGCTGGCGGTGTTGCCGTGGCCACCGCCGATCGCGGTTTTGGTGCCGCTGGCATTGTTCTGATACCCCCCACCGAGGGTGGCATAGCCGCCGCTGGCACTATTTTGATACCCTCCACCAATCGTGACATAGGTATTGGTCTGGGCCGTGTTGTTGATCCCCCCACCGACTGTGCTGTAGTTGGTGCTGGCGGCGTTGTTCGCCCCCCCGGCGATGGTAGCACCCACGGCACTGGCGGTATTGTTGTATCCCCCGGCGACCGTGGAATAGTCGCTGATACTGCCATCGTCCCACTGCGTGCCGGTGACGCGCCCCGCTCTGAACGCCGCCTTCTTCGGATACCACATCAGCCGCGTGCCCGCTCCCGTCGCCGGAATCGCTCCCCCCGAGCCATACGTGCCAGTCGCCACCAGCCCGTCCGTCCCAGCCACGGCCACCGCACCCGCATCCGCCGTGATCGTCCGGCCTGCACCTGCACCCCCCTGATCATACGCCCCATCCAGCGTGCCCCCGCCGCCGCTGGACGCGATCGTCAGCGTGTTCCCGCTGGGTGTGATCGTCACGTTGCTACCCGCCGACAGGGTCACGTTATCCTTGAGCGAGTTAAGACTCTTCACCACCTGACCCGTACCCACATCTCCCGCCGCAATCGTCCCATCGGCAATCTTCGCACTCGTCACCACATCAGCCGCCAAATCCACAGCCGCAATCGTCCCATCGGCGATCTTGGCACTGGTCACCGAACCGTCCGATATACTCCCACCGCCACTGAACGCGATCGTCAGCGCGTTCCCACTCGAAGTGATCGACACATTGCTACCCGCCGACAAGGTCACCCCATCCGTCAACCCGTTCACGCTCTTGACCACCTGACCGCTGGCGATCTTCGCACTGGTCACCGCATCAGCCGCCAGATCTCCCGAAGCGATCGTCCCATCGGCAATCTGTGCAGTGGTCACCGCGTCAGTCGCCAGATCAGCAGCAGCGACCGTCCCATCGGCGATCTTCGCACTCGTCACCGAACCATCCGACATACTCCCACCGCCGCTGAACGCGATCGTCAGCGCGTTCCCACTAGGAGTGATCGACACATTGCTACCCGCCGACAAAGTCACCCCATCCGTCAACCCGTTCACGCTCTTGACCACCTGACCGCTGGCGATCTTCGCACTCGTCACCGCATCAGCCGCCAGATCTCCCGAAGCGATCGTCCCGTCGGCAATCTGTGTAGTGGTGACCGCGCTGGCCGCCAGCTTCGCCGTGCCGATCGACGCGTCCTGCACGTGCGTCGCCCCCACCGCGTTGATTGCCAGATCCATCGAGGTGATCGTTCCGTCGAAGATCTTGACACTGGTCACCGAGCCGTCCGCCAGACTCCCTCCGCCACTGGCCGCGATCGTCAGCGTATTCCCACTCGGAGTGATCGTCACATTGCTACCCGCCGACAGGATCACGTCGTCCTTGAGCGCGTTGAGGCTCTTGACCACCTGACCCGTACCCACATCACCCGCCGCAATCGCCCCATCCGCGATCTTCACACTCGTGACCGCGTCAGTCGCCAAATCTGCAGCAGCGATCGTCCCGTCGGTGATCTTCGCACTCGTCACTGCATCAGCGGACAGATCGACCGTGGCAATGGCAGCATCCGCAATCTTCGCACTCGTCACCGCTCCATCGGGCAGCGCCGTCCCCGTCGCCGCGATCGTCAACGTGTTGCCCGAAGGCGTGATCGTCACGTTGCTCCCCGCCGCCAGCGTCACGTCATCCTTGAGCGCATTGAAGCTCTTGACCACCTGACCCGCACCCACATCCCCCGCCGCAATCGTCCCGTCCGCGATCTTCGCACTCGTCACCGCATCACCGGACAACTTGGTCGACGTCACCGCATTGTCTGCCAGATCCCCTTCTACGACCGCCCCATCGGCGATCTTCGCACTCGTCACCGCATCAGCGGACAGCTTCGCACTGGTCACACTCTCGTCTTTCACCGACTCGGCCACCCTGGAGCGGATAGCATACGGCACTGAGGTCAGTTCAATGCGGGGGAGTTCCGAATCATCATTCACCTTTACCCCCAACCAGTATTTTTTGTCGAATACCAGCGCAATAGGGTCACTCTTCCCCAAAATCAGACTAAACGCCCCCCCGGTCGTCCTGGTCTCCTGGAGTTCCGTCCACAGCGCGATTCCCCCGGTCTCCTGGTCGTATATCGAACAGGTGAATCTCTGGGTACCGTCGGGCACGGGGTTTCCATCCTGGCCGGTCAGCACCCCCTGGTAACTCATGGTCCTGGGTATCTGAGCCCCAGCAGTCCCCAGTCCCAACAACAGCAGCGCTGCGCAGATGACGAATAGCTTTTTCATTGCATCTCTCCTTTTGGAGTCTTTCTCATAACCTGAAACGGTCCAGCAATTCGCGTGCGGGATCGCCAATGGGCGGCGCTATGCCCACGCTTTTGCCCAGGACGGAATGGCGGCGCTCAAACCGGCATCACCCTGTCCCTGATAAGCCCCCGCCGACAATCCTATCCCGGATAATCGTACCTGCCTGGCTGGTGCCGGCACATAGCCCGAAAAACACGGACAGACTATTGCCTCTCTCACCGCGGTTCGCGTAGCTGGCCTTATAAATTGGAAATTGGATCGATCTGAATTGGAAGTTGCTCGTAAGAGTCGCTCTAGCGCATGGATTGGTTCGGAGAATCGGAAGGGAGTCGATCCGGAAAAAACTCGACGAGATTTCTCATGCCAGAGCCCATTCCGTGCCATCATTCCCTCCTTTCATTTACCGGATCCGTTTCGCGGATAGGCAAGTAGGGAAGACACAGAATATGCAATACATAGATACATTCCCTTCCCAAAGTCAATCAAATAAATTGTATCTTTACGTTAAGATTAGACTCATCGAATTTGGCCGATTTGATATCGGTCTGCATAAAAAAAGGCCGCCCTGAGTCCTCTCAGGACAGCCCTTAGTTCTCTCGTTGACTCGTCTCGATCTCATCCTCTATCGAGATGATATTTTCCGTCTCTCTCCTATCTCCCACACATCGTTCCATAGATGGTAGAGCGGAATAAAGACCAGTCTCTGCTCCGGCAATTCGGCGGCGACGATACTTCCTAGCGCAGTAGCAGCAGCTTGCGCGTCTGCCGGAAGTCGCCAGCGCGCAGCCGCACCAAATACGCTCCACTGCCCACCGACCGACCCACCCCATCCCGGCCATCCCACACCACCGAATGGAATCCGGGCGACCAGCCCGACAGATCCCACACCCGCACCACCTGACCCAGCACATTGTAGACCTCCAGCAAACCCTCACCCGACATCGGCAGCGCCACCGGGATCGTCGTCGACGGGTTGAACGGGTTCGGATATGCCGGATACAGCGCATACATCTGCGGCACCACTCGCGCACTGCCCAACTGACCCATCGCCACCATCTCCCGACGATTCCGACCGATGTATCCCTCCTCCACCCGGATCTCACTGCTCTGCGGACGCTCCCGCAGCGCAAACAGCAACTGCACATGCTCTCCTTCCGGCAGCTCCGCCCCCTCCAACTTTCCCCGCAGATGCTCCGCCAGATCCAGCCAGCCGGCTTCGTCGTCACGCGCCAGCAGCAGACTCAGTTCCGGACCGCCCAGCACTCGTCCACTCGAATCGGCCAATCCGACAAAGGAGAGCGACCCCGCATCGTAGCTCAGACGCAGCCCGTACCCGGTCAGCTTCCCCAACCCACTCAGATACAGCCCCACCCTCACTTGTTGTCCATCCACCTTCGCCTCCACCTCCACCTGCGCCGATGCGTCCGTCTCGATCTCCCGCAGACGCCGCACCTTGCCGGCCGTCGTCTGCCCGAAGCCGTCGGCAAACAGAAAGAAATCGCCGAAGTCGACTCGACCGCTGCCGTCCAGATCCAGTTCCGGACTCGTTCCCCCAAAGCCGTCGGCAAACAAGAAGAAATCCCCAAATGACACCGACCCGTCTCCGTCGAAGTCACCCGACAGGGACGGGCGTTCATCTACCTCCCCCGGCGTCAGCATCGTCGCCTCGGACCACGGTCCCTCCAGCAGTCCATCCGACGCACGCGCTCGAAGCCAGTACGCCCCCTCCACCTCCAGTTCCCTCGTCACCCGCCAGCGCGTCACTCCCGGTCCCTCTTCTACATTTCCACCCCGATCGACCACGTCCGAGAAATCCGGACTCGTCGACAGCTGAATGGTATAGGTCAACACCACAGACGGATCACTCACCGCCGCATTCTCCAGCACCACCACCGGCATTCCCGGTTCCGCTCCCTCCTCCAATCCTCGGAGTGACGGTGGACCCGGCACGCGATCCACACTCGGCATCCCGACAGCGACCGCGCCCATCTCGCTCTCGTTGGGGGGCGACTGGCCGTCCAGCGCACTCACGCAGTAGTGGTACTCCCGTTCCGCTTCCAGCCCTCCATCCAGATACGACGACTCCTGCAGATTCGTCGCCACTGGTAGCCAGTTACCATCCGAAGATTCTCGGTACACCGCGTAACCCGCCAGATCCCCTTCCCCGCACGATTCCCACGTCAACAGATTCGCATCCAATCCCGCGCGCACCACCAGATTCTCCGGCACCGACGGAGCCTCCACATCCGCCTCCGCCTCCGTCGTGAATTTGAGCACCTCGCTCTCCGCCGGACCGTTCGACGCCCGATCTCGAGAGCCCACACGGTAGTAGTAAATCGTCCCCGGATCCAGATTCGTCAACGTCACTTCGTGCGCACTCACATACGCCGGACTGCCCACTACCTGACCCAGATACGGCGTCGTGTCGAAATCCACAAACGAATCCGACACCTCGTCCGTCTCCCACGCCAGCGTCGCACTCCGGTCGTCCACACTCACCACCGTCGGAGCAGACACGATCCGCGGAGCCTCCAGATCCGGCGCCGACTCCGTCTGCACCCGCAGTTCCACATCCGCACCCCCCTCGTTCTGACTGGCGTCTTTGACGAACACACGCACCCGATACTCCGTCTCCGCCGTCAGGTTCGTCAGCGTCACCTGATGGCGCGTCTGACGCTCCATCATCTGCCGCGTCTGCACCTCCTCCCCCACCTGATACTCCACCCGCGCCGACGCCGCTTCGTCCGTCTCCCAACCGATCACCATCTCCTCGTCCGTCACCGCCACCTTCTCAGGCTGCGCCACAAACCGAGGCGGCGAAAGGTCCACATCCGACGGCGTCGTCACCACCCCCACCGCACTTTCGGTCGCTCCATTCCCCGACGGATCGGTCGATTCCACCTGGTAGTAGTAGGTCGTCCCCGG